>Ga0255752_10006209_pt1 | contig 11299 bp, 8 predicted proteins | sample 011ome_25_FD_179952 | JGI IMG/M metagenome (GOLD analysis project Ga0255752, IMG submission 179952) | Coastal salt marsh microbial communities from the Groves Creek Marsh, Skidaway Island, Georgia - 011512CT metaG (version 2) | ecosystem: Environmental > Aquatic > Marine > Intertidal zone > Salt...
TCCTGTTGGGTGGAGAAGACGCCGTTCGCAAGACGGCAAGGGAGAGGATGGAGATGGACGTGCAGTTCGACATGTTCGACTTCGTTCCAGAAGGCTATGGTCTGGGTTCTCACAACAAGATGTTCATCCAAGAGCAGAACCACGACAGACTGATCCGCTATGCCGAGCCGATGTTCGAGCCCCGCCCCAAAGACGGGTCGGAGCTGACAAATGACCAGTTCGACCCCCGCCTGATGAACCAGATGAACAACACCAACGCCTACCTCATCAAACAGATGAACGAATTGTCCAGTATGGGTGAAACAGCCAAGAGGCAGAAGGTGGCGTCTGTGAACACACTCGCAGATGACAACAATTCGATCAGGTCATCCAAAGGACTGAGGGGCAGTGGGCCATCGCCGTTCGAGCCGGTGATCAGAACGAGGTCGCCGTGGATCCCCACAACCGAGCCAGCCGGGGTGGACATGAGGCGGCAGCTAAAGAGTATTTTCAACACACAGAGAGAGCCACAGAGACATGTGGAATACAACCCCCACAACGGCATGCCGACCCTGGACCGACGAAATGCCATGCAGATTATTCTGCCGTAGACTGAATAAAGAAAAGGAGAGAGATGAATCTCACTTCCCAAGACGTCTCCATCCACCAGCTCCCCACCAAGAAAGATAAGATCAAACAACCAGAGCTAAGCAAGAAAGAGCACAACATGATCATCCCCCCACTCGGTTCATCTGTGCTGATTAGCGGCAAGTCAGGGAGTGGCAAGTCCACGCTGTTAGCAAACCTACTGTTAGACAAGCGCTTCTACAAAGGCTGGTTCGACAAGATCTTCTTGTTCAGCCCAACGGCCAATGGAGACGACATCCAGAAGCAGTTGAATATCCCATCCAAGTACGTGTTCACCGACCTGGAAGAAGCCCCCGAACTGCTAGAGGTGATTCTGCGTTCACAGAAAGAGGCGTTAGAGAGCACAGGTGCAGACAAAGCGAAGCAATACGCCATCATTTTCGATGACGTGATAGGAGATACACGGTTCATGAACACAAAGGAGTTCACCCAGTGCTTCTACCAAGTGAGACACGTGTGCTGCACGACGTTCATCTGCACACAGCACTTCACACGGGTGCCGCGTATCTGCCGTCTACAAGCCAACTTCATCTTTTATTTCGCAGGGTCAATGAGTGAGGTGGAGATTCTAGTCGATGAGTTTGCCCCACCCAACATGACAAAGAAGGAGTTCAGATCGCTGGTGATCGACGCAACAGACGAGCCGTTTGCGTTCCTGACCATCAACATGAAAGTCGGGTGGGAGAAGCGCTTCCGTCGCAACCTAGGCGAGCTTATAAGTACCAAAAATTATGCTAGTGAAAACAAAGTAGAAAAAGAAGAGGAAGATGCCGACGTACGCGAGCAACAAACCAAGAGGAGCCGAATCGAGCTCGAACAGCCGCCTACAAGCCCTAGAAGATGAGTTGATAGGCAGCACAGCAGCGCACAACGACGAGGTCGGTGCGGCCAACGGCTCAACGAGGCATGAGCAAGGGGGAGCCCCCGAACAGAAAGCACGAGTGAAGCGCGCGCGCATGCTGCACATCAGCCAAGGGAAACGACAGCGCAAACCCCAAGACCTACTGAATTGGTACGCCGCCTCGGCCTACCGCCCAGACAACGTGACGAGCTACTGGCAGAAGGCCCTAGACGCAGAGCACGACCGCTACGAGCTACCAGATGCGTACCAGGAGTACGAAGACAACCCGACAACGAACCAATACGGTCTGGTGTCGACGGCCGTGAAGAACTACAGCCAATCAAGACGCCGCCTGAGCGACTACGTGGCCGTGGGTGTCTAATTCTGTTTTTTTGTGTTCGTTTCAAAAAAGAAAAAAAAAATGGCTAAATGCTGTAACAAACGCTCTTGTAAGGGTCGCCCCCGCTACCGACGGCGGCGAAGGCGATGATTTTTTTTTGTGTTATTAAAGAACAAAACAAAAACCTCTCGGAGAAAACATGAGCGGACCCGTATTCGACAGCGCCCCTCCTGAAACCTCCTCCAACGGAGGCAAGATGGCGTCGCTCAGCGACAGCCAAGGGGACAAAGGAGCCGCGCGTGCTGGCCTGGTCGGCATCAACAACCTAAACTACCGGCTAGAGCCAGACATGTCAGTAGCGGTGAACTGCACAGACAAGAACCACTTTTTCCAACAACAGAAATACACAAACAGCCAACGCGCAGTATGCGTGCTAAACAGCGGGGCCGACTACATCGACCCACGCCGCTCATTCCTGTGCTTCACCATCATGCTACCCGAGACAGACCACTATGGTGTCTTTACTGAAAAAAATGACCAGACTTTTGAACGTATGCCTGAGCGCGTTACGTTCGGGAAACCAAAAACAAACGGAATTCTCGACTTTGACGCCAAAGGCTACTATGGCAGTGCCATCAACCTGATTCACAGCATCACCATCAGCACGCGATCAGGCGACGAGCTCAGCCGTATCGAGCGCCTCAATCTGTTACAATACATTTTGAACCCGTGGACAAGAGACCAGCATTGGAACGACACAGTAGGCGCAGCCATGGGGCAGAATCAGTACTTCACGGCCGGATTGCCAGATGACAACGCCAAAAGGAAGGCACTCTCAATGCGAGTAGCCATCCCAATGTATTGTCTATCTGGTCTATTCAACTACGACAAACTCCTCCCATCAATGCTTATGTCTGGTTTGAGAATCGAGATTGCGTGGGCGGCCCCCGAAACAGCCTTTTGCAGGAGTATCGCCAGCCCAGGTTGCTGTAGAGAATTGTCGATCGTCCAGAGCACTGTAGACAAACACATCGTCGGCTACGAACAAAGCGTACCCCAACCACACAAGTACTTCGCAGATAATGCTTCTTCATTAATACCAACTACCATCGCAGGTGAGCCCGCACACACCGCAGCGAACGCTAAACTGACCATCCCCAGTTATGAAGTATGCGACATATACTTCCAGCTAAAGAGCATCCAACTAACAGATGCCGTGCAGCGCATCCTGAACGAGACGAGTGCAGTGAATGGCCTAGAGATCGTCTACACCGACATCAACAACACACAAACCGTGCAGAACACGAACGACACAACAGGGCGGTGCACGGGCGACTTCTACATGGAAGTTCGCCACGCCGCCTCACGGGCCCTGCGCGCGATGCTGGTGCCCCGCATCCAGCTGGCCAACAACACCCAAGTGTGTGACTCGTTCGCCACCATCGGCATACCATTCAAGCGGTGGCACTGGCGCCTAGGCTCGCTCTACTTCCCACACCAACCAATCAAAGGCAAAGACGTACTGGAAATCCTGCCACAAACATACACCTACACGGCCGATGCATGGGGCAAGGTCGCCGGTGCCCCCCGCACATCTGTGACACTAGACGACTACACCTCGCCCTACCACAAGAATAGCCATAACCCTGTCGCCACGAGAGTCAAGGAAACATACGCAATTGACAGTGTCAAGGGTTCCGATGAGTTCTTCCCTGATCCTGGGGATGCGGGCTTCAATCGTTTCTACTACGACCTCTTTACGTGCTGTGCCCCGATCGCAGTGAGTCTGGAGCGCTCGACGCTGTTCAACCTGTCGGGCATCCCCATCAACAACTCACGTGTACTGAGCTTCCATGGTGAGTTCGACTCGGCCTCAGGAGACGACCTGCCCGTCTTCCCATCATACGGCCCACTGGTGTTTGATTGCTTCCTGCAGTACGTGCGCCTCGCGCGTGTGTTCCTCAACAACGTGGAGGTTGAGCAGTGAGTCTTGTTTTTTATGTCTAATTTTATAAAAAAAAAAATGACAGACGCAGTTACCCCTACCGTCGATGAAGTGATAACCGACGCTACAGCCAGTGATACAAAGACATGGCAATCTCTATGTCTCACCACAGACAAGGCCGCTGCAGTCTACTTCTCGACGTTTGTTTTGATTCTAATCATCGTGGGATTTTGCTGCTACCAGCTCGTCCACAAACCCGATTGCTCTGATCAACAGGCCTACTTATCGGTTCTCAGTATGATTCTGGGCGTGGTGCTCCCATCACCCGTGATATCGAGACAACAACAGTGACTCTGCTTTTTTCTGTGTGTCAAAATAAAAAAACAACCATGACTTCAGTCCACCCTAATCGAAGAAAGGAGTTCACCCTCGTTGTGACGAGCCAGGAGCGGTCGGCCCAAGGGACTAACACTCATTTTTCAGTACACCTAAACAATAGCAGCAGGACACAAAACATAGTTGCAGCACACTTGCTGCACGCCCATGTGCCACAGATGTTTGACAACGTGAGAGACGGCAGTAACACATTCACCATAACGACGGCCAGCACGGTGACGGGCGAGACCACAAATTACACAATCACCATCCCCGCTGCCTACTACTCGCTATCAGAGCTCATCACCGCCTTTAACAACGCAATGACGCCATACAACATACAAGTGGTGCACGACCCAACTCTGCATCTCATGTCAGAGCGGCTGATGCTACAGTACACACCCACACCAGAAGTCGCATCCCTTGCAGTGGTAGACGGATTCAGTCAGATATGGGGGGCGACCGCGTTTCCACCAGACAATCTGACGTTCGTGCCGAAAGACACCATCACCACCAACGGCGGTGCGTTAGGACTATGGTTCACAGTCAAGAACAAAACAAAGCTCACAGCTGTCCAGAGCATCAATGCAGGGGTAGACACAAACAACATACCGACCACGGTCTCGTATTCACCACATACTCCTTTGACCGCCGACGACGATCCATCAAACGGCACTGCCAGTGCATCAGAGGTAGACGGTGGTGGATATTTTGCCTATTTTGCATTTGACGGAACAAACTACCCCTGGAGAACGAACATGAGTTACCCTAGTGATCTATCCATTATAGTGGACAGCAGCAATATGAGCGTCTTCACCGAGGTAGACGGGGTCGACCAATACGGGCACTGGGTCCAGTTAGAGTTCCCCCAAGACAAGCTTTGTTCCGAAATGTGGATAAACAGCTATACATCGGAGTCGATCGTGCTGGCAGGAAGCATGGATGGCTCAAAATGGTTCACGTTGGTCGACACACATAACAACACAAGAAATACAACAAATACGTATTCGTTCACTCCGGCACGTTTACGATATGTGCGCCTGATTGTGCGTAACTCTTTTAACGGACGAGCGCAGGTCAGAATGGGAGGGATTCAAGTCTCAGAGCCAATCCGCCAAGTGTGGGAACACAACCTCTACCGCCTGAATTATCTCGATCCTGATTTTGGGAACGTAAGCCTACGCCCATCCGAAACAGACCGAATCGCCGCACTCAACCCAGCCAACGCCTCCCAGATCACACAGACGCTAGTGGTGGACTTCAGATCAGAGGAGCTATCCAGAGCAGGGAACGTGGCTACACACCAGTTCATCGATTCAAACGGCGATGCGTACGACCCCAACATCATTCTGGAGCCTGGCTACTACTTCGTCATCGACAACCACAACTCTGTCGATGGTGGTTGGGCATTCGACGTGGATGTAGACAGCGCTGGAAGCTTGAACGGCCAAAGTAGTGGGTGGGCGCAGTCAAGCTACACAGGAGACTCGGCTTGGCAGACGACTAGATCAGATCTCAAGCTTGCTCTGGGTGCCGGGGACCAAGCAACAACAGGCCCCATCATCTACCCTTACGTGTTCACCAACTACATACTAGAGCCGTTTACCTTCGAAACGGCAACATTGACGTCAAGTATGGCCGGGGGAGATGGCGACTTGCTGACCAGTGTGATGGGGGTCACAGACAACACGACACTGACATCAGATGACGGGAGCAGTGTCGTGTTCACAACCACGTCCCCCTTCAATCTCAACGGCCCAGATGCAGTATTATTGAACAGCGCGTGTTTTGCCAGCTCCAACTCGATAGGGGCTGGTAATGGGGACGGCTTCAAACTAGAAACACATGTGGTGGACATGGTCACCATGCGCGGCACCCCACGCGGTCAATACACGTGGTATCAACCGGCAGACGCGTCAGCCAACCTCATTCGCTATCCTTACAACAAGGACATCGCGACTATCGATTTTGAGATCACCGACACACACGGCAGGCCGCTTTCCCTACCCCACAACTACCACGTCACTGTGGTCATGCGACTCATTCACGAGTCTCTGGATGGTGTATGATTCAAAACGTTTTAATTAAAATAATAAAACCGCATTCACGTTCTCTGCAGTTTGGGGGCAGGGAGTAGATCATCCAGCTCTTTCTGCTCCTTCTCCTTCTTGAGCTTGTCGTAGTGGGCCAGGGCTGCACTGATGTTTTTGTGGGTGTTGGGGCGAATATCGGGCCAGCTCAAGATATACCTCAAGTAGCCCCGGGTTCTCCCCCTCGTGATCATGGAAGCCAGCGTTTGCCCCTTGAACTTACCAAACCGGATGACATACGTCTCCCAATTGCTGACGTCATCTGAGTAACCGTTTTCTTCGTCATCAGAGAAAGTGACGTACTGACTGGAATCTACGTGGGTCATGGTTTTGAGGGCTTTGTTTGTCACTCTAAGCAGCATAAAAAATAATAAAGCGTTTATTGATCAACAGGAAATTCCGGTTCCTCGGGATCAGTCGCCCTCTTTTTGCCCTGGCTGTGTCTGTAGGCCACACCGGCGGCCTTTGCTTTGCCCACCTGGGTCATCCCTTTAACGGTTTCGTGCTCGCCGTGCTTGCTGTGCCACAGCTTGTAAAATTCCCGCCATTTCTGTAGGTGGGGTGTGTCGCCCTGGTTAGGGCGCTTGTGCTTGCGCTTGCGCTTGCGGCGAGGGGGAGGCGGTGGCATTTCGTCTTTGACACCCTCCTCCTTCTTGGGTGGAAGGTCAACCGTGACAGGGGGGTCGATGTTTGATTCTGTGCGCTTCAGCATGGCGTGCTGGGTGGGGGTTTTGCTCTTAGCCGCACAAAAAAAAAAGCGTCTAAGGCAATGCCGAGGCTAGTATATATTCTCAGCCCTATGTTATAGTAAAGTTGGTGTTAGCGACTAACGAGTGTTAGTCGCTAACACCAACTTTACTATAACATATAGATAGGAATATACACCCTTATATATTCTCAGCCCTATGTTATAGTAAAGTTGGTGTTAGCGACTAACACTCGTTAGTCGCTAACACCAACTTTACTATAACATAAGGCTAAGAATATATAAGGGTGTATTCTTAGCCCTATGTTACTATAAAGTTGGTGTTAGCGACTAACGAGTGTTAGTCGCTAACACCAACTTTATAGTAACATAAGGCTGAGAATATATAAGGGTGTATTCTTAGCCCTATGTTACTATAAAGTTGGTGTTAGCGACTAACACTCGTTAGTCGCTAACACCAACTTTATAGTAACATAGGGCTGAGAATATATAGAGGGGATGGGGGGGTATACCCATAAAGGGGGCTGGCCACACTGCTTTGCGTATTCCCGCCAAAAGAGGGTGCCCACGTCTTCATCCACCCACACCGCGTCTGCTGGGGACCACTGATACAGTTCACACAAATGCATGTGCTTTTATTAATCTACTCTAAAAAGGAGGAGCGCATTCACTCATTGTCGCCGTTGACCCACTGCTTGCCGAACAAGGGGAAGTGATTGTCGGAGGCATCAGGCCCACTAGGCTTGTAGGCAGATTGAAAGCTTGGTGCGTTCTTCTGTTTCTGCTGCGTCGTTTTTGTCTCCTCTAAAAACTTCATGCCGACCCAGTAGTAGGAGTTGCCGTGCTTTTCGGTGGTCACGCCACACCTGATGTTGGCAAGATAGGCTTGCACAGAGCCGTTGAACATACCCATGTCAAACTTCTCTCCTCCCCCTCCACCAAACGTGGCCATGTAGATCTTGAACACGTTCCACAGCTCCGTCTTCTCAATCGTCCAGATCTGCCCCCCTTTGCTTGGCATACACCCCGAAACCACGGTGCTATGGAACTTGACGTTGTCGTTGAGGAAGGAAGACAAGATGTTGATTTTCGCCAACTCATAAGCCGTCTCTTCCTTCACGCAGTCAGGAATGACGATTGCGCCGTGCTCAGTGATATCCTTCATGGCATCGACTGCGCCTTGGACAAGCCAAGTACCCACGGCGTTAGGGTCGTTCTTGAATTGGAGCACCTTCTTGGGGTCACGAGGCAGCTCGTTGGCGTTGGTAGGGTTGGCCACAAAGCGCATGTCATACGACAGAGCCACGATGCGGTCAGTCAGAGCCATGTCGTCACCCAAACCCATCTTGAGCATGAAGTTGCTAAAGACCATGAACTTCCCCACCAGATTCACCATCCTCTCCTCTTGGTAGAGCTGCCTCCCACTCATACGGCCACCATCTGCCATCAACTTCAGCCTGGAGTCATCGACGGTGGCACCTCGATCAGTCTCATTGCATACGATCATTCTCGCGTTCACCACAGACATGATGTCAGGGGCCGCTGAGCCGCTGTCTTTCTGTTGTTTTCTCGCCAAGAAACCAGAACGCACCATCCTGTGGAAGGGGCCCAGCGCCTTCTGAAAACACTCATCCAAAGACGTCTTGCCGTTGCTGCCACACCCAACATGGAAGTAGATGTGGCGGTCTGCGTGGTTGCAGGTGAGGCAATAACCAAATATCTTCTTTGCATATGCCACCTTCTCTGCCTTCCCCGCATAGATACCACTCACAAAGCCATGAAAATCGGCTAACCTGTTCTGGTGTTCAGGCACAGTCAGGTCAAGGAGGTGGAAGGGGGCAACGATGGAGAACATGTGCTCTTTCGTGCGGTCGTAGCGCACGCCCGTAGTCAAGTCAACCACGCCGTTGTCGTCGGTGGCAAGTAGTGTGTCGCTTGTATTCAACTCAGAGACGAACATATCATGGTCCTCTTGGAACCTGCGCATGAAGTGCACGAATTGCATCCTCAACTGGTGGATTCGGTGCGGCACAATCAATGAAAGACGGGCATTCTCCAAACGTGTTTTTTTGTCGTCGTTGTTGATGATGCCAGGCTGGGTCTCAAGCATCGAGAACTTCCTCATCAACCAAGGCGTGATAAGCTGTGTGCCTAAGTGGTCAGTCTTCACCGTGCGCCTCCACAGCTTGGTGTCTCTCGAAAAGCGGTTGTAGTTGATGTCTCCCACCATATGCTCATCCCACCCCCACACGTCTTCTCCTGTTCTGGCAGGGAAGATATGGATGCGCCCTCCAGACTCAAACTCTTCTTTCATCACACTGGCAATGTTGAAGTCGTTGCCTTTGGTGGTGAGGAGATCAAACATGTTGAATGGAAACCTGGTGATGGTCTGGTTGGGCGCCAGCCTGCCACAGCTGTGGCAGTTCTGTCTGATTGTGCCTGTCAAAAGATCAATCTCGTAGGAGGTTTGAGTCCCATACGTATCTCCCTCGTGAGGGCGCTTCTTCATCTGGCAGTAGCGGTCGCATGGCATTGTCATGAAGACTTTGGAGCCCACCACTTTGAGTTGACCACAGTCAAAGTCAACACGCGGGATGTCAAACTCACCCACGCGTTGGAGATAGAACTTCTCTGCCCACCTCTTCGCCAGGGCAAGCTCGCTGGATGGCAGCTGGTGACACACTGTTCGCATCGGTGCCTTGTTGGGTGTGGGAATGGTATCATGGTCGTCGTCATCCACGAGTGTTGTCTCCTTGATGAGATGACAGTTCTCGATCTTAGCACCAGGGGGCACACTGATCCATGCGTGTGCGAAGGCGTTGTCTTCGGTGTTGTCTGTCGTGTTGGTGTAGCACAGCTCGTGTAACTGCATCTTAGTGGCAGAGATGGCATCAATCGGGTCGGTACTGGGCTTGACGGTCCCCACACAACTCATCAAGCGATTGATGGTGTACACCTTTTCGTCCACGACTTCTATCGGTTTGTCTTCTCCTAACGCTGTATGCAGGGTGTTCAACAACCTGAAGTTGAAGTCTGCCGCCCATGACTTGAGCACGCCGTTGTGGTTGTTCTCAAACAACACAAAAGGCAGGATGAAATGGAAAGACGCTTTGAAACTGCCGTCTGTGCGTGTGCTGCAACGGTCTTTGACAACGATTGATGTCTTGTTTAGGGGCACACCGCGCTGGACGACCAACTGCTGAAGTTGCTTCTTGCATTCAGATGCAAACCTCAGTGAGTATGCTCCCTGGTGGAGGGGTGGTCTCTGCATCTTGTGGTCAATGTCAAAGTAGCCACGGCACATGTAGTTAGCAGGAATCAGCTCGAACAAGCTACATTTCAACTTGCTTGCTTTGTTCCTCTGCTCGATGAACTTGCGAACCCACAACAAGCTTGGAAACGCCATGTACTTGTAGCCACAGACGACGCGGTCACCTCCGTTACGTGTCTCCACGTACTGGCATCGATATGGTTGGTTGAAGTGCTCTGCATACTCGAACATCATAGCTTGGGGCCCTGTTTTGTTGACTAGCTGCTCGGATTGCGCTCCTCGCAACACAGAGAACAAAGTCCACCCGCTCTTTGACGCAGTACGCACACCTCGCTCCTTCACATTCTGCTCGCGAAGGAACTCGTGGACAGACGTGGTAAGAGGAGGTGGGTAGTCAGGAAAGACAATACAAGGATTGACATGGGTGGGGATAGTGATAGACGTAGGAGGAGAAGGTGAAGGAGACAGTGGGGGAGAAGATGGGGGAGGGGGTAGTAGTAGGTCGGAGAGAGAGGGTTCAGGCTGAGCCAAGTAGATCACTTCTTCATCACTCATGTCGTCATCTTGAGAGGAGACAATCTAAAAGTGCATGGGTGTTTATTTGAAAACTTAAACGTCATTGGAATGCACGTAGCACAACACTTTAGCAAAGTCAGGGCCTGGTTGGGCTTTGAAACACGCTCTCCCACACACAAAACGCTTGCAAAGGCGGTCGTAGTTTCCGTACATCGCAGGGACACACATGAATATGTCGTTGTTTGTGTTTGGTTGAAAGACAAAGCGCATTATGCGGCATGACAAACAGCTCTTGAGCAGAACAGCGTATGTTTGATGTTTGTCATGGATGAACGAGTAGATGTGTGCAATGATTTCATCTGGCTGGGCTTTGATGGTGGGCATGAGTGTGTCTTCGACCAGTGTATCTTCGCTCCAGTCATCATCGCCTTCTCCCTCCACACTGCCGATGTCAACATCATCGTGTGTCTCGGCCTCCTCCTTCTCCTCTTCGGGGTAAGAGGTGGTAGTGGGGTACTGAGAAGGCGAGAACTCAGGGCTTGGAGGAGGGGACACGAGTCGGAGTCGCCGACGTCTCTTCTTTCGCAC
>Ga0255752_10006214_pt1 | contig 11294 bp, 7 predicted proteins | sample 011ome_25_FD_179952 | JGI IMG/M metagenome (GOLD analysis project Ga0255752, IMG submission 179952) | Coastal salt marsh microbial communities from the Groves Creek Marsh, Skidaway Island, Georgia - 011512CT metaG (version 2) | ecosystem: Environmental > Aquatic > Marine > Intertidal zone > Salt...
CGATGAACATCGATGGCCTGGGTCCGGAGATTATCGATTTGTTGGTGCGTAAAGGAGGAATTTCCAATTTCTCAGATTTGTATCAATTGAAGGACCGGGCCACGGAAGATTGGCGTCAAAGAACCTTGATATACAAGCTGACAAACGAGCCATCCGACGTGCAGTTGCAGCTTCAATGCCTGCATGCTCTTGGAATTTGGCAGTACCGCAATGCCCAAGGAATGCGGGTTTCACCGGATGCCAACCCCATCAGCAGGTCTCAAATAGAAGATTGGCTGCGACAACGTGAATCGGATGTGTTTGGATTGGAAAAGGCTTTGCCGTGGAACGCGGACTGGAAAAAGTTTGTTCGCGAAGCCATACATGATTTTCCGATGGCAGCGCAAATCCAGAGCAGCGCAGAAAAGGTGATGTTCTCAGATGAGTTGCTTTTGGGGCCAAATGCGCTATCATGGGAACGAGACGGTTGGGGGGTGACAGAACTGGAATGGCGACATTTCGAAGCCATGCTTCACCGGCTTACGCCGCGAACCCGACAACGTCTGGGAGAGGTTGAGCTAGGCAATTTACTCACGGCCATAGAGCAATCGAAGGATCGGCCATTTGATCGGGTTTTGTTTGCCATCGGAATTCGACATGTCGGCAGTGAAACGGCTACTATCCTGGCGGATCATTTCGGAAGTTTGGTAGCCTTGAGGGAAGCGAGTGAAGAGGAATTGATCGCTGTGCATGGCGTGGGAATGGAGATTGCCCAAAGCGTGCGCGCTTACTTGAATGAACCAGCCCATGTTCATCTGCTCCAGGCACTGGAGAAGGCAGGTTTGCAATTGAAATTGGCTGAACGACCCGAACAGCAGGGGGCTTCCACGCGCCTTTCTGGTCAAACCTTCGTGATCACCGGCACGCACCCTGTACCCCGCGAAGCTTTAGCAGATTTGATTCGGTTACATGGGGGCAAGGTGACGAATTCAATCAGCAAAAAGACCGATGCTTTGGTAGCCGGAGAGAAGGCCGGTTCAAAATTGGAAAAAGCCACCAATCTTGGCGTGCCTGTTTGGACGTACCAAGACTTACTGAATCAAGTAGGACAATAAAATAGAAATTGAGACCGATGAAGTATGCTGCTTTGGATTTGGAATGTGCTACAAGCGATGTGGGGAATATTTGCGAAGTAGGTTTGGTCATTTTTGATGCAGGTCAAGAGGTCAGTCGGTTTCGTTCCCTCGTCCGTCCTGTGGTTGAGGCCTTTGGCGATTGGCAACGTTGGAATTTTGATTACACCCTTGCGGATACGCTACGGGCGCAGCCATTTCCGATGGTGTGGGCTCAAGTCCAAAAAATGGTTGACGGCATTCCCGTTGTAGCACACAATGCAGGAGTTGTGGAGTGTAAGCATTTGGGCCATGCATTCAGTTTTCACGGCATGGATGCTCAAATAGCGCCGGAATTTTATTGCACCTTTGAATTGGCGAAGGCGCAATGGCCTGATTTCCCGAAACACGGGATTAAATACGTCGCGCGCCATTTTGATTGGAAGTTGGATCATCACAATCCTGAAAGTGACGCTCGCGTTTGCGCATCCATAGTACAAAAGGCCTCGGATGAATTGGACATCCATTCATGGCAAGACTTGGTCGACGCCAAAAAGTTGCACGTGTTCCGTGTGCCAGGATACAAATCCAAATTGACCATCGCACCGAAACCTTCAGGGTCGCGCAAGCGCGAAGATTATCTGCATGAGTTGGTTGCGTGGGAGCCCACTGTTCCTTGGACAAAAATTGAGCCCGGGCAGCGTTTTGTGTTGAGCGGATTTGATCAGGCAAAAAAGGCCCAATTGCGCAAAGCGGGCCTGTCTTGTGGCCTGATGAACAAGAGGTTCATCAAGGGAGGCGTCGATTTCTTGGTTGCCGATGAGCGGATGGGCGCCGCGAAATATGCGAAATGTGTAGAACACACCATCCCGATTGTGACCGAAGCGGAATTCAAAGCCCTTTTGAATGCGTTGAAATGAAAGCGGTTCGACTCAGCGAAACACTTGAAACGAGCCAAATCACGCGCCTGTCCGCCAAATTAAAACTGCAAACCAATTTTTAAGTTAACCCGACGGTTTGTGAGGTAATTGGGAATGGCATACATGCGCCCGTTCACATCTTCAATCCACGTGTGATTGATGGTGTTTCGGATGCCCAAGATGTTGAAGATTTCCAGGGACACAAACCCGCTGCGTTGTTTCTGGATTCGCGTGTTTTTATCGAACAATTCGCGCGAAAATCCAATGTCAACTCGGCGATAAGTGGGGGTGCGCAAGACATCTTTATATCGCTCGAAAGACGGTGGGCCAAACGGAAGCCCGGTTCCAAAATAGAGACTGACGAGGACCTTGAATGCGTCATTTCCAGGCATTTCATCCTGGAAAAGCAGGCTCATATTAAATCGTTGATCTGTTTGCCGAGGAATGAATCCGGGCACAACTTCTGTACTGTCTACCGGTACGTTGTTGAGCGTATAACCCGCGATGATCGGTTGCCCGTCGCTGTTGAGGTATTGCCAATAGTTATCGTCGTCCAAATCCTCTTCCGTTTTGAGCACAGACATGCGGAACCAACTTTGGATTCCGTCGATGAACTCGCCGTTCAGCATGAAATCCGCACCTGCAGCATACCCTGAACTGTTGTTGCGGGCGTAATAGCGCTGCCGTACGTTTTCAATTTCATACGGAATGAGGAAGTCCAAATCCTTGTAGTACGCTTCTCCCACCATCTTGAAGGGGCGGCCATACATTTCAAAAATCCGATCCATGCCGAGGACCAGGTGCGTCGCACGTTGCGCTCGAATATCCGGATTGAGCGTGCCGTCGAATCCGCGCATTTCGCGATAAAACGCAGGCTGCCAATAATAACCGGCAGCCAGGTTCCAAACGGTCGATGGTTCATCTGCACCTTCCTGAGGGCGGTAGGAGAGGTGACCACGTGGTCCTCCAACCAATTGGCGACCAATGGTTTGTTGGTCGTTTTCCCACAGGTGTCCACGGAATCCAATGTTGGCTTCCCACTCGCCGTTTTGTGCATCCGTCCAGCGCCATGTGTTCTGAGCATAGGCTTGGAGTCGTTGGGTAAAAATCTGGTTATCGGCTCGGATAACATCATCCAATTCAATCACTTGATCGGGTCCCTCTCCGGTGTAGCCTATGCTGTCCTGAGGATGCGGTGTGATGAAGCCGGCAGAATCCACCAATGACCATTCCGACAAGTAATCTTCGATGGATTCAGTTTGCCATTTGACGCCCCACTCCAAAAACCCACGATCTTGCCCCCATGCGCTGGAACCCTTGATGGCGCTGCTCAAAACTTGCGCGTAAAGTCGGTTCCGGGCGTGATTCAAAAACGCTCCGACGCCGCGATTGATGGCAGCTTCTCCTAGTTCATCGGAGCCTAAATCCCGCTCCAACTCATCCAACCAATAGGCCCCCAAGATGTCGAAGGTTTCAAATTCTGCCGTCTGAAAGGCTGACGAAATCCAACGAATCCGATGGTTTTCGGTGATGTAATTCACGCCGAAAGCGCCAAATCCGGTTTCGTATGACGTCTTTTCCTGGCCGTCGAAATAAACCGTTAACCGCAGCGCCTCGTTGATGTTACCGACATCGGATTGGCGTTTTACGGGGATGAACTGGAACTGGTTTTGACCGTATATGCCCAAAGCCTCAAATTCCCACGGTCCGTACCCGTCAGGGTCCCATGTAACAAAACTCTGCACGTCGACATAACGAGGCTGGTATTCGCCGCCCTCATCCAATGAACCCAGCACATATGAATTGTCGCGAAATCGAATGCCTGTGTTGGCTGTGAACTGTTTGTGTCCATCGGGACCTTTGGCGCTGGCCCAATCTTGCTGGATTTGACCGCCCAATAAGCTGCCGGAGAGGCGCAATGCAGATTCATTCGGTTTCCGATACCGAATGTCCAAAACGGAACTCAACTTGTCGCCGTATTTCGCCTCGAATCCACCTGCCGAAAACTCAATGGATTCTACCATGTCCGGATTTGGAAAGGATAAACCTTCCTGTTGACCGGAGCGGACGAGAAACGGTCGGTAGACTTCAATGTCGTTCACGTAGACCAAGTTTTCATCAAAACTGCCGCCTCGTACATTGTAGCCACTTGAGAGTTCGCTGTTGAAGTTCACAGGAGCTTGAATCAGCAAATCCTCAATCGTGCCGCGCGGAGAAGGGATGCGTGTCGCCACTTTCGGGTCGATGCGCTGAACCGGTCCGGTCCGCTCCCCGTCGGCGATGACTTCAGATGCCTTGAGAGCGACGCCCGGGATGAGTCGGATATTCAAGGTTTGGATGGCACCGTCGGTGATTTGGATGGTTTTTTCAACCGAGGAAAACCCCACGAATCCAAAACGCACAGTCCACTTGCCCTCCCGGAGTTGGACCGCATATTCGCCGCGTTCATTGGTGGTGACAGCAGCCGATTGTTGCTCCAACGGAATGATGGTCGCCCCGGGAAGTGGAGCACCTTGATCATTGGTCACCATACCCTGGATGCCGCCCAATCCTTGCGCATAGAAGCTTCCGGAAAACATCCAAAGCCCTATGAAGAGCATGCACCGGTTCAATGGATTCGGCATCACGGTCGTTTGAGGGATCCGTTGCGCACAGCGTCAATGAATTTGGCCCACGCTACAGGATTGAACACATTGATCGGAGGCAGTTGGCCTGCATAATAATTCTGCTGGGCTTGCTGCTGCATGGTGTAGCTGTAGACTTCTCCGCCATCGCGTCCCACTTCCATGAGTCGATCATACAACGCGGCGGGATCCAACCGCTCTTGGCCAATCGAGTAGGCGTCTGGCGAGAGCTGAAGTTGGAGGAATTCTTCCTTGAACCGTTCCTTCGTGGGCCATGGATAGATGAACGCCTCATCCAAAGCGACGGTGTCGCGGCCGAGGGGTTGGACCACATTCATGCGCGGCAATTCCAAATCCCGCGGAACGGCAAATGCTTGCGTCAGGTATCCGACCGAAGAAACCGTGATGGTGTCACCAGCGAGAGCAGGTATGCTGAAAAAGCCGTTCACATCGGTCATCGTGCCACGCAGATCCCGTGTTCTGAAGACGGTGGCAAACGCAAGGGGTGCAAGGGAGTCACCGGTGACCACCATTCCGCTGATTTGAACAACATCAACTGCGGGCGCCGTGCGGGTGCTGTCTTGAGCATTTGATAGTCCGCAAAAAAACAAAGCGATCGCGAGCAAAGCCGATTTCATGGACAAAAGGTAGGCATCGGCTTGCAAACGGAAAGTCATGCGGATTGGGCGGTTTTGAATTCAGAAGTGAAGTGAAAGGTCAATTCGGGATAATTCCCGATTTCCATTTCCAACAGGAATTTCGAGGGTGCCAAGAAAACGTCATTGCCGTCCTTGTCTTTCACCATGTCCGTGCCTTTGATGCGTTTGAATTCTTCGAGTTTGCCTTCGTCATCACTAACGATCCAACACGCTTTGTAGTATGGTTTGGCTTGGAATTCACATTTGGCGCCGTATTCATGCTCCAGGCGGTATTGGATGACTTCGAATTGAAGTTCACCAACGGTTCCCACGATTTTCCGGTTTCCCAACTCACGGATGAAGAGTTGGGCGACTCCCTCGTCGGTCAATTGTTGGATTCCCTTGTCCAATTGCTTGCTCTTCATGGGGTCCTTATTGACCAATTCTTTGAATATTTCAGGTGAAAAGCTCGGAATTCCTCTGAATTGAAGCATTTCACCTTCGGTCAGGGTGTCGCCAATCTTAAAGGTACCCGTATCATACAAGCCGACCACGTCCCCGGGCCACGCTTCTTCGACGACGTTTTTGTCTTGCGCTAAAAAGGTAGCCGGGTTGGCAAACTTCAATTTCTTATCCAGCCGGGTGTGCTGAAAGAAGGTGTTGCGTTGAAATTTTCCGCTGCAGACCCGCATGAATGCGATCCGGTCGCGATGACGCGGGTCGATGTTGGCGTGAATCTTGAAAATGAATCCGGTAAATCCAGGTTCTGTAGGCAAAACCTCTCGCACATCGGTAGATCGAGGCCGAGGGTCGGGAGCGATGTCGATGAAGGTGTCGAGCATTTCCTTGATGCCAAAATTGTTCACCGCACTTCCAAAAAAGACTGGGGCAAGCTTTCCTTCCAAATAGGGCGTCGAATCCCAATCTTCATAAACACCTTCAATCAACTCGACATCGGCCCGTAATTGACCAGCATGCGTTTCGGTAACGAGTTCGTCCAAGAGTGGATCCTGAATGTCTGCAATGGAGACGACCTCCTTGGCGATTTTCGTTTTGTCTGGATTGAAAAGTCGCAATTCTCTGTCGTACAAGCTATAAACCCCTTTGAACGAATGTCCACCGCTGATGGGCCAACTGAGAGGCCGAACTTGAATTTGGAGTTTTTCTTCCAATTCGTCCAGCAGGTCGAATGGATCTTGGCCTTCCAAGTCCATCTTGTTGATGAAAACAATCACGGGGGTATTCCGCATTCGGCATACCTCCATCAACCGCTCGGTTTGGGCTTCCACACCTTTCACGCAATCGACAACCAATATAACGCTGTCGACAGCGGTTAACGTGCGGTAGGTATCCTCTGCAAAGTCCTTGTGACCTGGCGTATCGAGGAGGTTGATGAGCCGGTCTTTGTAGTGGAAGGCCATGACCGAAGTCGCCACGGAGATGCCGCGTTGCCGCTCGATTTCCATGAAGTCGGATGCGGCAGTTTTGGTGATTTTATTGTTCTTCACCGCGCCCGCTGTTTGGATGGCTCCTCCGAAAAGAAGAAATTTTTCGGTCAACGTGGTTTTTCCAGCGTCCGGGTGACTGATGATAGCGAACGTTCTTCGCCGTTTGATTTCTTCTTGAATGGAACTCATGGGACCGCGAATTTACGCCACAGGATGACGAAGGTCATGCAAAAGCGCCGACCACTTTTTCAAGGCGTACGATTTCTGAAATCGTTCCAAATAAGCAGGTGGCGGAACAGGCCATTGCGAATGCTGAGCCAACTGCTCGGCGAGTTGTTCGGCCTTACCGGGCTCGAAAACGGCGCCGTATTTTCCATTCATCAGCAATTCAGCGGTCCCTCCCGTGGAGGTCCCTACTACGGGTACGCCGCGCACGAGGGCTTCAATCGTGACCATGCCGATGGTTTCGGAGGCGCTACACATCGCAAAGGCATCGCATGCGTCATAGGCTGACCGCAAGTCATCCTGAGGTGCATGCCAATGCACGCGGTCTGATACCCCGAGATGCTCACAGCGGTCGCGCAACTGCTTGGCATGGTCGTTCCCTTGATTTCGCGTGTTTTCACCGATGAGGAAAGCATGCCAATCTTTCCCTCCCGGCAGAGCCAAAGCCTCAATCAAGGTTTCTTGACCTTTCAAAGCATCAAAGCGCCCAAAGAGTCCAACGACTTTCGCGTCGTTCGGAAGATTCCATTGCGCGCGAGTCTCCTGCCGGGAAGCGGTCGCTGTTTCGAACCATTCCGGATCCAATGCCAAGGGGATGACGTGAATGCGTTCCGCCGGGACGGGGGTGTGGTGAAGGGTTTGGAACCGCAATTGATCCAACGGAGCGACCCAAGCCGCAACAGCGCCGTATCGCAGTCGATGCCAAGGAGCTCGCTTGGGCTTGGGAATCTGCATTCCCTGGTGGAACAAGAGCGATATGGAGGTGCCTCTCACGGACAAGCTGCATAAATCCAAATCGCGCGGATCGCGCACCCACAGCACATCGATTTCTGAGTATTTCAGATGCTGCCGCAGTTTCAAAGCCGCAAAAATCGGGAAGTGGCGACGTTGCCTTCGAATGTGCCGGATGGTCAGGGCAGATTGCTCTGCGGCTCTTGTAATCGGAGCATGAGGAATCGTAAATAGACAAACTTCATGTCCCGCTTCTTGCATCCATTGAGCGTAGCGTATCAAGTTGCGTTCCAATCCGCCCCAACCCGTTGAACTTGATAAAAACGCCAATTTCATCGGCGGTCTGGTCGAACCGTTATTTCACTAAATACACCCTTGCCTCGTGCCTCAACCGCCATGGCGATGGCTTCCGCAATGAATTCCGGTCGCATCCCTTCTTGAAACTGAGGACGATACGATTCCCGCAACTCATCGTTTTGGGTCTGGTCAATGAATGCCGTATCCACTGCGCCAGGATTGACGGTGGTGACAGCCAATTCATTCCGGTATTCGAGCCGCAGCGATTCGGAAATGGCCAAGACGGCGTGCTTGGTCGCGCAATACACGCCACTATTTGGAAACACGTTGCGTGCAGCGATGGATCCAATTTGAATCACGTGGCCCCGATTCTCAACCAACGAGGGAAGTGCGGCATGCAGGGTGTTCAACACCCCGGTGATGTTGATGTCGACCATGGTATGCCAATCCTCAAGCCGGGCATCTTGCAGGGGCGAAAAGATGCCAAGTCCCGCATTCGGAATGCAGACATCGATTCCACCCCACAATGCTTTCATTTCACTGACGCCTGCTTGGATGTCCTCCGGAACGCGAACATCGGCCTGTTTCCAGGCTAATTGGCCCGCGGGAAACTGCGATTTGATGGTTTCCATGGGCTCGGCTTTGCGCGCCAACAAATAAATGCGATGCCCTCTTTCGGCGAGGAGTTTGGCTGTCGCGGCCCCAATTCCACTGGAGCCGCCGGTAATAAGTATGCGTAATGATTTCACAGCGCGAAAATACACCAACCCACCCAGCTCAATACGATGCGCCTGGCTTGGACTGTGCCCAACCAATGACACGGTCGTACCCTTCAAAATCCCAGTAGTACACGATGCACTGGTAGGGCGTGTCTGCTAATGCATGCGATCCCTCAATCGGCTCCACATCGGATGGTGCGTCTAAGAGCGTGGTCGCATCATTTCTTCCCCGGTCATTGGCTGGCCGCACGCGGTACTCGTAATTGTAATAACCTTGTTTCAAGAACAGTTCGGCCTCATAGAAGCCGGATTCAGCATTCCAAATCATGCGGTGACTTTCCGGATACGACCAATTTGAGATTTCTCCATAGATGTAGAGATCCTCGTGCAACCGTTCCTCGAAAGTTTTTAGTCGAAAATGCGCCCAAACATAGTCGCTACCCGTGGCATCATCCTGCAGTTCGTTGGCAATGACGAAATGACCATCCAAGTCTTGTTGCACCTTGAGAAATGCAAAGGGGCGGGGTTCGTCAACTTCCAAATAGGCGTGCCAATGCGCCCCTTCGTCGACGATTTTTTCCAGTCCCATCGATGCAAAACGCAAGCTCTTCAAGTCCGTGAATCGCCAAGTATTTCCGCCTTTAAAGCATTGGTCTCCTGTGGGGTTGTAGGTAATTTCCTCGCCCATGACAAATTGGGGCTCTAACCCCAATTGGGCGGTTTCCCAACGACCATTCTGAAGGAGTACGGTTTGCAACGCATCGTACGCATCGGCAATCGGGTAGCGATCTTGGCTGTGCATCAAAGCCAAATCAACCTCTTGGTGGGTTCGTTGGTTGCGGATGACTGAAGAGGGCTTCACTGCCATTTCGATGTCGATGAGGGATTCGTAGACCACAAAACGCATTTGAATCAGGACACGCTCCGGATTTGCCGGATTGTACACTTCCAGCAGGTAATTGCCGCTTTTCGAAAATTGCATCATTTCATTCGGAAACGTTGCGGCGAAATGGGTGTAAGGCGTTTTGGTATTGAAGCTTGACTCAATGGTTGGGAACGATTGCGTTGGAAATCCCACAATGTAATCGGAAGGTTCAAGGTCAGGCGAAGCATACCAATCAAATGTGCAGTGGCGCACGCGGTATTCCAATGAACGGAAGGTTGGGTCGAAATCATCGAAACTCAATTTCAATTGACCTCCTTTCAAAGCGATCATGGGATGAGCCGCTTGAATTCCTACAGGATGCAATTGAACGGTGTGGATGGTCGCGGAGACATGTGAGATGGGAAATGGAATGTCAACTCCTTGGACTTGTGCCATCACAGAAGTCCCAATGGTCATGCAAACAAGGGTTAAAAAAGTGCGTGTTGTGGACCTGATGATGAGATTTCCTGAAGTTGCTGTGAAGGGATTGGTCATGAATCAAGAATTTTGAGAAAAGGCGTGCGTGCAATGCCACCGAGTCCTACCTTTGCGCCCCGAAAAGTAAACCTTCGCGAGCTGATGTCCCGCACGATACGGATTAAAAAAGGAGCTGACATTCGATTGAAAGGTCGACCTTCCTCAAAAGTGGAAGCTGCTCCAACGACGGCAACATATGCCGTGCTGCCCCCCAATTATCAAGGAATTGTTCCGAAACTTGAGGTGAAAGAAGGCGCTGCAGTCGATGCAGGGTCTGTTCTTTTTCACAGCAAGGAGCACCCTGAAGTCAAATTTTTGAGCCCAGTCAGCGGCACGGTCAAAGAAATCCGTCGCGGTGAAAAGCGAAAGATTTTGGCTGTTGTGGTTGAAGCCGATGGCAAAGGTGCGTCCAGGTCTTTTGAAAAGGTCGCTCCAGGATCATTGAATGCTGAAGCTGCTTTACAGGCCATTCAAGAACGGGGATTTTTCGGATTCATCGATCAACGCCCGTTTGCGACGGTTGCAAATCCAGACGTGGCTCCTCGCAGCATTTTCGTGAGCGGATTTGACAGCGCTCCATTGGCTGCGGACATGGAAGTCGTATTGGCAGGGCGAAAAGAAGCATTCCAGGCAGGCATTGAAGCGCTTCAAGCGGTCATCAACGGCAAGCCAGTCAATCTTGGAATCAAACGTGGCCAAACGTGCTACGAAGGGTTGAAAGGGTTGGAGGTGAGCGAATTCGAAGGGCCTCACCCAGCGGGGAATGTGGGGGTTCAAATCCACCACACGGCGCCATTGAATAAAGGCGAAACGATTTGGACCATGCACCCAGAAGACGTGGCCAACCTCGGAGCAACGCTGACGACAGGCCAATACCATGCATCGCGCACCATAGCGGTAGGCGGTTCTGAATGCGCCGACCCCAAGCACCTGACCACAACTTTAGGGTGTGAAATTCAATCAGTGACGGGAAAGGTTGGAGAGGATGTTCGCATCGTATCGGGCAATCCGCTCACGGGCGACCGAACAGCAACAGAAGGTTACTTGGGTGGCAAGCATCACCAAGTTAGCATGTTGCCAGAAGGAAACAAGCCCAAGTTTTTATTGGCTGATGGTTGGCTCGGCATGGGTTTTGACAAATTCAGCCTCTCGAAGAGCTATCCGACGTGGTTGTTGCCTAAATCGAAGGAATTCGTGA
>Ga0255752_10006221_pt1 | contig 11286 bp, 16 predicted proteins | sample 011ome_25_FD_179952 | JGI IMG/M metagenome (GOLD analysis project Ga0255752, IMG submission 179952) | Coastal salt marsh microbial communities from the Groves Creek Marsh, Skidaway Island, Georgia - 011512CT metaG (version 2) | ecosystem: Environmental > Aquatic > Marine > Intertidal zone >...
CACCTTTAATACCCTGATCTCCTTGATCTCCTTGTGTTCCTTGTGTTCCTTGGAAACCTTGGAAACCTTGGTCTCCTAATTGACCTGTATCTCCTTGGTCACCTTTAGCTCCTTGGAAACCTTGAATTCCTTGATAACCTTGAAAACCTCTGTCTCCTTGATCACCTTTAATACCCTGATCTCCTTGATCTCCTTGTGTTCCTTGTGTTCCTTGGAAACCTTGGAAACCTTGGTCTCCTAATTGACCTGTATCTCCTTGGTCACCTTTAGCTCCTTGGAAACCTTGAATCCCTTGATAACCTTGGAAACCTCTGTCTCCTTGGAAACCTTGAGTTCCTTGTGTTCCTTGTGTTCCTTGATCTCCTTTAGATCCTTGGAATCCTTGGAAACCTTGATCTCCTAATTGACCCGTATCTCCCTGGTCTCCCTTGGTACCTTGGAAACCTTGAATTCCTTGATAACCTTGGAAACCTCTATCTCCTTGATCACCTTTAATACCTTGATCTCCTTGATCTCCTTGAGAACCCTGTGCTCCTTGGAATCCTTGGAAACCTTGATCACCTAATTGACCTGTATCTCCTTGGTCTCCTTTGGTACCTTGGAAACCTTGAATCCCTTGATAACCTTGGAAACCTCTGTCTCCTTGAAAACCTTGTGTTCCTTGGTCTCCTTGATCTCCTTGAGAACCTTGTGCTCCTTGGAATCCTTGGAAACCTTGATCTCCTAATTGACCCGTATCTCCCTGGTCTCCCTTGGTACCTTGGAAACCTTGAATTCCTTGATAACCTTGGAAACCTCTATCTCCTTGGAAACCTTGATCTCCTTGGAAACCTTGTGTTCCCTGAGCTCCTTGGAATCCTTGAAAACCTTGGTCTCCTAATTGACCTGTATCTCCTTGATCTCCTTGATCTCCTTTAGCACCTTGGAAACCTTGATTTCCTTGAGCTCCTTGATCTCCTTTAAAACCTTGATCTCCTTGATCTCCTTTAGCACCTTGAATACCTTGGAAACCTTGATCTCCTTGATCTCCTTTAAGACCTTGATCTCCTTGGAAACCCTGTTGACCTGTTAAACCATCAATACCTTGGAATCCTTGATCTCCTTTAAGACCAGTATCTCCTTGAGTACCTTGGAAACCTTGATCTCCTTGTACACCATCAATACCTTGGAATCCTTGATCTCCTTTAAGACCAGTATCTCCTTGAGTACCTTGGAAACCTTGATCTCCTTGTACGCCATTAATACCTTGAAAACCTTGATCTCCTTGGAAACCTTGGTCTCCTTGAAATCCTTGAAATCCTTGGAATCCTCTAACACCCTGTGGGCCAGTAGAACCTTGGAAACCTTGTGGTCCAATTGATCCTTGAGGTCCTTGATCTCCGCCAGTACCACCACCAGCATAACTAGGAACCCATACATAATCATCGGCAACTGCACCCGCTTCAATAAGATCGGTATCAGTCGATAATACTTGATATAATTTTAATACTTTTTCAATGTCGTTAGTTGGGTCAATAGCCCCTTGTGGGCCTGTTCCCATCACACGGTATCCTTTAATAACTTGACCAATAAGATCAAGATTATAATCCATCTGATCATGACTCAGCGCCTTTTTAGGCGAATTATCTTTAGGATATAACGGATTGTATATACCTTGATCGCCCCTATAGTTTGGTGGTAGTGGAGTTTGCGGCATTTTTATGTTGTTCTATTTTTATAATCTTTATATAGTTGTAATAATTTATCTAATGAATTTTGAAAATATACCTGAATATATTTACAATCAATATATTCTCTTTGAACCAGAATATATTCATCCAACTTAAGTTGATTAAATTCACTTAAGGTTTTTAAGAAATACAACATATAATTTGTGTTTAAAAGCTCTAAGCTAGCAGAATTAATATTAGAACTATTGGTTTCATAAGTTCTATTATTACTTACTATTGTGTTTTTATTAGTGACAGACTTGATTACATCGAATTTTATTAATTCATATATTGCTAATGGAAAACATTCTAAATCTTCAAATGGCTTAATTGGTGCATTCAAATCAATCCAAGATTTAAATGTACTTAAAGAAGCAAAAGAAGTTTCTAGTTTAGTAGTATTATCATCGTATAAAGTTTTTCTAAATACAATATTAGATAGGGTACCTTCAATAGCTTGAAACCTTTCTAAATAAATATACGCTAAATTAAGAGATATTCTATCTGTTATCATTATAGACCGAAATATTTATTTAAAAAGAATGCAATAATAGCACCAATTGATGTTAAGATTGCAACCCCTATTTTTTGTACATTTGATTTCCATCTAACTAAAGATTTGTGCTCTTCTAAAACTTCTGCCTCAGCAATTTCCTTCTCCTGTTGTTCCAGTCTGAATTCAGTATTCTTCTTTGTTTCAACAATTACACCATCAAAAGGGTTCAAGAGTTGTCTTTTCAACTCTTTAATCTCAGCTTTCATTTCTTGCTGTGCATCTACTAATTGAGATAATGAATTCTCAATCTGTATAAAATTAGGATCCTCCATTCGCTGCTTAAAAGTAGCGAATAGATTATACATATCCTCAATTAACTCTTTAGGTGTTTTATCCTGGTCCATTACAATACAACAAAGTCTTTTTAGTGTCTATTGTATATATCACGCTAAAAAGACTGAACAGTTGTCTTACAGAATTATAATCAGAATTTAAATACTTTTTGGACCAGTTCTTTATTGATCTTCTTTTCAAGCTCTTTAACAGCTGCTTTCTTATCTGAAGCGCTTAATTGATTGAATTGATCTTCGATCCCTTTGTTCTTAGCAACTGCAGCGCGATATTGAGCTCCATTGTCAATGTACTCTGCATTATAATCGTAGCTCTTAGCGACCGCTAGGAAAATGTTTAGTGGTGAAATGTACTTCTTAAGAAAGTATTGTTGAATATCGTATTTGGTAGACTTTTTCTTGTTTAAGTACCATTCATATTGACCCATCCACTTACCATCTTTATATGCATGAATTGTATCAGATCCTTTACCTTTGACTTCAATCTGCCACTTAATACCTTTATCAGTCGATTGGTCAGTGTAAATCAAATCGTCAAGCTGGTCTGAGATACCGCCATACGTGAATAGTTTGATCAATTCACCACGTAATTCATTTTCAATATCGGATGAAGATTTCTTAATGTCGTTATATGTAACGTATGCTTCAAATGTTTTTACGTATCTCATAATCTATATATTTCTTTATTTATATAGCTAATATAATAAAAAAACCCGAATTAAAAAAATCCGGGTCAATCTTTTTTAAAAATAAATTATAATTGTTTCTTACGATCCTTAGGCTCAATAACAACATCAGCATCTTCTTGATCAAAAATCTCAATATCGTTATCTTGTAAAGGTCTTGGTCGATCTTTAATTGGCTTTAAAGGCTCTTGATCTGGTAATTCAGCTGGAATAGTGTAACCATCACCTGGCTTAGCCACATATCCAGAATCTTTCTTCTTTGAACCAATGATCCTTACAACGACAAATGCAAATCCACCTAGGATAACGCATAAACCAATCATTTCAATAATATCCATACAAATAAATTCTTTTTTTATAGAGATGCTTTATTGAATCCCTATTTCTTTTTAACTTCGGATGCTACATCTTTATCTGCACCACCCCAAGTTCCTTTTGCTTTCTCCTCATTAATTTTAAGACGCATATTTGCAATATGGTCATCCATTGAAAAACCTTCTTTAACACCATCAGATCCATCCATTCCATCATGTACTGCATTTAGATTTTCTAATGCAACTGTGATTTGTGAAAACATCCAAGATTCTAATTGTTGGCCAGCTTCCATACGATCTGCAATCATTTCAGCGTAATCTTCAATTCTTTCAAGTTGACCAAGCGTCATTTCATTCAGTTCGGCTAAAGTATCTCTACCTTCTTCTTCAGCGATTACTGATTCAACAATATAATCATACTTATTTAAAATTGGCTCAATTGCAGCCGCAATAGCATCTTTCATTTCTTCACGCATTTTAACATTGCTTGATGCACCAAATGCAGCAGGAATCATTTTATTTAAAATGCTCCTCATAAAGATTTTCATCTTTTCATTAACCTCCGCTTCAGTATACATTTTAAAGTTCTTATCAAACTTTCTAACCAATTTTAATAATTCAATCATCGACATATTTGCTTCTGCAGCTGCATCTGCAAGTGTCATAACTTTATTTGCAACTTTTTTAGCATACGATAGCGGTGAAAAATCATTGATGCCTTCGTCTACAAAGACTTCAACATTATTATCTTCAAACGATTCTTTCATATTATCTAATAGGTCCTCTCGGCCCAATTGCTTGTAAACTTCTTTACGAACCTTTTCCATCTTGTCAGCGTACTCAGGATCATCATTACGGTTAAATACAACCTGTTGAGTTAATGAACCACTAATTTTTTTAATATCTTTATTGCGGGTCTTAATTAACCATGCCGCAAGTTCTTTAATGCCAAGTTCCTTGAATCGGCCCTCTGCCTCTGGCGCATCTGATTGATGAAAATCAGGTGCTCCCTTTGGTTTCTTCTCATTTAAAAATTGATCAAACAATTCAATATGCGACTTTCTTTCCATGTATTATATATCTATAAAAAATGCAACCCTAAGGTTGCATTAAATTTAAGCGGGACCTCCAACACCAAACAATGCCAAGCTGTCATCGTCTGATTCACAATAGAATCCCCAACCGTCTTCCCAAATAATTGAGATAGAATCGTCGATTAGGTTAATACTGTTTAGCAGTTCATTTTTTCTTGGATCATTTAGCGAAGCCGGCTGAACTTCGATAATAGATTCCATTTCTTTGTCGATTTTTTTAGAGGAGAGGCAGTGTGATTACTACTTAGTTTATATATAACAAAAATCAGAAAAGTTTATTAATTTTCTGACCTTTTTTCAACTTTTGGTAAATCTTTTTCAATATGAAGACTCCAAAGTCTGTCGTTAGGCACAATAAACTTTCGATTGTGATCGTATAGATAAAAAGTGGTCTTGTAAATACCCTGTCGAACGATCCTTGCCTTCTTTACCCCGTTGATATAAACTATATCATCAACATTAAAATCATTGCCCCATAGGAACTTAATTCCTTGCCAAGTATTGGCAATTGCATCTTTAAAAGCGATTGAAAAAATACCGGCACCTATAAGCCAACCCCATTGACCTAAAAGGGTCTCAACTGCGGTTCTGATTGATTCTGTCATCCCAATATTCTTTATAATCTTGCATCGTTGCTTTATATTGCCTGATCTTTAATAATCTAGCATCTTCTCCTTGACCAACTTGTGTTGGATTTGGAAGATTATTTGGCTTTATAAATTTGCCAGCAATTGTTTGATTTTGTTCAACAATAGTCTCTTTTAAACCTTTAAGTCTGGTTCTTTCACCTAGCCAATCCCCAATTATTCTACCATATTCTAAATCAGTACTAAAGTGTAAACCACCAATGTATCTTGAATATGCAACTTGATCAGCCACCTGGTATAATTCCTGTCTCAATTCTGGGTATAACTCAGATAAGACATAAGCAATTAAAGTAGCTTGAGCAGAGTGACCTGATGGAAAGCTAGGAGTCTTAGCAGTGTTTGTATCGTCATATCTCAATTCAACACCAAGTACTGGAGCTAATTGATAAGGTCTAGGTCTATTAAATTTGTATTTAATATGAAGTATAATATCAGACGATTCATCTATCAATTCTTCTAACCATTGTTTTGGATAAAAATGTCCAGCTTCTTTTACGATCCTCTCAAAATCAATGTGAAAATCTTCATCATATCTTTCAACCAATTTAGCCTGATCCTGTTCACTGATTCCATCAATCATACATGACATATTGATTAGATCTGCATAAGTATCAACACCAGAATTAACGGGTGGAATCACAACCGGCGCGTCAAAAGGATCAGCTACAATTTTATCATTTAGCAATTGAGTTTCAAGTCTTTTAGCATGCTTCTTCGTAGGAGAAGTAGCATAAACTATCCTATCTAATTCAAATTGATTAAATGATTGTATAAATCTCATAGAGTATATATCACTCTATTAGTTTGACAAAGGTGCTTTAATGGTTGGATGCGCTTGATAATTTTCTAAAATGATATCAGTAGGTGAATTGGAGAAGATTCCATCTCGAACATGTACTGTTGGCAATTCAAATGGTTCTCTACCAATTTGTTCTTTGGCTTGCTCGATGTGGTTAGAATATAGGTGAACATCTCCCAAATTACCGATCAATTCATCAGGAACCATATTAACCTCATCGGCAATCATTTCAAGCAATAGTCCGTATGAAGCAATGTTGAATGGTAAACCTAAGAATGTGTCTACGCTTCGTTGATTCCACATTAGAGAGATTGATCTGGTTGGAATATTTTTATCATCTAAATAGTCTAATGTACTTATCTTTCCATACGCATTTCCGTCATAAGGTTCATTACTATAAAGAGAGTATCTTTCTTCAAAGCTCAACTCTCTTGTGTAAACTTGAAATCCATAGTGACAAGGAGGAAGAACCATTTGACTTAATTCACCTACATTCCAAGCTGAAACCATCAATCTTCTACTATCTGGGTTTGTTTTAAGGTCGTTAATCAATTCTTTGATTTGATCGACATAAATTCCATTAACGTTTCTATCGTATTGAAACCAGTGTCTCCACTGTTTTCCGTAGATAGGACCTAACTCACCCCATTTACGGGCAAACTCATCATCGGTTTTGATTTGCTCAATGAATTCCGATATTGTATATTGACCATCAACATCCATAGATGTTTTAGCGGCATAATTTTTATATGCATCACCATCCCAAATATGACAACCATTATCAACCAAATACTTAATGTTGGTATCTCCTCTTAGGAACCATAGCAATTCAACCACCATAGTTTTGAATGCCATTTTCTTTGTGGTAAGCAATGGATAACCTTCAGACATTTTATGCCTAATTTGACGACCAAACACTGAAACGGTTCCAGTGCCTGTTCGATCTTGTTTCTTAACACCATTATCTAAAATATCTTGGAGGAGCGCCTGATACGCTTTATCTAAATTATTCATCTAAATTTAATTTAGTTATTATATCTAAGGTGTATAGAATGTTTAAAATAAATCTTCTAATTCATCTGGATTGAGATCGTTCTTAAATCTTTTTAACTCCTCTTCTAATTCACTAACACGCCATTCACAGTCAAATACCTCTTCACCGCTAACTTTACCTTGACGATGTAATTTTTTAAATTTGGATAGTTGTCTAACTGCTTCATTCAACATGCGTTGAATTTCTCTTTCGCCAGTCGATGCGCTTTCTACAGAGAGTTGAAGTTTAACTTTTTCTTTTGTGACATCAAATGAAATGCTAGGAAAGCAGTCACAGAATTTATCGATGATATCTCTCATAATAATAAAATGTAATTTAATTTATTACTTTTTATATATCAATCTGATTGCGATAAAAACAAAAAAAGGCTGGAATTTCCAGCCTTTTATTTTAACAATGTGCTAAAATCTTACAGAGATCCTGGCATCACAGTGTTAATTGCTTTAGCAAGCATTACAGAGTCACGCACTGTAAGATTACCAGAGCTTTGTGCCAATTGAGCAGCTTGTACAAGTACGTTAACTGCTTGTTCAGCAGTCATACCCGCTACTTCTTCAAAAACAGGTGTTTGTTGAGCTGCAGTTTCTACAGCTGCTTCTTGTTCGAATTGTTCAGTCATTTGATTCATAGTTTAAAATTAATTTGGTTATTATATATGGTTTTATAAATTTGTTTACAAACTTTTCAACATTTCTATAAATAAAGGTTGTGGAGCGATATCTAATTTATCAACTCTAACATTAGAATGACTTAACATTCCTTTTACTTTACCCTGATCTGCGTCCAGTCTGTAATCAAATGCTTTTATTGGATCCTTTTTAATCCATTGGATCAATCCTTTTTTAATATCAATGCCATCTCTTTCGGCAATAAATTTAATCAATTCATAGGTTGATTGAATCTGCGATTCTGAATATTTGTGCCAGTATCTAAATCCTCTCCATTCAGTACCAAGATCGCAAATCTCGCTCTCTTTTACCAATTGACCGGTGTAGGTTTTAAATCCTTCACCCGCTGGAGTGAGTGGTCCAAAATTACATAGTTCAATACCAACTGAATTTTGATGCATTGAGGATGACTTAATCTTGCCTAGGTGATATGCCCAAGCGCCGTCTGGCATACATTTAACCACCTTGCCGTCGTGGGTTCGATCTCCATTAATTGAAGTACCACCAACCACAAACTCAGTTGCAATTCTACCTCGAGTGTCGGTATTCCAGTTCTTAACTACATTATATGGATTGTGCCAGCCTGCTGTGTGGTGTAAGAATAAGTATTCAGGTTCTACCGGACCTGATAAATATTCATCCTGATCCAACATCATAGTTTCAATTAGCAACTCTGTTACTTCAGTTTCTAATTCTTCTTCAACCAGTTTGAATAGGATCTTTTGAGTGCTTGGTCCAACAATACCATCTGGGTTCAGACCATGCATTGCTTGGAATAGTTTTACCTTTTTAAGTGTTACAGGTCCAAAGTGACCATCGTCCTTAATTCCTAATGCTTTCTGTACCAGTGCAACTTCAGGACCCTTGTCTCCTAATTTAATTATCGCTTTCATTCAAGTATTTGTTTTAGTTCATCGATACAAATTTGAGCTTGTTCGTAGATTACGTCCGGATTGATTGAAACAACCTCTGATCGATAGATCGACCTATTAGTTTGCTTATCAGTCACTTCGCATTTTAATATGTATCTAGGTTTTTTATACATTATTGGTTGCAGATGTTTCACTGCCCAAATCTGTTGTCGAGCAGCGCCTGCAGGTGCTGCTTCAGTTTTAATATGCGCAATTACAAAATATTTGTCATGTGAGCATTCAAAAAAAGATTGAATTTCTTTAATATCGTTTGTGATTAAATATAAACGATATGCAGTTTGATAAGTTGAACCAAGCGCAGTTTTAAATGCAGTTGGTTCAATTTTCTTGGTAATGTATGGTTTTTCTAACTTAAATGGTTTTACCATTATTGGTATTTTTAACTTGCCATTTTGGACCCTTCTTATATCTTAATGCTTCAAGATCTTCTTCTTCATCTTGAGTATAAAGATTAGGGGTTGGAACTGGCTGTTTAACTTCGGTTGATTGATCTTCAATAACTCTTGTTACTCTAGGTCTAAAGTTTGCACTTCCAGTATTTGATCGATCAACTATAGTTTCAGTCTTTTTAACAGGTTCTTCGACAGGTGCTCCCATACCTACATTGATTTCTTCTGATTGTTTAGTTTCAATTTCAGCAACTTCTTGATCAGTTTCAAATGTGTAAGGACCTTCTTCAAATACAAATTCACCATCTTCTAAAGATTCTATCGATTCTTCAATATCTTCTGGTATTTCATTAATTAATTCTTGGATTTCTTCTTCAGTAAATCCTTCAACCATTTGATTAAGAACTTGATCAAGTGCATGATCTTCATCCCATTCTAAATCCTCTAGACCATCCACAAGGGTAACATCCCAATCATTGAATGCATCCATATCTTCTTGAGTATAGATATTTGAATCTTGGTTTAGATCTTCTGATTCATCGTATAAACCATCTTCTTGATCTAATTTCATTATTTCAGAAAGCAATTCGCCCGGTCCCATTTGAGACAGTTCATTAAATCTTTGCTCTTCTTCAGCTGATGGAGATACCTCCTCAGTAATTACATCAATGTCGTTTAAATCTTGTCCGTTAGATTTTTTTTTTAGTTGCTTCATTAATTTCTGAAGCAACTTCCTCAAGCTCTGTATTAGATAATTCACGAATTTCATCTGGTTTAATATAATCTACTAATGATTTAATGAATCCTAATGCTACTAGAGGCAAGATTGCACCTGAAACAAATGCTAATAATCTTTTCTGTGCAAGAGGTTCCCATTCAATTAGGTTAAATAATTCAACCCAACCTTGGTAATCTTCTAAGTTCTTAAATGCGTAATACATGTTACCTTGCATTTGCATTGCCGTGATTGTGATGAATAAGGCCCAAACAATGGTTTTATTCATTTTATCCAACGTGATTAAGGATGCTAATGATGCCGCAGCACCAATTTCAAATCCAATTGCTAATGAAACTGCTAACCAATAAGGATTAGACAATTCAAAGAAGTCAATTACGTGGATCGTCGAGATGATAGAAACAAGTAGATATAGAGAAACAAATGTTCCGATAATAAATCTACTAACCCATTTACTTTGATTCATAATAGTATCTTATTTTCCTTGCAATTCAGCGATTTCTGCTTCAATTGCGTTTTGACGCTGTACATCTAACATTTTACGGTCAGTTGCTTGGATCATTCTCTTTTCAACCTTAAGACCCTCGATTTTAACATCAGTTCTGGTTGGTAATGCATCAATAATTTCTTTTTGTGCTCTAAATTCTTTTTTAATTAAAGTAACTTCAGAATCAACTGAGCAAGATTTCATATAGGTTAAAAGAAGTAATGCAATTACAACTTTCATTCCATGTTTTGATAAAAACGTATCTAATTTGTTCATAATAGTTTGTTGTTTATTTTTAACTATACTTTATTATATATCTAATTAATATTTATTAATCTTTGCGATTTTCTTAGGGGTCAACTTCTTTAAGAATTCTACATATAATTTGATTGCATTCTTAACATCGTCTTTGTGTGCCATTTCAACAGTGGTATGCATATATTTCAATGGGGTTGCGAGGATTGCAGTCGGTGTATTTTCCAAGAAGAATGCCATAGTATCGTTACCATAAGATCCAACAGTCAATTGCAATGGAATCCCATTCTTTTTAGCGACATTACGAAGCATTGCATTAATCTCTCTGTGATTCTGTGCAGTGTATTCAAGACAGGGTCCTAATCCACCTTTATTATCTCCATCTTTGGCCTTATCAATCTTTGGTGTATTAGTATTGTGACAAACGTCGTGAACCAATGCTAAATCAGCCTGAATTTCTTTAGCGATCTTTTTAGCACCATATAGACCAACTTCTTCCTGTACGCTATTGACAACATATAAATCATAAGGAAGTCTAATATCATTCTCCTTAATGTGTCTAAGTGCCTCAGCAATGATGTATCCACCGATCTTATTATCTAATGATCGACCAACATAATAGTCTCCAATCTCCTCCAATTGCGTATCGAACGTTACCAAATTACCAACT
>Ga0255752_10006222_pt1 | contig 11284 bp, 8 predicted proteins | sample 011ome_25_FD_179952 | JGI IMG/M metagenome (GOLD analysis project Ga0255752, IMG submission 179952) | Coastal salt marsh microbial communities from the Groves Creek Marsh, Skidaway Island, Georgia - 011512CT metaG (version 2) | ecosystem: Environmental > Aquatic > Marine > Intertidal zone > Salt...
TGTCAATAATTTTATCAATTAGCTCAACTCCTTTGTAACTTTTAAAAGCCTTAGGAGCTTTTCTAGCTTTATTGTTAAGTGTCAAATTTAATGCATGATATAATGTTTGAAGTATTAGCGTTGACTTCCCACTGCCTGAAACACCAGTAATGCAAGTAAAACTTCCTGTTGGAATTTTTAGATTAACATTATTTAAATTATTTCCTGATGCACCATTGATTTCAACAAACCTTCCATTTTTTGCTAATCGTCGGGTTTTAGGAACTTCAATAATCTTTTTATTAGATAGATATTGACCAGTTATACTATTTTTATCTTTTTTAATTTCTTCATAAGTTCCTTGGGCAGAAACCTGACCACCGTTAGTGCCAGCCTCTGGTCCCATATCTATAATATGATCAGCATTTTCCATTGTTTCAGTATCGTGTTCAACAACGATTACAGTATTACCTAAGTCTCTTAACCTTTTTAGTGCATTAATAAGTTTAACATTATCTTTTTGATGTAATCCAATTGAAGGTTCATCAAGAACATATAACACACCTGTTAACCCAGATCCTATTTGTGAAGCTAATCTTATTCTTTGTGCCTCTCCACCAGATAATGTTCCTGACTCTCTTGATAAGGTTAAATAATCAAGACCAACGTTAAGTAAAAAATTTAACCTTTCATTAATTTCTTTTAAAACATGTTCGGCTATCTTAAATTGTCTTTTATCTAGATTTTTTTCTAAATCTTTAAACCACTTAGCAGCATCAAGAATGGATTTTTTTGTGACCTCACTAATATTATGATCGTCAATTTTAACACACAAAGCTTCCTCTTTTAACCTATCTCCATTACAGCTTTCACAAGCAGAGTCAGATTGATATTCAGCTATAGCTTCTCTCTTCCATTCACTATCAGACTCTAAAAATCTTCTTTCAAGATTGTTTATTACACCTTCAAAAGTTTTTTTATGTGAATATTTTTCATAACCATCATCATAGTTAAATTTAATTTCTTCTTCATCAGACCCATATAAAATTACATCTTTAATTTTTTTGGGTAATTTTTTCCATTTTTCATCAAGGGAAAAACCATAATGTTTAGCAATAGACGCTAATGTTTGAGCATAATATAGAGTAGTAGATTTTGCCCATGGCTCAATTGCACCATCAGCAATGCTTTTTCTTTCATCTGGAATTACTAAATTTGGATCAACATTTAATTTCATTCCAATACCCTCACATTCTTCACATGCACCATAGGGACTATTAAACGAAAAAAGTCTCGGTTCTATTTCTTCGATAGTAAAGCCACTTTCTGGACACGCAAATTTTGTTGAGTATATTAGCTTCTCTATTTTTCTGAATTTTTGTGGCAAAGTTTCATCTTCATATTCTACAAAGACTAAACCATTAGATAAATTAACAGCTGTCTCAATACTTTCTGCTAATCTGTTTCCTAATTTTGAATTTAAGACAATTCTATCAACTAAAACTGAAATATCATGTTTGAGTTTTTTATCTAAATTTGGAGATTTTTCGATATCATATAAAATATTATCAATTTTAATTTTTCTAAATCCTCTTCTTTTATAACTTAAAATATCTTTTTTATATTCTCCCTTACGACCTCTAACTACGGGCGCATAAATATAAATGGTACTTTTTTTTGGAAGTTTTTTAACTAAATCTACAATTTGAGTTATTGTCTGAGAAGTAATTGGTTTACCTGTGAATGGCGAATAGGGTATCCCAGCTCTTGCAAACAAAACTCTCATGTAATCATAAATTTCTGTAACTGTTGCTACAGTTGATCTTGGATTCTTAGATGTATTTTTTTGCTCAATAGCAATAGCAGGACTTAGACCTTCAATGAGATCTACATTAGGTTTTTTCATTTTGTCTAAAAACTGTCTTGCGTAGGCAGATAAACTTTCGACGTAACGTCTTTGGCCTTCTGCATATATGGTATCAAATGCCAATGATGATTTTCCTGATCCAGATAGACCGGTTATCACAACAAATTGATCCTTTGGGATTTCAACAGAAACATTCTTTAAATTGTGTTCTTTAGCACCCTTAATAACTATCTTTTTGATCATATTTTTTGTTGCTTTGAGTTAATAAAATTAATAATGAGAAGAATTGTGATATAGTTCTTATTAATTAATTTAACAAATATTAAATATTATGGCTGGAAGTTTAAATAAAGTATTATTAATTGGTCGTTTGGGCGCAGACCCAGAGATCAAACAAATGGTTAATGGTAAAAGTGTTGCAAGACTAAGCTTAGCTACAAGTCAGTCTTGGAAAGACAAAAATACTGGTGAAAAAAAAGAGAAAACTGAATGGCACCGTATAGTTGTATTTAATGAAGGTCTAGTAAATGTGATTCAGCAATATTTAAAAAAAGGTGCTCAAATCTATGTGGAGGGACAACTCACTACAAGAAAATGGAAAGATGAGCAGTCAGGCCAAGATAAATATTCTACTGAAATTGTTCTTCAAGGATATAACACTACACTAACAATGTTAGGTGGTGGAAATACTGGTGGTGGAATTCAAAATGATACTACTCAACAAAATAATATTGAGGACTCTTCTCAAGTATCAAATGATATGGACGACGAAATTCCATTTTAGTATCTATGCAAAAAACTGAAGCTCCAAAAGATAACAATATTAAATTAATCTCTATGCATGATGAGATGAGCTCATCTTATCTATCTTATGCAATGAGCGTAATTGTTAGTAGGGCTTTACCAGATGTTAGAGATGGTTTGAAACCTGTTCACAGAAGAATTTTATATGCAATGTACAAAGGTGGATATGATTGGTCTAAACAATTTAGAAAATCTGCAAGAATAGTCGGGGATGTAATTGGTAAATATCATCCTCATGGCGATCAATCAGTTTATGATGCCCTAGTTAGAATGGTTCAAGATTTTTCAATGAGCTTACCCTTGGTTCAAGGCCAAGGTAATTTTGGATCAATAGATGGAGATCCAGCAGCTGCAATGAGATATACAGAGACAAGACTTTCAAAAGTTTCACAGTTTTTAATAGATGATATTGAAAAAAATACAGTCTCTTACAAAAGCAATTATGATGAAACTGAAAAAGAGCCAACAGTTTTGCCAGCACAATATCCAAATCTTTTAGTGAATGGCGCAGGTGGTATTGCCGTAGGTATGGCGACCAGTATTCCTCCACATAATTTAGGAGAAATAATAGATGGAACCTTGGCCTTAATTGATAACAAAGATATTAAAGTTAAAGAGTTAATGAAACATATACCTGGACCAGATTTTCCAACTGGTGGCGTCATTATTGGAAAAGATATTATTAAACAAGGTTACAATAATGGAAGAGGATCATTTAAGATTAGAGGAGAAGTTGCCTCAGAAACTCTTAAAAATGGTAGAGACAGATTGGTTATTACATCAATTCCTTATCAAGTTAATAAATCAGTTTTAAATGAAAGAATTGCACAACTCGTTAGAGAGAAAAAAATTGAAGGGATTAAAGATATTAGAGATGAGTCTAACAGAGAGGGTATTAGAGTTGCTATTGATTTAAGAAATGGTGTTGAACCAGAAACAATTAAAAGACAACTTTATAAAAATACTCAAATTGAAAGTTCATTTGGTTTTAATACTTTAGCGATTGTTGATGGGAAACCAAAAACTTGTAATTTAAAAGATTTTTTAACAAACTTTTTATCTTTTAGAGAAGACGTTGTTATAAAAAAGACTAAATTTGATCTTCAAAAAGCTGAAGAAAGAGCACATATTTTATTAGGATTATCTGTATCAGTTGAAAATTTAGATAAGATTATAAAAATTATACGTTCATCCAAAACACCAGATGACGCTAAACAATCTATATTAAAAACTAAATGGAAAATAAACAAAACTCAAAAACTGATTTCTTTAGTAGAAGGTAAAAAAAGTAAAAATATTTACTCTTTATCTGAAGAACAAGTTGTAGCTATTTTAGAGTTAAGATTACAAAAATTAACAGCTCTTGGTATCAATGAGATTGAAGTTGAAATCAAAAAATTAGCTGAATTAATCACAAAATACAAAAAAATTATTTCATCTAAAAAAGAACTTTTAAAAGTAATTAGTGAAGAGCTTAAAAATATAAAAGAAAAATTTGCGGTTCCAAGAAGAACTAAAATTATTGATGCTGTGTTAAATTATGACATTGAAGAGACTATTCAAAAACAATCAGTAATTATAACTGTCACTTTGCAAGGATATATCAAAAGAGGCTCTTTAGACGGTGTTAAACAGCAAAAAAGAGGTGGTAAGGGTAAATCAGGCATTACAACCAGAGATCAAGACTCAGTCATTCAAACGCTTTCTGTTAACACACATACGTCTGTTCTTTTCTTTTCTACTGAAGGACTGGTTTATAAGGTTAAAGCATGGAAGATTCCAGAAGGCTCAACTACATCCAAAGGTAAATCATTATTTAACATTTTACCTTTAAAAAACCATCAATCAATCAGCTCTATAATGCCAATGCCTGAGGATGAGACAGATTCTAAAAATTACCAAATAATTTTTGCAACTGCGCAAGGTAAAGTTAGAAAAAATAGTTTAGAAGATTTTTCATCAATTAATGCGTCTGGTAAAATTGCAATGAAGTTAGATAATAATGATAAAATTGTAGGTGTTAAAATTTGTCAAGATGATCAAGATGTAATTCTAAGCACCAAGTTTGGTAAATGTATAAGATTTGAAGCAAAAAAATTAAGAGTATTTAAAGGAAGATCATCAAAAGGAATTAAAGGAATAGAGTTGGCTCCAAATGACCAAATTGTTTCTCTATCTGTAATAGACAGCGATAAGATAAAGAAAAATGGTAAGAAATCTAAAGATGATAAATCTGAGATTATAGCCAAAGAAAAATTTGTCTTATCAATTAGTGAAAATGGATTTGGTAAGAAAACATCGCACAATGATTACAGGGTTACTAATAGAGGAGGCAAGGGGATAATTGGAATAGTTAATTCTCCGAGAAATGGAAATATAACTTCTTCTTTCCCAGTTTTTGAGGGAGATGAAATACTTATTTCAACAAATAAAGGTAGAGTAATAAGAGTAGCTGTTAAAGAAATAAGAACAGCTGGTAGAAACACTCAAGGTGTAAGAATTATAAAATTGTCAGGTGAAGAAAAAGTAGTATCTGCAATTAAAATCGATGATAATCTAATCTAATGAATAAGGTAGCAATTTATCCTGGTACATTCGATCCTATAACTTATGGCCATATTGATGTTATTAAAAAAGCTCTAAAGTTATTTGATAAAATTGTTGTTGGTGTATCTGATGTGAGTAATAAAAATTACCTATTTAGTTCTGAAGAACGGATCAGCATTGTTAATAAAGCGTTATTTAAAGATTTAAAATTAAATAAAAAAAAAATATCTGTTGTTTCATTTAGCTCTCTTACAACTGATTTATGTAAAAAATATAAATCTAATATAATTTTAAGAGGTTTAAGAGCAGTTTCTGATTTTGAGTATGAATTTCAGTTAGCTGGTATGAATAGAAAGCTTAACAATAACATTGAAACAATTTTTTTAATGTCTGATGTTGAAAATCAAATAATATCCTCAAGATTTGTTAAAGAAATAGTTAAATTAAATGGGGATATAAGAAAATTTACTACCAAAAGTACAATTAAATCTTTAAAAGATAAATATGAGTAGAATTTTAACAAGTATATTTATTTTATTTTTTTTATTTACTAATCAATTAATAGCACAGGAGAACATAATGATTTTAAAATTAAAAGATGGAGATGTAAAAATTGAGTTATTTGAAGATGTAGCTCCAAATCATGTAAAAAGAATTAAAGAACTAGCAGACAGTGGTAAGTACGACAATGTGGTGTTTCATCGTGTTATTGATGGATTTATGGCGCAAACTGGTGATGTAAAATTTGGTAATTCTGAGTCAGGAGATTTTGATTTACGAAGAGCTGGAATGGGTGGATCAGATTTACCAGATTTAAAACAAGAATTTAGTAGTGTACCACACGATAGAGGTACTTTATCAATGGCTAGATCATCAGATCCTGATAGTGCTAATAGTCAATTTTTTATATGTTTTAAGCCGGCACCATTTCTTGATAGACAGTACACTGTCTTTGGTAAAGTTTTAGAAGGAATGGAATTTGTTGATATGATTAAAAGAGGTGATGAAAATAACAACGGTTCAGTTTCAGACCCAGACAAAATTATCAGTTTTAAATCTCAATAGTTTCTTTAAATGGCATTAAAAGATTTTGCCTTTAAAGTTTTAAAAAAAGACAAATTTGCAAGGTGTGGTTTAATTGAGACCCATAGAGGTAATATTAATACACCAGCTTTTATGCCTGTTGGTACACAAGCTACAGTAAAAGCTTGTACCATTGATGATATTAAAAAAACTGGATCTGAAATAATATTATCCAACACTTATCATTTAATGATTAGACCTGGTGTTGAAAGAGTCCAATTAGCAGGTGGTCTTCATAATTTTATGAATTGTGATTTACCAATTCTTACAGATTCAGGTGGATTTCAAGTAATGTCATTATCTAAACTTAATAAAATAGATAGAGAAAAAGGAGCTATTTTTAATTCCCACGTTGATGGTAAAAAATTTTTTTTAAGTCCTGAGGAGAGTATAAGAATTCAATTGGGGTTAAACTCAGACATAGTCATGATAATGGATGAGTGTCCACGAAAATCAAATGACTACGATGTAATCAAAAAATCAATGGATTTATCGTTGTACTGGGCCGAGAGATCAAAAAAAGCTTTTGGCAAAAATCCTCACAAAGCACTATTTGGAATTGTTCAAGGTGGTTTATTTAAAGATCTTAGAATTAAATCATTAACAGAACTAATTAAAATTGGTTTTGATGGTTATGCGATGGGTGGACTAGCAGTAGGGGAGTCTCAAAATGAAATGTTTGGAGTATTGGATGATATCAAAGAACATCTTCCAGATGAAAAACCCCATTATCTGATGGGGGTAGGTACTCCTTCTGATATTATTGGTGCTGTTAAAAGAGGGATTGATATGTTTGATTGTGTTTTACCTACTAGATCAGGAAGAACTGGATTAGCTTTTACATGGGAAGGAAGATTAAATATTAAAAATAATAAGTATCAAACTGATAATACTCCCCTGGATCCTAATTGTAACAATTTAAACCTTAATAAATATTCAAAAAATTATTTGAATCACTTGTTTAATACTAATGAGATTTTAGCTTCTATGCTCTTAACTCTTCATAATATTAATTTTTATCAAGAATTAATGTCAGCAATTAGAAAGAATATATCTGAGGGTACATTTGATCAATTTCATGATAAATACATAGATAAGTTGTAGAAGATAAACATTTTTTTGTTCAATTTGACGTTTGAAAAAATAGAATAATTCTGTATATAACAACTATTCAATTTGAATATATGGGGGCCCTTAGCTCAGTTGGTAGAGCAATTCCCTTTTAAGGAATGGGTCGATGGTTCGAGTCCATCAGGGCTCACCACTATTTGAATTATGTAATTTTAATTGGTGGATAGTCTAAAATTACTTCATTCATTTTTTCATTTAAATCTTTAATTCTATTATCAGAAGATGGGTGTGTACTTAAAAATTCAGGTGGCTCTTTACCTTTATTAAGTTCTTTCATTCTTTCCCAAATTTTAACTGTTTCTCTGATATCATAACCAGATAATGAAGCGAATATCATTCCTAGATAATCAGCTTCGCTTTCCTGTTTTCTATTAAAAGGATTAAGAATTCCAAGTTGAGCTAGTAAACCAACTGTATTTTGTCCTGTTGTTCGATTAATATCCGACAAAACACCACCACTTGCAATATCAATAATTCTAGTTCCAACATTTAACAATGTTCCTCTACTAGCTCTTTCAACAGAATGTTTGGCAACAGCGTGAGCAATTTCATGCCCCATTACAGCAGCTAAACCGTTAGTGTTTTTAGTTGCATCTAATATACCTGTATAAACTGCTATCTTACCTCCAGGCATACACCACGCATTACGTACTTTCTTTTTATCTATTAAAATGTATTCCCAATCAAAATTTTTGGTTGGATCATCTAAATTCTCTCTATCAAAATACTCAGAAATCGAGTCTTCCATTTTTTTACCAATATTTTTAATTTCATTGAGTGTTTTAGTGTCATCACTCATTTTTTCTTTTTCTTTAATTTTTTCATAAACGCTAGCAGCTTGTGCGTTCAGTTTAGCTTCTGAAATAATTTTTAATTGTTTTCTCTCAGTAATTGGTGCAGTTGTGCAAGAGGGCAGTAAAAAACCACCACAGCTACAACCTACAAAGGACAAAAATTTTCTTCTATTCATTTTAATATAAAATTGATAATAACATTATATTATGAATCTTAATAATAAAATTCTAATAGTATTATTTATTGTTGCTATTTCTTTTGTAATTTATTCAAGTTTTAACTAATAATATGGAAAAAAAATCAAAGAGAAAATCATTATCTTTAACACTTAGAAACTATTTTATTACCGGTGTTGTTGTACTTATTCCAATTGGTTTTACATTATATCTTAGTAAGATTTTAATAGGGATATCTTCTAATTTAATTCCAAAAAATATTAACCCTAATCATTATTTACCATTTGATATTCCTGGCGTAGAAATTTTAATATCAATATTATTAATAACTATAGTGGGTGGACTATCTTTATCCTTTTTTGGAAGAAGAATTTTAAAATTAATTGATGATCTATTTAAAAGGATTCCCTTTTTAAGAACTGTTTATTCGGCAATTGTTCAAATGACCGAAACGTTCTCTAAAAAAGATGATAATAAAAAAAGTGTAGTCTTAATTGAATACCCAAGAAAAGGAGTTTGGGCAGTAGGATTTGCTACAAAAGAAAATACAGGAGAGATGGCAGAAAAAACTAACAAAAAACTAATCAATGTTTTTGTTCCAACCACACCAAATCCTACAAGTGGCTTCTTGTTAATGTTTCCAATTGAAGACGTGATTTATTTAAACATGACTTTTGAGGAAGCTTCTAAATTTATTGTTTCCGCAGGAACTTCTACCAAACAATCCTAGGCAATATCGTTTATAATATCTGCTCTATCGTATAATTTTATAAGCGGTTTAAACTTACTAATATTCTCATTATCCATTTCAATTCTTCTAATTTCTTTCTCAGCTAGTAGAAAAAGGTCACTATTATGGATTGGGTCAGCTAATTTGAAATTTTTAATTCCACTTTGTTTAAATCCTAATATGTCACCAAAACCTCTTATTTTCATATCTTCCTCTGAAATATAAAAACCATCATTAGACTCTTTTAAAATATTTATTCTTTTTTTTGCATTTTCACTTAGATTAGATTTAAACATAAGAATACAGGTTGAGTCTTTATCGCCTCGTCCAACACGGCCTCTTAGCTGATGTAATTGAGATAAACCAAATTTGTTTGCATTTTCTATTATTATTACATTTGCATTTGGAAAATCTATACCAACTTCAATAATTGTAGTTGATACTAAAATCTGGAATTTTTTCTTTAAAAAATTATCTAAGATAACTTCTTTATCTTCTAAATCAGTTTTGCCATGTAAAAGAGATACTTGATTAGGAAAAATTTTATTCAGATATTCAAATTTTTTAACTGCAGATGAATGATCTAATTTTTTACTTTCTTCAATAAGTGGACAAACCCAAAAAATTTGGTTTCCAAATTTAATTTCTTTTTTAATAAACTTAATAACATCATCAATTTTACTTTCTAATTTGCTATATGTTTTAATTGGTTTTCTGGATTTAGGTTTTTCTCTTATAATTGAAAGATCCATATCTCCATAAAGTGTCATTGTTAATGTTCTGGGTATAGGAGTTGCCGTCATTAACAAAACATCACAATCTTTTCCACCTTTATCAGATAAACGTTTTCTTTGATTAACACCAAATTTGTGCTGTTCATCTATAATAATTAATCCTAAGTTGTTAAAAAATACTTTTTTTTGAAAAATTGCATGAGTCCCAAAAATTATATCTATTTGATTATCAGCTAATTTTTTTAAAATTTCTTTTTTATTTTTATATTCAGATTTACCAGAAATTAATTCAATATTGATTTGGTTTGAAAAAAGTTTTTTCGCAAAGTTGAAATGCTGTCTTGCAAGTATTTCTGTTGGTGCCATAAAAGCGACCTGAAATCCTGAATTAATTGTATTATATGCAGCTAGCAAAGATACTATGGTTTTTCCACTTCCAACATCGCCTTGAAGCAGTCTAAACATTTTATTGGTTGACGAAAGGTCGTTATTTATTTCTTCTAATGTTTTAAACTGATCTTTAGTAAGCGTAAATTCTAATTTATTTAGAATTTTATTTTGTTTTGTTTTATCTACAAGTTTACTCTTTTTTTTAATTTTTTTAATTTTCTTTCTTATTTCAGAGTTAACTAAAAATGTTGAAAAAATTTCATCAAAAGCCAACCTTTGATAAAAATTTTTTTTGTAATTACCTATATTTTCTGGTTTATGTAATTCAACAATAGCATCATTCCACTTTATTTTTCCAAATTTATTTAAAATATTATCTGAGTGCCATTCATTCAAGATGGGGAGATTCTTTATTATTTGATTAATTATCTTATTATAAATTTTTTCAGAGATTCCTTCCGTTAATGAGTATGTGTTATGTTTTTGTTTTATAAAAGACGAGTCTTCAGAAATATATTTAGGATTAGTAAGCTGATATTTGTTTCTAAAAAGGCCAATTTTACCACTAACAGTTACTTCTTTTTCTAGCGGAAGAATTTTTCTTACATAACCTTCGAAACTATTAAAAAAAATACAATCAATTTCACCTGTTTCGTCAGTACAAGAAACTTTATTTGGTAGATTTCTTACTCTTGGAAAAAAATATTTTTTAGGAATAATAGTAATTGTTTGGTTTTCACCAATTTTCAAATCCTTAATTTTTGTCGAACGACTTCTATCTGTATAAGATTTAGGCAACTTCCATAATAAGTCAAAAATATTATTAATGTTCTTTTTTTTTAATAAATTAGTTGTTTTGGCACCAACACCTTTAAGTTTAGTTAAATCTGATAAAAGATATTCATAATTACTTTGATTAGTCATGAAGAGATAATATATTATATTTATGACTCTCAATATAGATCTATTAAAAAAAAAGATTATTTACAGATCAAATTATCGTGGCACAAAAGAAATGGATAAACTATTAGGATCTTTTACCAAAAAA
>Ga0255752_10006224_pt1 | contig 11283 bp, 10 predicted proteins | sample 011ome_25_FD_179952 | JGI IMG/M metagenome (GOLD analysis project Ga0255752, IMG submission 179952) | Coastal salt marsh microbial communities from the Groves Creek Marsh, Skidaway Island, Georgia - 011512CT metaG (version 2) | ecosystem: Environmental > Aquatic > Marine > Intertidal zone >...
GGTGTGGTAGCTTTAGTGGTTGCGATTGTGATGAAGTAGGTGTATGTCAACATATTTATTTGGTCAATTAAGTGACCCAAATGTAAAAGCACTACATCCTCTTTTTGATAAGTTTATAGACCAAGATGCTAACATAGAATGGAATATAACAGAAGATATATTATATATAGAAGGTAAGCCTGTAACAGATTTAACTGCTATCTATATGAGAAACAATGTATTTGAAGAGAGTACATATAAAAAATATACAAACTTTCATATACTCAGTAATTATATACAATGTCACAAAGTAACTGCATATAATAAAGATTATCATTATCAAGAAGTAAGAAAGTTAAACAATTTAATTATAGCTAAACAGTTAGGTTTAAAAATACCTTACACAGAAGTAACAGAGAAAAGTGCTAAAGATAATACAATAATTAAACCTGTAACAGGTGGACAACATACACTAGAAGGTAATGAAGCTGTTTATCCTTGTATTATACAACAAAAGATAACAGGTAAAAATAAAAGATTATATGTTATCAACGATAAACATTTTGCTTTTGAAGTAGTAACAGATAAACTAGACTACCGAGATGACCCTGACAGTAAAGTTGTCGTAACAGAAATAGATGATGTTACTATAGAAAAAGTAAAGCATTTAATGAATAGATTAAACTTAAACTTTGGTGCTAGTGATTTTATGGAAGATGAAGAAGGACTGTGGTATTTAGAAACAAATACAGGTCCTATGTTTGTAGCTTTTGATTTGGAAGTGCAAGGCAAATTAGCTGAAGCAATAAGATACGAACTTAACAATATATAGGTAAAATAATATGGCAATGTTTAAAGGCTTTAAGCCACAAGGATTACAAAAGATAGCTAACCGTATGGGTTATACAGGTAGCTTAGAAGGCTTTGACAGTTACTTACAACAGAACCCTGACAAACAAAACATGATGAATATGTACAACCAACGTGCTGTACAAATGGCACAAGGTGGTGCTGTACGTAGGATGCGTGAAGGTGGTGTAGCAGGAGGAGGAGGAGTTAATCCAAGCGGTATAGCTAAAGCAACTGTAGGTGGTAATATGTTACCTGCAGGTGAAAAGGCTCAAATTAAAACTATGGCAATCGGAGAAGATGATAACAATCCTCAAATGCCATATGCAGAAGGACCACTACTTAAAAATCCAAATTTCACACCTCCTAAAACCCAAGCTGTAGGTGAAGATGATGGAGGTATGGGCGGTAGACCTTTAAGAAGCCTTATGACACAAGCTGTTGGAGAAGATGGTACTGGTGGTATACCTATAGGCAGACCTGTTACAGAAGCGATTGGAGAAGATACAGGTATGCTTCCTCACCCAGAAATTTCACCTGACTTAGCTAAACTAATGAGAAGGGGAGGAGAAGATTTTCCACCTGTCCGACCACCTATTGCAAAAACACTAGCCGCAGGTGAAGATGATGGTTTTCCTACACAACCTCAGCCTTTACCACAGCAGTATATTCCACAAATAGATGACCAATATTTAGGTGTACCTGATGAAGGTGCTGACCCTTATGCTGACTACAGACAGAATGTAGAAACATTTCCAGGAACAAATACATTTAAAAACCCTAACATTCAAACTAGCTTTGATGCTATGCAAGAAGAGTTAGCAAAAGATGATACTGATGACCCTCTAGGAACAAATAAATCAGATAAGATATTAGACTACGTAAGAAACATATATAGTGGTCCTGTACGTTTATCTGAACAAGAAGGGTATCAAGGACTTGGTGGTGGTCAGTTTACAGAAGACTTTAAAAACTTTGCTAGAGAAGTTGGATTAACTATTACTGATAATATAGCAGCAGATGGACCACAACTTGTGTCCGTACAAGAAGGTAGTCCTATTGCAACAACTCCAGGATATATACCTCCTGCTCCATCTACAGGTGGTACTATAGGTGACATAACAGGTAAACTAGCATTTAATCCTGCTTTACCTGAAGGTGCAACAGCCACTGCAGTAGGCATAGGACAGTCTCCAGACCAAATGTTACAGCCAGGTACAGGTCAAGTGTCAGGCACTGTTTCTGTACCAACAGCTATGGCTTCAACAACTATGGCAGAACAGCCAGGTGTTACTGACGCTAATCTTATGACACCTGAAGCGGTAGCAGGTCAGGTTAACTCATCTCTAGATTCACTTCAAGCTGCTCAAACAGACCCTAATGACCCACGTGCTAAAGTTTTAGCTGCTCAACAAACTAAGTCTGCTGTTTCAGATTTAAATGCTGCACAAGGAAGTGCGACATTAATGGAGAACCCTGTTCAACGTGAGATACAGGATGGTGAATTAATATCAGGTGTAGCAGATGCAGAGAAAGCATCTAAGTTTACAGAACAGATTCAAGCTGCTACAGCAACTCCTAGTGAGAAGGCAACTGTACAAGGACAACTAGCACAGCTTACCCAAAACTTTGATGCTAATAATCCTCCTCCATGGGCTGCAGGAGCACTACGTGGCATACAAGGACAATTGGCAGCTAGAGGTTTAGGTGCATCTAGTATTGCAGGTCAAGCACTTATACAAGGTGCATTAGAATCTGCTCTTCCAATAGCACAAGCTGATGCTCAAACACAAGCACAGTTTGAATCACAGAACTTATCTAATAGACAACAGAGAGCTATGCTTGCTGCACAACAACGTGCACAATTCATAGGTCAAGAGTTTGACCAAGCCTTTCAAGCAAGAGTTCAAAATTCTGCTAGGATAGGTGATATAGCTAACATGAACTTCACAGCAGAGCAGAACATTGCTCTAGAGAACTCTCGTGCTGTTAACACGATGAATTTGCAGAATCTAAACAATAGTCAGGCTATGGTCATGGCTGAAGCATCTGCATTAGCTAATATGGACATGGCTAATTTAAATAACAGGCAACAAGCTGCTGTACAAAATGCTCAATCCTTTTTACAAATGGATATGGCAAACCTATCAAATCAACAGCAAACAAACTTGTTTAAAGCACAGCAAAGAACACAGGCATTGTTTACAGACCAAGCTGCTACAAATGCTGCTAGACAGTTTAATGCTTCTAGTCAAAATCAAGTAGACCAATTTTTTGCTAGTTTAGGAACGCAAGTAGCACAATTCAATGCCACTCAAGCAAATGCACAGTCACAGTTTAACGCAGGTCAAGCTAATACTGTAGAAAGATTTAATGCTGAATTAAATAACCAACGTGACCAATTCAATGCACAGAACCAACTAGTTATAGCTCAAAGTAATGCTCAGTGGAGAAGGCAGATTGCTACAGCAGATACTGCGGCTATAAATCGTGCTAACGAATTAAATGCTAGTGCTCTATTAAACATATCTAAAACTGCTTATGATAACTTGTGGCAACATTATGGTGACACTATGGAGTGGGCATGGACATCAGCAGAAAATGAATTAGATAGAATTGTAAAAATAACAACTGCTGAGATAACTTCTGATGCAGCAACAAAAGGTTATAAGCTACAGGCTGATGCAAAGGCTTCTTCTGGATTAGGTTCAATGATAGGAACAATACTAACAGCAGGTTCAAGTTCATTAGTTGGTAAATTCTTTAGTGGATTCTGTTGGATTGCTAGAGAGGTATACGGACCTTCTAGTCCAAAGTGGGTTCTTTTTAGAACTTGGTTAGATAGGGATGCTCCATCTTGGTTTAAGTGGTTGTATGGTAAATATGGCAAACAAGTTGCTTTATTTATAAAAGACAAGCCTAGAGTAAAAAAGATTATAAAATATTTTATGGACAAAGTTATTGAAAATCCACGTTATAAAAATGAAATTAGGGAGGGGTATAAAAATGTTCCAAACATACAGGAAAGCTAACCGCAAGTCTTGGTTTAATATTGATAACCAAATAAAAAACAATGAAGTAGAAGCACCTAAAAATGATAATAAAAAAACAAGTTTACTTAAAAAGCCTGATATGAATAAGCCTAATAATCAATTTACACCTACTGCTGAATATGTTTTGGCAATACGTCAAGCTGTTAACAAAATGAAGGGCTAAAATATGATACAAAATGAACCTTTATTAGATGCTCCTATACCAGGTCAATCTTTAACTGCAGAGTTAGGTGCTAGACCGTGGCAACAGAAATCTGAATTAAAAACTCTTGAAGATGCTATTGAATATTATATACCTAAATTAGGTGACCCTTCTACTATAAATACTACATTAAGAATTATAGAGAGTGGAACATCTTTAACTACCATAGCTGAAGTATTTACATTAAATGGTACAATGGAAGGTAAACACAATGTTGATGTTGCTGTCCTTGTTAATCCTGTAATAGTTGAATTTCTAAAGGGACTAGGGGATTTAGCGGGTATAGATTATACTATAGACGCTGATGAAGAAAACAAAAGTGATGTTACTCCTCTAGATGCAACTGAAGCAGAGCAAGAGTTACTTAAAGATGAAGATGTTGAAGATTTAATGGAAGATGTTATGGAAGGTACTTCTGAGATTAAAGACATATCAGAAGAAAATGAGGTTGAGCCTAAAGGTTTAATGGCTAGAAGGAGTTCTTAATGGGTTTAAGTGCATTTCAAAAGTTTGCTATGGCTGGTGGTGAAGCTGCTAGAATAGTAAGGGAAACTGAAAGTAAACAAATGGATGGCATAAAGAATGCTCTATTTAAATCTATAGAGGATTCTGTAGCACCTGCCGCTGAATATAGGCAGAAGCACCTATTGGTTAAAAACAAAGCAAAAGAAGACTTACAAAATATAATTAATCAATATATTCCAGAAGATTTAGGTTTAACAGAGACAGAAAGAGTTGCTGCTGGACAGGCTTTGTACTCTAAGTATGGTTATAACCCAGACAAAATTAGTGAGGCATATCAAAACAAAGTAACAGCTAGCCAAAAGTTAGGAAGTAGGGGTTACAATACAATATCTTTTTTGAAGGATGAGTTCCAAGACTTAAAAGGTATAAATAGCAATATGGATATAGATACTATTTCTACTATAATAGCTCAAAACAAAGTTGGTGCTGCTCCTACGGGTTTTGATACTGCTATGGGATTAGTTAAGACTATGCCACAATCTCGTGGTTTAGTAACTGACCCTATAAATGTAGATGATATTAGTGAAAAAGCTAAAGCTACATTAGGTCTACCTAAAGTTGTTGAAGGTGAACTGCCATCAATTCCTATGAGACCTAAATATGAACACAATAAAACTCTAGATGAAGTTCAGAAGTACAGGTTAAATGAAAGTACTATACAAAAAAATAAAGCAGCTTTAGAAAAAACAACTACATGGAAACCTAGCGATTGGAGAAATTCATATAAACAGTTTGCAACTGATGCAGCTAAAGCATCTAAGTTAGATATAAAACTTATTCCAAACGCTACTACAGGTGGCTTTGATTTTACGTTTCCCGGTGGAGAAAAGAATGATGCTATAAAGAGAGAGGTAGAAAGAAATGCACTACGTAACTTTATTATGTTTGGTGCAGGTGCTAACAAATTAAATGACTCTGCCTTTCTTGCTGTTGTTCAAGGAGCAGGTGCAAATGTTGTAGGACTATCTAAACCTGATTCAGGAGAACAGATGATTCCAGGAATGACGTATACTAAAGCCAATGGGCAAAGAGTTGTATTTACAGGACAAAAAGATGCCGATGGAAAATTCATTAATATTCCTTTGTTGAGCAAACAGCCTGTTTATAATTAAATTATAGAGAAATAAATGGATTTAAATAATCAAGCTCTTCAATCTGTATTCGGTGATGAAGAAGAGGTATCACAAAACGATGATGCTCTTTCCTCAGTTTTTGCAGATGAGGATATAGAGACAAAGAGTGATGATGTTATTTCTTCAGTCTTTGGTGACGAAGAAGCTGTAGAAGAAGAAAAAGAAGCAACTGTTGACCCTAGATACCAAGAGTTTCTACGTAATAGAGAATATGAAAAAATATATTTAAAAAATAAAGAATCTATAGATGCTCTAGTAGATAAAACAGAGCAAAATGAATTAAGAGTTAAGTATGCTAATCAATACCCTAATTTATTTACAGAAGGTAAATTAACAGACTTAGCACAAGCAAAACAAGAAGGCTTAGTATATGAGGAGACTGTTGACCTACAAGGTAAACCTCTTGCAGAGCCTATAATCAAGTTTGCTACTCCTGCCGAAATAGAACAAGCTAAAGGTTTTGAACAATCTCAAGACCAATCCTTCCGTTCTAAAGCACCCTCAATAGAAGAACAAATGAAAGGTATGATGACTATCCCTGATAGAGATATTATTGGGGAAAGATATACGTATCCTAAACCACCTAGAATGGTACAGGTTGACTACGAAACTTATCTAAACAGTCAAGCCTTCAAGGACAAAGTTAAAGATAATCCTATAATGCAAAAGTACTATGAAACCTTTGGTGAAACAGGTGCTGAAGTTCTTGCAGGTATATCATCAGGTGCTCAATATGTAAGAGGTGGCTTTGCTGATTTGTATAAACTAGTACATGAAGCAGTAGATGATGCAACAGATGGTGATGCTACTAAAACAATAAACATGGATTCAAAGACCGCTGCTAAAGCATTTACAGGTGATATAGGTCAGATATTAGAAGTTGGTGAAAAGGGTGCTATGATGAGTATATTGTCTAGGTCACCTAAAGCTCTAGAACTAGCAAAGGATATATTTGAAGCTGAAATCAAAAGAAAAAAGAAATTAATTAAGAATGCTGCAAAGATTAAAAAGTATGAAAGCAGAAGGCTAAATATTAATAGAGCTAAGAGTGCTGAAGCTGAGATAATTGCTAAAAAAGCAAAGGATGCTGCAGATAAAGCGAGTGAGAATCAATCTATTAAAGAAGAACTAATAATGGACTATGAAGTCCAAATAGGAGCTAGAGACCCTAATAATGTAAGCAAAATAATAGATGAGAAAAAAATTATATCCAAAACTGTAGCTGGTAAATTATCATTGGATTATGATAAAGCTAGGGTTGTAGGTCTTGATATAGCTAAGAAGGAATATAGAGACGTTGATGCTATAAGGGTGGATAACGAAAGGGAAGTTTTTTTTCCAGAGGATTTAGAGCAAACTATGGGTATAAAAGAATCACAGCTTCTTTCTCCTATAATTAACCCTGACAAGTTAGACCCTCTAGTAGCTATTGCTTCTGAGTTAAAGAAAAATAATCCTAAACTTTTTCCTGAAGGTAGAATGACAATTGATAATATTCTTAATGCTACAGTAAAAGGTGATTTATTACCTAGCGATGAATTAACAAATTTATTAAACAAGTATGATGTTAGTTTTGAAGAATATATTCTTATGACCCTAGGTTCTGCGTCACAAGCGGGTAAAAATCTTCAAAAGTTTGCCAAGATAAAAGGCAGAAAAATGGGAAAAAGGTCTAGAAAAGAAGCTATAGACCAAGCTAATTTAGAGAAATACAATTTTGCAGGTAAAGCTACTATAAGATTTATTGACATGGGTAGAGGTGCATTGGTTTCTATGATAGCCACTATGTTACGTAACGTAGAATCTACTTTAATAAGAGGACCCTTAGAAGGATTTTCAAATGTTTTTAACACAGCTTTATATAACTTAACTGAAAAGGGGTTAAAGAAAAAAACTTTGACTGTGTTAAGTCCTACGAACTGGAGAAACAGTTTTAAACATCAAGTATACTTAATGGATAACTTAGATGCTAGAGATTATGTTAATTATATTTTAGATAGACCTGACTTTAGAGATAAATATAATGTGTTATTTAGTAATGTTAGTGAACTAGTTAGAATGAGGAGACCTGAAGGAGTTAAATTAACACCTGTACAACAAAAAGTAGATGAGTTATTAGAAGCAGGTGAAGATTTTGTAGATACATTAAACATTCCTAATAAGTGGCAGGATTATATAACTAGAAGTGCTTATTTTCTTCAGAATCTAGAAGATTTATTTAGAAAAAATTATAATGGTTTAGATTTAGTAGATGAATTAAATAAAGGTCGCATAAACGAAATATTAAAAGATTCGCCTACTATATTACCAGAAGGCTCTAAAGAATTTTCTGAAATAATAGCAGAGGCAACAGAAAAAGCTAGAAATGCTACATACTCTAATGTACCTAACTTCCCCCCTTTTAAAATTATAAATGAAATACTAGCTAAGTATGGTGGTACTGCAATTGTAGCTTTTCCTAGATTTGTGTTTACAAGTTTAGAGTTAATAGCACAATATTCGGCAGGAGCGGCTTTAGTACCTATAAGAAGATTAATTAGACCTAATAGATTTCAAAAACTTACAGATAGAGACCGTGAGGATATATCAAGAAACTTAGTTGGTTATGGAGTGTATTTAGCCGCTAGTGCTTATAGAAAACCTGAAAGTGAAAGACCCGCTTGGATGCAGGGATATTTTGATGACCCTCATCCTGATTACAAAATGATTAGAACAGCAGAGGGTGAATCATTTGATACTACCCCTCAGTACCCACTGAGACAGGCTTTGTACATAGCAGAATTTATAGATAGGTGGAAAGAGGGTACATTGAAGGGTTCTTTGGTAGGTGACTCAAAAGAATTTACAGAAACCTTTTTGGGAGCTACTCTACGTACAGGTAGAGGCAATAGTATGATAGAGGATTTTGTAAATGCATTAGGTGGTGCTGATGCGTCTTGGCAAGATAGAATAGCTAAAACAACAGGCACAGCATTTGGAAACTTTGTACAAAGATATGCTGTTCCAGCAGCTCAGATTATAGATTTAGAAAGAAGTATGTCTAAATTACCTGAAATAAGAATAGGTAAAGATGGCAAGCTAATAGACTATGGTCTAATAGAAAGCAGACCATCTCAAATAAAAGACCCTAACATAGACCCTAAGTATGGTGATTTTGGTTCAACTTTTATGCAATCAGCAAAGATGCCTTTTATTCGTAGGGGATTCATAAGTCCTGAAGAAGAAAGGAAACTACCTAACAGGACATATGTGCAGGACATAGATGGTAAAAATAGAATTAAGCCAGGGCTAAAGATTGGTGCAGGTGCTACATATTATGAAGACAATCCACCTTCAGGTTTGTTTATGCAAAAATATGGGTTCACTGAATTTGAAATGTCATCAAGAGCTTCTACTCCTAGTATAAGAAGAATAGAAAATGACTTGATGAATGAATTGATTCCGCCTTTGGCTAAATTAGCACAGGCACGAGAGAAGCAATTGATTGAACAAAATAAAAGCAAACAATTTATACAAGCAGAGATAAGGGGTATAATAAGCTCTAACTTAGCTCCGATTAAAAGTATGTTCAAAGAAGCTGCTTACATGAAAATATTAGAGGTTGGTAAAGACATACCTGAAGAAAAAAGAGCTAGGTTAAAAAATAAATTTTTATTAGAGCAATACAGAGTTAAGTTTAAAAGGCTTCCTAAAAATGTTCGTGAATGGGGACTTAGAATATTTGAACAAGAAAAGGGACAACCTGTAGACCCTAATAATGGTTCAGATTATGTGACTGCATACACAATATCCAAAGCCTATCAGAGTCTATTCAAAATGTTTTAACGGTTATCCCCTGACCCATGCAATGTTCCACGTACCTTTCTTCCATGTAACTTCTTCAAGTTATCTTTCATAATGTCGTTCAACGGAACACCTACCTCTTTAGCCATCATAGCACAATACCAAAGTACATCACCCACCTCTGATGCTATGGCAATCTTCTTCAACTCAAAGCCTTCCATATCCTCACCATCACGTATAAGTTTCTTTACCTTACCTGCAACTTCCCCTGCTTCACTCGTTAACCCTAGAGCTAGATACTCTAGGGCTTTGTATTTAGGGAAGATGGCTGTCTGTCCTGCTTTCATTTCATAAAACTCAGCAGTCATTACTTCTTCTGTAACTAATTTATCCTGCATAAATTTTCTCGCTTCTTCTTCTAGCTTCATCTCGTTTGACCCTTTCTAATCGTTGAAAGTAGGATACATTAAAACCCCTATCCCACTCTCGTGCTTGCATAGTATTGGGGTTATAAGGATTGACAATCTTACCTCTTTTAAAATCACTGAGACCTCTATTAAATTGTATCTTTAAAGGTGCATCGTATTTACTTAGATTTGGATTTCTCTTTCTCTTGTTTGTTCTCAATTGCATTCTCATTACTCCTTTCAAAGTATTTAGTTAGTACGTTAAGTCTTCCATCAAGATGTTCTAATGCAGAAAGTTCTTTCTCAATAGTATCTATTACAGTTGCTCTGTCTCTTGCACCAACAGGGTTGGTTAGCATAACCTCTGCATTAGCTATATGAGCATTCATCTGCCCTATCATCTTAGTTTTGATTGCGTTTAATATCATATCTCTCATTATTTAGCCTTTCTTTTTGGTTTCAAATGTAAAAATTCTCTAATGTGTAGCTTCCTACCTTTAAAGAATACGATTAAGTTTATAGTTGTGTTGATGGAAATGGCGATAAGTAACCACCATTGCCACCATAATAGTTCTGCAGATTCTAGCATTAACTAGCCTGTATGTCAACCATCTCACACGCATCTGCTGTGCAAGCTAGTTCTCTACCACCACTAGTTGTGTCTTCCTTCTCAAAATCTGCCAACTTAGACCAATCAATAGACTTGGGCATTATCTGTTTCAACTCTAGATATTCTTCCCTTTCTACGTCTTGGTAAGGTGCTTGAGCATATGTATGGTCACTGAATGGTAAGAAGGATATACCTGATACTTCATCAAAGTTTTTATACACCCATGCTCCTACATCCATCCATTCATCTTCCTTGACAGACACAGTAACAGAAGGCTTGTGCTCACACCAATGTCTTTGGAACATGAGCCAATACTCTAGCTGTTCAATAGCAGACATCTGCGTTCTAGTGACTGCACCTTCAGGTGACTTCATAGGAAAGCTGAACACAGTAGTGCTATCAGGTTTCATAACGTCAGGCTCACTTGGTATACCACTTGCTTTCATAAACTGTGTGAGTGGGTCTTTGTTGTCACCACGTACAGTCCTGATGTAGTAGTCATTGTGTCTAGCATGAATACCTGATGCACTGTCAACTAATTGACTAACTGTACCACTTGGCTTTACACAAGTAATAGCAGTTGACTGTGGTATACCTAAGTCTTTAGCCATCTTCTTATTAGTTTCTACTGCTACTTCTCTTAGCATAGTAAGTATTTCTTCTGTCCATATATTTGTATCCAAGATACCTGTTAGGGAAACTCCTAATAGTCTCTCTTCCTCTGTATTATCTTTCCATATCT
>Ga0255752_10006226_pt1 | contig 11282 bp, 7 predicted proteins | sample 011ome_25_FD_179952 | JGI IMG/M metagenome (GOLD analysis project Ga0255752, IMG submission 179952) | Coastal salt marsh microbial communities from the Groves Creek Marsh, Skidaway Island, Georgia - 011512CT metaG (version 2) | ecosystem: Environmental > Aquatic > Marine > Intertidal zone > Salt...
CACCTTTCTCTCTTCTCTCTTCTGCGTCTTGCACTACACTATAACTCTCCTTTGGAGGAAAGAAAGAGAGAGAGAGAGAACGAAAGAGAGGGCTTCCATCTCTGCTAAAGAAAGCGTCTCATTTTCCTCGAATTAAGAAGAAGAAGAGGGAGTGAGAAGACACAAAAAGAAGAAGAAGAGCAGACGTTTTTTTTTCCGACGACGACGACGACGACGAGAGAGAATTCAAACGCAGAGATCTCTCTTTAAGAAGAAGAATGTCTTCGGCGAACGGCGCGTCGTCGCCGAAAAACGACGGCACGAGCACCACCACCGCGGCGAACAACACCAACAGCAACATCAACGACGAGAAGAGCAACGCTACCGCGACTACTACTACGAATAATAATAACACGAAGATTTCGCTCGCGCACATCACGAAACCGTCGTCGTCGTCGAAACCTTCTTCGATTATTCCGCCTCCGAATTACGTCACGCCGTCGCCGCCTTTGACCACCACCACCACCACCGATGAGGCTTTTTCTTCCGATAAAGGTAAAATAGCAGCGACGACGACGATGATACCCACCACGTCGACGGGCACGAAGTCGAGGGAACACAGCGTTTTGCCCGCCGGAGGTGCGATGAACGCGGAGGATTTTGTGTTATTAGGGAAGCAGAAGCAAAAAGAGCAACAACAGCGACAACAACAACAACAACAACAACAACAGGCGAAAGGCGTGTTTGGTTCGCAAGCGACGCATAAGCCGGCGTTTGGGAAGTCACCCACGCCTCCTCCTCCTCCTGCTGCTGCTGTTGCGAGTAATCCTCCTCCCGCGAGCACTGGACAGAAGAAGGCGAACGTGTGGACGCGTCCGGTGGCGAGTCCATCGGCGCCGGCTGGAGGAGCTCGCGGCGCGTCTCCGAACGGAGTGCCTTCGCCGGCTTCGGCGGCTCCGGCGGCTCCGGCGGCTCCAGCGACGGCGGCAGTGGTGCCATCACCGCCGGCGAGCAATGGTAATACTACTAGCAACAAGAACAACAACAACAACAATAGTAACAAGAGCACCGGAGCTACTGCGAATATTAAATCGACCGTGGCGACGCAAACGAACGCGTCGATGATTACGAAGAAACAACAACAACAACAACAACGAACGGTAGTAAGTAATGTGAGCAAGGGAACACCGTCGCCCGTGGCGAAACAGCAAATTCAGCAACCTCAACAACAACAAAAAGAGAAAGCGAAATCGCCACTCGTTGAAGTCGCAAAATTTCCGAAAGATCCTCAACCTATGGGCACGGCGACGACAAAGGATGCTCCCACAAGCGCCGGTCCGGTGAACACAACGACGACGACGACTTCTGTGACGAACAAATCGGTACCTACGAAATTATCTAGTGGTGCTGCTGCCGGCGGTAGTCGATCTAACGCTACGAATGCCACAACAACTACTACTGCGACGACGAATACGAACACCACTAAAGTGATTCCAACGCAACCGCTGTCTAGAAGACGAGCCTCGCCGCCGGCGGACGCGATCTACACCGAGAACGAGTCGCTCCTTACGGACTCCCCGGGGCCACCGGAAGTGCAAAATAATAATAACAACGCGAAAAAGAGCAGTATTACCGCGACGACGAAAGCGGCGGCGGCGGTCTCTGTCAAAGAAAGCGCGGCAGCACCGCCGGTGGCGGTACCAGCGGTGGTGCCGCTAGCCGGGCCCGCGAAAGAGTATCGAGGTAAAATATCTTGTCCCGCGTGTGCGAAAGATTTCGAAGGCTCGTCCAAGTTGCGCGTGCACGTTATAAAATGTCGTGGCGCGCACGCCGGTGGTAGCAAGATGGCTTTACTTACTGACGACAGAATCAACGCCTACGTGGCGGCTAAGCATCGCGAAGCTCTACAGCTTGGTAAAGACGCGGCGCAACAAAGGAAAAAAGACGCGGCGTCTGCAGAAATGACTCCATCGAAAGCGATGACTGAAGCTACGGACGACGACAGCGATTCGGAAGAACCGAAAATCTTTCACCCTTCTAAAAAGCAATTGAATGAAAAAGGCAAAGACAGCGGTGATGAAAAAAACAACGCGACGTTGGGTAAAGAGAAGAGCACTTTGCAAGGCATCGAGGAAACGTTACTCGGTGACGGAGACAGCGATTCAGACGACCGAGATTTTGCAACGCATGCGGCGGATGTCGCCTCGCGAAAGAAAAAGACGCCTTCAAAACAACGCGCCGGTGCAAGTGTTCGAGTTACTCCCGACGACGCGCTCGCGGAGAGATTACTTCGCGACGACGTCAATTTCCCGCCAGCGGCGACGAATTCAACGAGAAGTCGAGGTGGTGGTGCGAAAAATACCAACAAATTGGACGATTTCGAAAGCGACGATGAGCAACGACCTGCTTTTCAAACGCAAAAATTCGCGAACAAATCGAATGATAAAGTGCCAGAAGCTTTGAGGTGCACACGAACAAACGGCGTGTGGCGCTGTTCAAAAGAAAAGGTTGCCGGCGCGATATTTTGCGAAAAACATTTGCCAAAGTCCGCGAATGTGAAATCGATAGTCGCAAAAGGAAAGTCCGGGCGCGGGAAACAGACGGTTGATGATATCGAACCCGAGAAGGAAGATTTGTTGACCGATGACGAAGAGGAGGAAGAGGATGAGACAGCGGTACCGAATAAGAAAGATACGAGCTTTCGAGGTCGGAAGCCGCACCTTCTCGTGTCTGGTGATGCGGTGAAGAAGCCGGTCTCGCTCACTGGGAAAACGCTCGATTGTCCGCATTGTGGGAAACGTTTCGAGAAGAATAGTCCGGGAAGATCTTCGCACATTCGCGCGTGCGTAACCAAAACTCGAAACGCGGGAGGGAAAATTCGAAATTCAGTTTCACTTACACCTTCGCCTGTAAAATCGGTCTCAGTGGTCAAAAAGGTCGCGGCGGCGCCTGCTCCAGCTCCTGTCGCCCCACCACCACCGCCCGCAAAAGCTGCCGCTTCGAGTGCGCTTACGTGCGAGAAATGCGGCAAGGTTTGCAAAAGTCAAGGTCCTCTGACGATGCACGTGCGATCGTGTAAAGGCAACGGCTCGAGTATCGCCGCGCCGCCAGTCGCCCCTGCAATGAAGAAACGCGGTCGACCTCCCTCAAATGTGCCTGTGACTGCGATGGTACCAGAAAAACTCCCAGAACCGACCCCGCCACCGCCAAAAGCACCGACGATTAAAAAATACAAGTCTAATGACGGAAAGCCGGATTGGATGTGCCGCGCCAACGGAGGAACTTGGAGCTGCAACGAAGCTAAACTTCCCGGTGATACTGTGTTTTGTGGGAAGCATACAAAAAAGAAAGGAGTCGCGAAGAGACCCGCCGAGGTTGTACCGGGAACAGAACTACCAGCAGCAAAGAAAGCGAAAACGACTGTTCGAATTGCTTTTCAAACCAAGCTCTGCGGGTATTGCAATCACGAGAAGTTCCAAGACAGAGAAGACTTGGTGGCGCATTTGAAGACGAGTCACGGGATTACCGAAGTCGTGGTATCGAAATTGCCGGTCGATGGGGTGACAACAATGCCCAAATACGACCTCGTCGTCGGCGCACTCGGTCGACCTCCCTCAAATGTGCCTGTGACTGCGATGGTACCAGAAAAACTCCCAAAACCGACCCCGCCACCGCCAGAAGCACCGACGATTCAATACAAGTCTAATGACGGAAAGCCGGATTGGATGTGCCGCGCCAGGGGAGGAAATTGGTGCTGCAACAGAGCTAAACTTCCCGGTGATACACATATGTTTTGTGAGAAGCATACGAAAAAGAAAGGAGTCGCGAAGAGACCCGCCGAGGTTGTACCGGGAACAGAACCACCAGCAGCAAAGAAAGCGAAAACGACTGTTCGAATTGGTTCTACAACCAGGTTCTGCGGGTATTGCACTCACGAGAAGTTCCAAAACAGAGAAGATATGGTGGCGCATTTGAAGACGAGACACGGGATTACGGAAGTCGTGGTATCGAATTCTCCGGTCGATGGGGTGACAACAATGCCCAGATACGACCCCGACGCCGCTCCAGGGATACTTTCTCCGTCTCCGTCTCCTTTGACTCTGCCGGATTCTCGTCCTCCGGCTCGTATCGCGGCTGCGAAATCCGCTCCAGTTTTGTTTCAGCAGGCACCTGCCATGGCTGCGGCGCCCGCGGAGACGGACTTGACGTGCCAAAAATGTGGTAAAGTTTTGAGGAATAAGGCTGGGTTTGTGGGTCACGTGAGAGTTTGCAAAGGAGCTAACGCTGCGTTCAATGCGAATACGCCTGCAATACCCCCAGCGGCAAAATTACAAGAAGCAGTGGGCACCGTCGGAACGAGGCGACAGCGGCGCAACGAACCGCCTTCCTCGGACTTTGGAGTCGCCTCACCGTCGGTTCCAAGAAAAGACGTCGCGGTCGTTAGCACGAAACGAAACGAACGCAGCTCCTCTTTAGCGTTGACTGTACCCAACAACAAGTCTAGCGGAGGTATTGTTACTGCGGTGGCAGATTCGGCGGAAATTGCGAAACTTCTTGAAGTTGTGAATACGCAAAACGCGCGCATTCAGCAGCAAGATATTGCGATTAAGAAGCTCGCCGACCAGTGCTTGTTAATGTCGCAGAATATCAAAACTGGATGGCTACCTCCATTTGACCCTACGGCGGAAATAAAGCGGATTAAAGCTCCTGGCGCGAACCCGGGATACAACCCGATCATTCAATTCGGACGTTTGTTGTGGCTCACTGGTATCGTCTCTCGAGAACTGTCCAACGACGCGGGAGAACAAACGCTCTCTGCTTTGCAGAATATGAAATTTATGCTCACGCAAGCCGGGACTGACTTGAAACATTTGTTAAGAGTCACGTTACACGTGAGCGACATTCGAGTCATGGAGAAGACGGCGAGCGCGTGGAAAGAGTTTTTCATAAAAAGAAACGGCATGAAGGAAGAAGACTTACCCGTCCGATTAACGACGCAGGCGGTGTTGAAAGATCCAAAGTTTTTAGTCGAAGTACACGCCGAAGCGGTCGTGCCAGAGAAGAAAGATGATATGAAAAGTGCGGCTGATGGTGCAAAAGCGGCTCTTGGGAGCGCCTAAAAAGTAGTAGAACAAGAAGAAGAACAAGAAGAACCTGATGAGATACACTAAAACAGATAAACGATGTATAAAATAGAGTATAAAATAGAAAAAGACAGTCACGACATACACACACACACACACACACACACACACACACGCACGCACGCACACGACTGAAAAACAAAGTTTTAGCACTTTCTACACTTCGACTTCTTCTTCTTCGTACTCTTCTTCGTACTCCTCTTCTTCTTCTTCCTCCGCTCTGTCGCGTTTATTCTTCATCTTCTTCTCCTGTTCGTACTTCTTATTCACCTGCTCTTTAGTCACTCTCGGCACAATATACATTGTCATCGCGTTCCCTTCCATACCGGGTTGCTTCTCTAAAGTTCCATACTCTTCGATATCTTCCATAAATCGGTCGAACATCTCTCTCCCGATGTGTCGAAAATCATTCTCCCGCCCGCGAAACTGGCAAATCACTTTCACTTTGTCCCCGTTGCTTAAAAACTTCTGCGAGGATCGCAATCGAACGTCGTAATCGTGCGTGTCGATGTTATATCGCATTTTCACTTCTTTCAACTCCACTTGCGTCAATTTCGCCTGTCGTTTCTTCTCGCGGTCTTTCTTCTCTTTTTCGTATTTGTACTTGGAATAGTCCATAAACTTCGCCACGGGAGGGTCGGCTTCCGGACTGACGATGACCAAATCCAAACCTAACTCCTCGCCTTTCTCCAACGCCTCTTCCGTGCTCATAACCCCGAGCATTTCTTTCTCCGGGCCTAAAACGCGCAGCTCCTCGAAATCCAAAAGTTGCTCGTTCCTCAGCGGGCCTTGATTCGGGTTTCGCCACGGACCCTTGCGCCCGCGCCCGCCGCCCGAACGCCTCCCGCGCCCGCCGCCTCGCCCGCGTCCGCCTCGCCCGCGCCCACCTCGGCCCATGGCGTGAACGACTTGTAACTGACCTCTTCTTCCTCCTCGAGTAGTATCCTCTGTTCTCATTTCTCTTCTAGGGATGGACTCGTCGTTTATTTCTTCTCCTTCTTTTCCAACCTCCATCAGCCTCGAAGAGGAGGAGGAGGAGGAGGTTATTTTCATTCGCTCGATTTCCAAACAGCAGCTCCCCACCGCGACGTCCTTCTCTCCGCCCGTTTCGCTCCTCGCGCTCGTGTGGTGGTGACGATGCGCTCTCGTCCTCGTCGTTTGGAGTCGCGCTTCTTGGTCGTGACGACGCCGATGATGATGGTGACGACGCACGGATGATGATAAAAAAGATTTACCGCTGCTGTTCTTCGTACTATTATTCGTCAAAACCACCGAAGTTGTCAAAGCCCCGTTGGTGGTGGTCGTGTTGGTCGTCTGAATCGTCGCAAAAAACATCGCCATTTTCTTCGCTCGTCGTCCTCGTCTAAATCGTCTCTGCGTTTCCGCGCGTGTCTCGCAATGCGGGTAGAAACAGTCACGCAAAAACCTGAAAAACGACCCGAGACGGATTGCATTAGGTTTTAATACCCTAAATTAAAAGCCGGCAAAAAAAACACGTTGGAGTTACTCATTCTTGCACTTTGTAACGAACACATCAATAGCGGGCCTTTTGCGACTTTCGACGACGAGAGATAATAACAACAACACGCTAAAACGACGACGACGATTACGGCTTCTTCTTTCCTCCTCCTTTCCCGAAGAAGAGGAGGAATCCCCGGACGACGAAACTTCTTCTTTTCTTCTTCTTCTTCTTCTTCTTCTCTCGTTGTTGGTTCGTTGAGAGGGAGAAAAAAAATGGGATGTTGCTGCTCGAAGAAGAAAGAGGAAGAAGAACAGTCGTCATCGGTCGTTCCAGGGGCGGTAAAAGGCATACTGAAACCAACGAGAACGTTTTCGAGCAAAGAAGAATCACCACGAAAACCTGCGACTTTGAAACCGAAGAAGGTTTTCGGATGGAAAGATTCGATCGATTCGAAAAAAGTGCTCTCGTTTTGGTTCACGGAGGTTGCGTATTTCTCCGAACGGCCGAAACGGGAGACGATGCGCACGAGGGAGTATTCCTCGAAGATGAGCGCAGAGTTGTGGTATTCCGGATCGAAAGAGGCCGACGAGAAGTGCACGTCAGCTTTACGCGCGGAAGTTATCGTCGCGCAGAAGGAAAAGTTGAGCGAAGCGCAACTGGCGAAGAATGCGTTTTCGAGGAGCGACAACCGGTTGGACGCGATATTGGCGAGAGTTATTTTGTTGGACCAAATTAGCAGGAACGTGTTTCGAGGGACGGAAAAGGCGTTCGTAGGGGACGAGTGCGCGTTGCGGTACTCGAAATTCATCGTTCGCGAACGGTTAGGGGACGATTTACCACCCGCCGCGCTAGGATTTATCGTCAGTCCGTTTTTACACTCCGAGCTCGTCGAGGACCACGTGTTGGCGGAGAAATTTTGTAGGAGAATGATCGAAAAGAACGGCGCGAACACGCCGCTGGAGTGGACGTTGAAATATGTATTAGGGCACAAGGAGGTTTTAGAAATGTTCGGGAGATATCCTCACCGGAACGAAATCTTAGGAAGAGAAACGACGGTCGAAGAAGCGCAATGGTTGGTCTCCGCGCAAGTTCCGGCGTGGGCCAAGAGTCAGCGGCGGAAGAAACTCGACGAGTAGAATATTTAAAAGTTTAGCAGAGCACGCCGCGTAAATAAGATATTCGTAAACCGTGACGATAATACGCGTAGAATACGTACTCTATGTATAATACAAGTTTTCCCCTCTCGCTCTGTTAAAAGCCATCTTTTTTATTCGAGCCCGTCGCTAAGTCTTTCAACCCCATCGCCAACAACCCGATCGCGCCCGCAGCCATGGCCAAAGGAATCCCAACCGACGAGATCATATCCGTCGTGCCTTTCAAGTGCACGTGTTTGTGTTGCTGTTGGTAAAACTGTTTTGTTTCGCGCGACGCGTATTTGCACGGAGGACACACGAACGAGCGAGAGATGCGAGAGAGACATCGGATCGTTCGTCGGATGATAAAAGAAAAAGGAATAAGCGCATATACATAAAGAGAGAGAAAAGAAGCAGCTCTTTACAAAGCTCTGGCACGAACAAAAGCGGCGAAAGAGAAGACTATTCGTTGTTATTATTGCGTACCTTTTGCGCTTTGAGCACGTTTTCAAACTTTGACATGGTGTGTAGTATCTTCTTCTTCTTCTTCTTCTTCTCTCAAACCTTTTTGATGTGCGGTTTGTGTTTTTGCGCACAATCGGAAAGAGCTCTCCGGAATAGGGTTTAAGACCCTAAATAATTTCTTGAGAGAAAAAGAGAGAGAAAAAAGAGAGACGACACAACAAACAGATAGGGGACGATGATGATGTTCAGGTCGTTCCTTCTTCACGCGCTCTTCGGTGGTGATGGTGGGAGAAGCACTAAAGACAGCGGTGGTGGTGGTGGTGGTGGTGGTGGCATCAACACCACGGGGAATACTTCGACGGCTTTTCCCAAAGGTGTCGGTGCGGATGAGATGAATTCTTCTTTTCCATCGTTTTCATCACCTTCAACGCCGTCGTCGTATTCAAAGAGGAAGAAAGTTGTCCTGTTGGTCTTCTTTTGTATCCTATTCGGTGGAATTTTCTTTCTGTTTGGCGCGTTCGAGATTGTTCGCGGGATGACGACGATGTCTTCTTCTGCGAGTTTGGGTGAATCGAGCGCACAACAACAGATGGTGTACAAAAGGAGTGATGAGAAAAATAGGGGTTGGAAAGGAGAAGACGAAGAAGGAGAGGACGACGAAGACGACGACGCCATCGAGACGAACGCGCGAGATAGAAGAAGAGAATACGATGCAGAAAGTAGAACGACGACGACGAGAATGAGCGAAAGCGAAGAGATGATGTTCCAAACGCGACTGGCCTCAGCCTCGGAAAAATGTCTCCGAGCGCCGTATCCGCAAGTTTTAGGCGACAACGGCGAGACTTTGAAACGCGCGCAAACGAACATGAAAGAGTTCGAGATGAGACACGGGAACGTGAAAGATATGGTTTCGGAGAATAAGAAGCGATGGAGAGCGGAAGGGTCGCCCGGGAAAGAGATTGCGAAGACTGGGAGGAGGAGAAGCCGAAATTTGTTGGCGTACGCGAAGTCGCATCCGTTGGAGCAAAAATGTCGAGGAGAGCGCCGGTATCGGGCGTCGAAATACGGTCGATCGACGGCGCATAAACATTTGAAGGATTGCATGAACCGATTAGAAGATTGTGCGAACGCGGAGGATGCGAGAAAAACGGCGAAATTAATGCCAGGGGTGAAACTGTTGACGCAAAACGTAAAGAACAAAATCGCGTGTTTAACCGTCTCGAAAAAGTGCAACCCGAGAGCGATGAAGCTGGGAGATAACAAAGAGACCGGGATGCACATAACCGGGAAAATTGAAACCATGAACGAAGACGTGAGAAGAGATTACAAAACGTGCGCTTTGGTCGGGAATGGACCGGGTTTACGTGCGGACGGCGTCGCTGACGCCATCGATCGACACGAAGCCGTCTTTCGTTTCAACGCGTACAACTTAGGACAGAGGGAAGGTAAAATGCAAGACAATAACACGCATTTCGCCGGGACAAAACAAACGTTTCGCATGTTTAACAAAAAACGATCGATAATCCCGGAAATTTGGGGGTTAAAACCAGCGCCAGAGGGTGAAACGTGGTTATTTTGGCACTACGGTAGCGCCATGTATTACAAAGCCGCCAACGCCGCCAATCCGCAAAACGTCTATTTTTTATCCGTCCCGGCGATCAATCACGAGATTGATTCGTACTTTGCCATACGTAAAGACGTCGTCGAATTAGGTTTAGGGAAGAATTACGCGTGTCCGACGAACTTACCGACTGGATTACACGCAATTATGTTAGCGACGATGATGTGCGACGTCGTCAACTTGTTTGGGTTTTCCTACGACATGAAAATGTTAGAGTCGAGGAAAGACACGACGTCCCCGAGGGTGAGCGCATCGCACGCCTGGGGAGTAGACACGGCCATGCTGCGTTTGTTGCACTTGTCCGATACCATTAATCTGTGCACCGTGTGATAAGGTGTCGATGAGGATATAGTTTGAAAGTGTTTCGTATTATTTGATTGAAAATCATCTACAAAGTGCTCCGCGAGAGCGCTCGGAGAGGGAAGTTTTGACTCGTCAACAACACTCACAAATCTCCAACTTAATCGCAGCTTTCCAACACTCCTTCGAGCAATACCATGCTTTTTTACACCGATTACACTTCACTCTCGCGTCTTTCTTCGCGCACCGATTGCATCGATGCTTCAAGCCTCTCCCCGGTTGATTCACCCCGAACGCGTTCTGCGACACCTTTTGCAGCAATTTGATAAAACACAACACCGAAAGCGTCCCGAGGACAAGTTTTTTCGGCTCCGTCTCCTTCAGTTGCTGCGCGAAAACTTTCCGTCGCTCCGCGTAGTACGACGACGAGGACGACGACGTCGTCGTTTTGCCGCCCGTCTTTCGGTTTTCGTGTCCGTTCATCCGCTCCTCCTCTTCACTTCCTCCTCCTTCTCGGGAAGATGTAAAATCTGAGTCATCATCACCGTCGTCATCTTCGACGACGAAGAGTGGTGCGTTCTCCTCCCTCTCTTCTGCCTCGAATACAGAAAACGAGTCGCGACCATCGTCACCACCACCGGTCCCCACAAAATCTGCCATCTTTATATTTTATTTCGTGTGTTGTGTGTGCTTCTCGCGCGTAAAAACGCGCATTTATTATGAGAGATATTCTTGTTGTGGTGAGTTTTAAACGAGAGACGAAAAATATGTGTGTATGTATTAACGCGCACTCACTTACAACGCGGAGGAGCTCCTACGCGGTGCGCTGTGAGCTTTGCCTCCTATGTGCTTTGCCTCCTATGTCCCTTAAAAAACGCGACAACGTGCGCGTATTCTTCCTCCGTTGGTTCCGGGCACCCTTTTTCGAGTAAGTAGTTTACGCACTCGGGGTGCTCGTAGTACCGAGCCGAAGAGATGTATCGCCAGTCGTGAAGAGGCACTTTCGCCTCTTCGACTAAGTATTTGAGGCAATCGAGTTGGCCATACATTGTAGTGTTTCCCACGCAGTCACTCTTCACCTCATCAGATATCTTTCTTGTATCGACGAAATATTTCAAGATCTCCACGTGACCACCGCATGCTGCCTGTTGTGCCGCTTCTTTTTCCGTACCTCGCGA
>Ga0255752_10006228_pt1 | contig 11280 bp, 10 predicted proteins | sample 011ome_25_FD_179952 | JGI IMG/M metagenome (GOLD analysis project Ga0255752, IMG submission 179952) | Coastal salt marsh microbial communities from the Groves Creek Marsh, Skidaway Island, Georgia - 011512CT metaG (version 2) | ecosystem: Environmental > Aquatic > Marine > Intertidal zone >...
GCTTCAGAGAACACAATTCGTTCGATAACGCCTCAGGCAGCATCGGAATGACGCGATCGACGAGGTAGGTGGAATTGCCTCGTTTGTGAGCTTCCCGATCGAGCGCGGAGTTAGGTTTTACGTATTGAGAAACGTCAGCGATGTGAACCCAGAGACGCCATTGGTTTTCTCCGGCGCGTTGCAAATAAATCGCATCGTCGAAGTCGCGAGCGTCGAAGGGATCGATCGTAATGACGTCGTGACTGCGGCAATCCTTGCGGCCTTGCAGATCAGCATCGGTGACTTCTGTGCCGAAACTTCTTACTTCGTTCAGGACATCCTTGGGGAATCGCAGTGGTAGGTCGTACTGCCGGATTACGCCGAGCATGTCGACACCTTCCGCCGTTGGCGGTCCGAGTACCTCGATAATGACCCCATCCGGATTCGTGTGGCGGCTTTCCCATTCCCCGAGTTCGACGACGACCTTGTCACCTTCGCGAGGTTTTAGGCCGACGTCCTTTGCAGGAGGCACGTAGATGTCGTGATTCATCCGCGGATCGTCGGGAACGACGTGAGCAAATTGTTTTCCCTGGCGAAACGTTCCTACCATCTGGCTTCGTCGTCTCTCCAGCACTCGCACGACTTTTCCAGCGTGCGACGTTTCAGCCTTGGGAAGGCGGCCCTGGGGTTTTACATCGAGGCGAACGAGAACACGGTCTTCGTTCATCGCCGTTCCTGTGTTGCGAGCCGAGATTGCGATTTCGGCCATGGCCGGGTCATCCGGCATCAGGAAGCCCCGTCCGCCTTTCGTGATCTGGATCCGTCCAGGAATCAGGTCGGCTTCTTTCGGCAGGATGTAGCGGTGCCCTTTGATTCGCGCGACAAATCCGTCGCGTTCGAGATCGGCAAGAATGCTGCGCAGTTCCTGTTTTTGGCTTGGGTCTAATTTGAGTCGCTTCAGCAACTCGTGAGCATCGGCGGGAACGTAATTCTTCCGTCCGAGCATTTGTAGTATGGATTCTTCCATGTCTGTAAAATGGGGCTTTGTTAGTTGCCCCAATGTTTTGGCCGATCCCGGTTGTGTCGGCACGATCTGTAGTTACCGGGAAATAATCCTGCGCGTATTCCGATGATGGAGAAAAGATACAAACCTCTCGCGCCTGGATCCAAGTTATAGAAATTAATCGCTCATTTTTGCGAGAATGCAACTCGCTACCTGGCAGGCTTGGGTCAGGCACCTAACCCTGTCAGGTCTTCTTATTAACCCCGTCAGGTCGATTTTGTTAAGCTGTAATGAATTTTAATTCAGTGGGTTAGGGGGAATGAATGAACGTAGAATCCCAACGCCTTGTCAAAGATTCCAAAGGCAATCGCCTTGACGAAATTACATTTTACAAGGACCTTCCACCCGAACTGTGAATCCTTTTTTCCAGAAAGTTTTGCTGTTGCTGACGGCTCTTTTGCTGGCAGCGACTCAGAATTACTCGGCAAATTTCTGCTCCTGCGCGGGTGAAATTTTCGAATCGGTCTGCCCCTGCGTTGAAGAAATGGCGGAGGCGGATGACTGCTGCCCGAAATCTGTGGATTGCACGGAGACAATCGAATTTGACTGGGGAGACTACCTCCCGACTCAAAACGAATCCCGACTTTCACTGGAAGGCGCCAATCTGGATAATCCAATCCCTTCGGTTGTCGATCAGTTGGTAATCGCACCGTCTGCGATTGCACTTGGCACTGCGGATTTTGCTCCACCTCGTGAGCTTCTTTTTCGGGAGAGTAATGTCTTCGCGAAATTTGTGAGCCTCCGGGTTTGATACCCCATCGCGTCTTCTGCGATGGAACGATTTGGCTTTCCTGCTGACTCGTCCCCGGTTCTACCCCTCACGAATTTTCTTTTTGCTATGACATGTCTCTTTCTGATCTAACAACTTTATCTGATACTAAAACAACAACTATCAATTCCTCCCACGCTCGGCGTCGGGGATTGCCAGCCTGGGTTCTACCGGCTGCATTGTTGATCGGCTTCAGTATCGTATTCCTTCTTCTTTTCGGGAAGCGCCTTCTTCCTGCCCACCCCGTAAGGGTCGCCCCGGTGATCACAGTTCGTCTCCAAGCTGAGGATCAAGGCGAATCGGGCGAGACTGCTTCTGTCTCGAAAGAAACACAAAAATTGGCGGGGAAAGGCTCTTTGCTGTTTCAGGCTTCCGGTTGGGTCGAGCCGGATCCATACATTATTGAGGTCCCGGTTTTGGTGAGCGGTATTGTCGAAACCGTCGAAGTCCTCGAAGGCGAAACGGTGAAAAAAGGACAAGTCCTCGCAACTCTCGTCGATGAGGAGGCGCAACTCGATTACGAGGAAGCAACGCAGGCGATTAATACATTGGAGAAACAGATCGACGCTCACTGCCACCGGATTCCTCAGATCGAGGCGAAGATCGATGGTTTGAAGAAGGTAATCGGAGCCGAAGAGGCACGTTTGCAGGAGTTGGAAGATCAGGTTCAGCGAATGGATGGGCTTGGGAAGGGGAGTGTTTCCGATCAGGAAATCACCGCAGCTAAATTGCAGATGGAGGCGCAGAAAGCGATGCTGGAGAGAGCAAAGTATCGCGTTCCGGAAACGGAAGCGGAACTGGAGGTCGTCTCGCTTGAGCGCCTCGCTATGGATAGTCGACTTCGCGAAGCAAAGATCAAGCAGGCGCGGATGAAGCTCGCGCTCGACCGTCACACGATTCGATCGCCGATGGATGGAATTGTTCTCCATCTCCATGTAGCGCCTGGGAAAAAGCGCATGATCGATATGGACGATTCGAAATCTGCGGTGATCGTCGAACTTTTCGAGCCTCATAAGCTGCAAGCGAGAATTGATGTGCCGCTGACAGAGGCCTCTCTTATCGCGATCGGACAACCCGTCGAGCTGGCCACGGATCTACTTCCGGATGCGACTTTGCGTGGCACGGTAACAAGGATCACCGGGGAGGCCGACCTCCAGCGAAACACTTTGCAAGTGAAGGTCGCGCTGAAAAATCCTGATGCCAGACTGCGCCCCGAGATGCTGGTCCGCGGGAAATTTTTCGCCCTGGCAAAGGGTGGGGGAGAGAATGCTTCAAGGAATGCTCCTGAAACAACGTCGGGTCGTCTTTCGATCTTCATGCCGGAGGAGGCGCTGGTTAGTGGGGATGCCGCTTGGGTTGTCACGAGCGAAGAAACGGCGGAGTTCCGCAGCCTCCAGCTCGGAAGAGAAAAGCGCGACGGTCATATCAAGGTATTGGAAGGGCTGCGCTCCGGCGAGCGAGTCATCCTGCCACCGCACCGAAATTTAAAGGAAGGACTGCGGGTCCGAGTTGAGTTATGAGTGAAAAATCTTCTTCCAAAGCCCTGATCGAAATTCGCGATCTCTCGAAGTCTTACCAGAAAGGCAAGACAACCATCACACCGCTGGAGGGCCTGTCCCTCGATGTTCCGGAAGGCGAGTTCCTTGCACTGATGGGTCCGTCGGGGTCAGGGAAAACCACCCTTCTCAACTTAGTCGCTGGGATTGATACACCGACGACGGGTTCGCTCCGAATCAGCGGGCGCGATCTTTCGCAAATGAGTCGAGGCGATCTGACGAAATGGCGGTCAGAGCATGTTGGTTACATTTTCCAGCTCTATCATCTCATTCCGATCCTGACCGCATACGAAAATGTAGAACTGCCACTTTTGCTATCCAAGTTGTCTCGCCGCGAGCGAAAAAAGCGCATCGAAACGGCTCTCGAATTGGTGGGTTTGTCAGATCGAGCCGGGCATCGCCCCACGGAGCTCTCCGGAGGCCAGGAGCAACGCGTCGCCATTGCACGGGCCATCGTCCACAACCCGGAGTTGCTCGTCGCAGATGAGCCGACTGGCGACCTCGATCGGGAGTCAGCGGATTCTATTCTTGGTTTGCTTCGCGACCTGACAAAAGAGCACGGCAAAACCGTCGTGATGGTGACCCACGATCCGAAGGCCGCGAGCGCAGCCGACCGGACTCTGCACCTGGAGAAGGGGCAACTTATCTCTCCTGCTACCGAAAAAGAGGAGGCTGTCGCGACATGAAATTCGTTGTCCTCGCAATCAAAACGCTGACTCGAAATCAGCTGCGAACCCTTCTCACGATTTTGGGAGTGGCGACCGGGATGTTTCTCTTCGCTTCAGTTGAGACGATGCAGCATTCTCTCGGCGAGGCGACGCAGTTGTCGGCAGATGACACCACTCTTGTCGTCTATCGGGAAAATCGCTTCTGTCCTTCGACATCGCGTTTGCCCGAGCACTACGGTCCGACGATCAAAAAACTCGATGGGGTTCGCGAAGTCATTCCGATTCAGATTACGGTCAACAACTGTGGCGCTTCGCTCGATGTCATCACCTTTCGAGGCATTCCTCCGGGAAATCTGAAGTCCTACAATCCGGACCTCCGAATTGTCGAAGGTAACTACGAGGATTTTCTGAAACGTTCGGATGCCGCCCTAGTCGGCGGACACTTTGCCGCGCGTCGTGCGCTGAAACCGGGAGATCAATTTGAAGCCGTTGGTGTCAAAGTGCAGGTGGCGGCGATCATCGAATCTGATTCACCGCAGGACAACAACGTCGCCTACGTTCATCTGCCTTTCTTGCAGGAAGCATCGCGAGTCGGCCTCGGAGTGGTGACCCAATTCAATGTGAAAGTTGACTCAGCTGATCAAATCGACTCCGTCGCTGCGGCGATAGACGAAACGTTTCGCGCCGATCAGCAACCGACCAGCACTCGTCCCGAGAAAGCGTTTTTTGCAGAAACCGCCAACCAAATGATCGAGTTGATTCACTTTACTCGATGGCTCGGGATTGGAGCGGTGGTGGCTGTGTTAGGCCTCGTTGCGAATGCACTTCTCCTGATTGTTCGGGGACGGGTCAAAGAAACGGCAATCCTGCAAACGATCGGATTTTCCAAATACCGGATCAGTTTGCTAGTCGTGATCGAAGGATTGCTGCTGGGGCTACTCGGCGGGCTGATCGGAGTTTTGGGCGCGATGGCGTTTTTCCACTTCAAGTCATTCACCTTTGGCAATGAAGGACTCACCCTGGCAATTGCTCCTTCGCTCACGGTTCTGGTGCGGGGCCTTGCCGTGGCGGTCGGTCTCGGTTTGCTGGCTTCTCTTTATCCTGCCTGGCGCGCTACTTCGAGGCCACTGATCCAAACCCTGAATGCCTGACTTTTTCTGACTATGCTTCCCTTCGCTTACGCTGTTCGAAATCTTTTCCGCGATCCGGCGCGTCTGCTCCAGACCGTCGGTGGAGCAGCGTTAGTGGTCTTTCTCCTGATGACTGCGGCGGCGCTTAACCAGGGGATGAACGAGGTTCTTTCCGCATCGGGATCACCAAAAAATGTGATCCTGATGGGCAAGGGAAGTGAAGAATCGATCGAGCGGTCCGAAGTTCACCTCGAAGCCGAGTCGATTGCGGCTACTGCGATTCGAGGATTGCAGGAATCACTGGGGCAACCGGCGGTTTCCGGAGAAATCACCTATCAGGCTCCGCTCGTGACAGACTCCGGCCACAAAGAGCAGGGGCTTCTCCGGGGAGTGACAGAAAAGGCGTTGCTGGTGCATCCCAAAGTTCGATTGGAAGAGGGTCGCTTTCCCGGTCCGGGAGAAGTCATGGTGGGAATACTGGCGCATCGCAAGTTGGGTGTTATTCCGGAGGAAGTGGGGCTCGGCAAGTCCGTCTTCTTTGAGGGCGCCGAGATGACGATCAGTGGGATTTTTTCCGCGCCTGGAACAGTGCTTGAATCCGAGGTCTGGTTTGATCGGAACGATCTCGCGATTCTAACGCAACGGGATTCGCTATCGGCTGTTCTGGTTCGGCTTGACGGGGCAGAGTTCGAGGATGTCGAAGTTTTCACGCTGCAGCGCAATGACCTCGAACTTGCTGCGGTACGGGAAGATCACTACTACGAAAAGCTCGGTGCATTTTACGGACCAATCCGCACAATGACATGGCTCACCGCAGTGATGGTCGCTGCGGGAGCGTTCTTTGGAGGATTGAACACATTGTACGCTGCATTTGCTTCGAGGATTCGCGAGTTGGCAACCCTGCAATCCATCGGCTTTCGACGTCGATCGATCTTTCTTTCCCTCGTCCAGGAATCGTTGCTCGCAACCCTGACCGGAACATTGCTCGCGCTTGTTCTGGCCCTTTTGGTTGTCGACGGGATGTCGGTTCCATTTTCCATCGGCACCTTTCGTCTCACCCTGACTCCCACAGTGATTCTCGTCGGACTGTCTGTCGGCGTCGCTCTTGGGACGGTGGGAATTCTTCCGCCCGCGTGGCGAACTCTTTCTCCGGCATTGCCAAAAGCACTGCGATCAAACTAACCTGAAACTAAATCGAAAAACCATGACCATAAAATCAACCCAACTCCTTCCGGCATTTCTTGCTGCTGCTGGGCTTCTCCTATCGGCCTGCGGCGAAAAGGCGACTGAGGAAAAACCATCTGCGGAAACGAAGTCCGACGATTCTGCCCTTTCCGAATTTGTTGTCGAAGAAGCTCACGCGGAATTGAAGCAAATCTCCGAAGTGTTCGCGAAACCGGAGCCTGGAACCGAGGTTGTCATCGGCGGCGAAGTGATGGGGCGAATGAACCCCTTTATCGACGGTCGGGCCATGGTCGTTTTGGGAGATCCAACCAAGCTTACGCCCTGCAATCGGCGTCCGGGAGATGAGTGCACGACACCCTGGGACGTCTGCTGCGATTTACCGGAAGTAATCAAAAGTTCGATTACTACCGTTCAATTCGTTGATGATGATGGAAAGATCATCAAGAGCAGTCTGAAAGGATTTAATGGAATCAAGGAACTGAGTTATCTCACTGTTGCCGGAACGATTGCTGAAGGCTCGAACGCGGAAAATTTGCTGATCAACGCTACCGAAGTTCACGTCGCAAAAGAGTCTCCTTACAAAGATGCTCTTCCTGTTTCCGGGCATGGAAGTGAAGCGGAAGCTGCGGCCGAGGAAGCTCCGAAGGAGTAGGGGGTGTAGCGGAAGATGGTAATCTTCCGGCCGAGCCATCTGAGAAGCGCCATAGCTCTGCTGCCTGAATTTTTTTCAAATTCAGCTGCGTTGGCACGGTGCTAAATCGCATTATGGTTCGTCAGAAACGCAAACGCGCTCGGTCCGGGGTTGTCCCGGACGGGGCGTGGTCGGTAGGATCAGTGCCATGAAAAATGTATGGCACGCTTGTTTGGCTTTCGTTGTTACCGGATCGATTCTTTCCGCTCGGGAGGCGCTTCCTCCACCTGTTCAAGTTGAAGTCAAACAGGGCGAGTCCATACAGGCGGCTCTCGATAAGTTGCCGGAGAGCGGAGGAATTGTTCGAATCGCCCCTGGCAATTTCGTGATTTCTGAGCCTCTCGTTGTTCGTACTGCCGAAACAAGGATTGAGGGATCGGGTGCGTCGACACACATCATTAACAAGAACGAGGAAGAGCAACCCGCAATTCACATTCGTCCTGACGCCTACGCGGAAGACAAGAAGGCCCGGCTCTGGCGAATTCAGGCCGACAATTTTCGCGTCAGTGGAAATGAGAAAAGCGGCCACGGAATCTTCGCTCAGGGCATACAGGAAATTTTCCTCCATGGCGTTTCGATCGACCATCACGGTGGCCACGGCATTTTTCTCGATTTCTGCTTTGAGGATCCCCGCATCGCTGACTGTATCCTGACATACAACAAGGAATCCGGCGTGCACCTCGTCGGCAATCACGACATCGTTGTTGATGCGAATCACTTTGAAGAAAACAACGACGCGCTTACCTGCCTCGATGGGTTCAATTTGACCTTCAATGGCAACAATATTGACGACCATCTCCGCCACGGTGTCGTCATCGAGAACACCTACGGGTCAGTTGTCACCGGAAACATGATCGAAGAATGTGCAGGAACGGCGATCATTCTCGACCGCGATTGCTACGGGATCACCCTGAGCTCCAATGTGATAGCTCACGATCTTGGCGGCGGTATCGACATGCGGGATGCCTGGGGGTGTGCGATCAGCGCGAACACCTTCACGATCATTCACAAATTTGGCGTGCGGGTATCCAAGGACAGCGGACGCCTCACAATAACGGGTAATAATTTCTCGAACAGCTACCACGGGGAAGGGCTGATGAAGAGAAAAGAGCAGCACGAAAACGAATGGCAGATCGACAGCGGCGAAGGGGTCTTGTTGGAGAGCACGGAAAATAACGTGATCAACGGAAACGTATTCAGCGGGATGGATGCGCACGCCGTGCTTGCCACTGGCACGTCCACAGGCAACTCGATCACCGACAATATCGTCACTGACTACGGTCGCCGAGAGGCAGTCGAGAATCCGATCGCTGTTCCAGCCGATGGAGGCAATCAGGTGAAAGACAATCTTGTCTCCAAACCAGCCAAGCCTGTTCCGGCAGGCCCCGCCAAGCCGTAATTCTGCCGACTCGCAGGTAAGTTTTTGGTAGGGCCGCATACGCCCGACTCACTATTTGTTGGGAATAAGATCCAGTAGGATCTGGAAATCGCGTGTCGCCATTCAGGCCTGCGGTCCTGCATCTGGGGCATTCATGAACTCTGTGAAACCACAAAAATACTGTAAAATTGAATTATGTTCACTTTTTTACTGGACTTGTGAACACTACTATGTATTCTTCCCGAAATCCTTTGGCATATTATGGTTGAACTGCTATCTCCTAACGAAAACGAAGCCGCCGCAGAAAATGGCAAGGAAGCTCCTGCTTCCGCCGCTGCGCCCGATACGTCGGAAGCGGCTTCCCCCGCAACAAACGCAAAAGAAGGAACAGACGCTTCCGAAAAAAAACCTGCGACAGCAGCGGCCGGAAAGCGTAATACAAAACCGACCGCGAAACCGACCGCGAAACCGAAATCCGCACCCAATACCCCCATGGCCACCAAAAGCGCAGACAAGGAAACCAATCGAATTGCCGAAGCGAGAGCGAAAAATCTCGATCTCGCTATTTCCCAAATCCAGAAAGACTTCGGAGAGGCAGCGATCATGCGCCTCGGAACAGACACACACATGGATGTGGAGGTCATCCCAACGGGGAACCTGATCATTGACAGGGCTCTCGGTGCCGGCGGATTTCCTCGCGGTCGAATCGTCGAAGTCTACGGCCCGGAATCTTCCGGTAAAACGACTCTCACCCTCACTGCTGTCGCACAAGCGCAGAAGATGGGTGGCCTCGCTGCTTTTGTGGATGTCGAGCATGCTCTCGATCCACAGTATGCCCGTCGTCTCGGGGTTGATCTCGACAATCTCCTGCTCTCTCAGCCCAGTTCTGGTGAAGAAGCACTCCGCATCGTCGAGACTCTGGTTCGTTCCAACGCACTCGACGTTATTGTTCTCGACTCTGTCGCGGCTCTTGTTACCAAGCAGGAACTCGATGGGGAAATCGGTGACGCCACAGTAGGCGCCCAGGCTCGTCTCATGAGTGCTGCCTTGCGGAAACTTACTTCGATTATTTCCAAAGCGCGCACGGTTGTTATCTTTACCAACCAGATTCGTGAAAAAGTGGGTGTCATGTTCGGCAACCCCGAAACTCAGCCTGGTGGCCGCGCTCTCAAGTTCTACAGCTCGGTTCGTTGTGACATTCGCAGGACGGGAAGCATCAAGGGCTCCGACGGAAGCGTCTCTGGTAATCGGACTCGACTCAAGATAGTGAAGAACAAAGTTGCCCCCCCTTATGGTGAAGCTGAGTTCGACATCATGTTCAACGAGGGAATCTCCGCAGTAGGTTCCCTGCTCGATCTCGCAATCGAACACGATATTCTCCAAAAGCGTGGTTCCTGGATCAGCTACAAAGGTTCTCAACTCGCCCAAGGTCGCGATGCGGCCAAAGAAGCGTTGAAAGCCGACGAAGCACTCTACGCTGAAGTCGAAGCAGAGGTAAAAACTGCAATGGACGGCGGCGCGGAGGAAGAATAGGAAAAATATGATCCCGGCGATATCATGGCATCCGGAGGGAGTAAGTCATGCGCTCGCAATAGATAGCTAGCGACCGGATGCGTGAACTTGAGTTCTCTGCAGCGAAATTTGCTTTGTCCCAAGTTTCCGTGACACGCGGGAAGAGGGCGCGCGCCATTCCCTTCTGCGACAGGAAATTCCATTAATCGCGATTTCGGTCACGATAGATGAGACAGAGTGTGGCAAGACGCTTAATGCTCAGGATTGGCCATCCAACTGTCGGCCAAGTATTTCTGACAATTTCTGCAAAGGGTATCCTGAGAACAGATTCAAGCAGGAAGCGGTATCCTTTTTGGACCGATAAAAGTTGCAGGAACCTGGCAGGACCTTCCCCAGAAAAGTGAAGGGGTTGCTTACCCCGAAGGATAAGCAACCCCAAAACACGAAACACAAACAGACAGTTACCGACAAAGTAACTACTAGAAGTAATAGTTGATATTCAAGATTGGTCAACAATAAAGTATCAAAAAATTCATTTTTCTCTAATTTTTCTAACTTTCCTCGCTCCGAGGCAGGTTTGGTGTAACTTTTAAATCCTTTTTTGCGAAACATGAAACTGCCCCATTCTTTCGTTTATGGATTTCGCTCGCATGGGGCTTCTTTCGCCGGAATTGCCGTTGCGATCCTGGCGTTCATCGTTTCCGGCTGCGCCATCAAGCCACCGGAGCAGACCGTTCTTACCAGCATGGCTGTGCGTTATGGAACGGTTCAGGACATGAGCAAGGTGAAGATCAAAGTCAGCTTGAATCACAGAGCGGTTTACGTTTTTGAAGGTGAAGAGCCTCGGTTCGTTGCTGCGGTAGCAATCGGCAAGCCTTCGGATCCTACCCCGACTGGTACGTTTAAGGTGCAGCACAAAGAAGTGAAGAAGCGCTCCAGTAGCTACGGCTTTTTTGTTAAGGATGGTCAGGTAGTGCCTGGAGAGCGCCGGAAAATGCCCTCCGGATACCGTTACGTTGGGTATCCGCTGCCCTACTGGGTCTACTTCTCCCACGGATGCGGGTTCCATGCAGGAGCTGTTTGGCCAGACCCACGAACTCATGGTTGTCTCCGTCTGCACAAGACTGTTGCAGACGATTTCTACCACATGGTTAAGGTCGGAACTCCGGTGATCATTCAAAACAGCCTCCCGGAAGATGCCACCCTCGGCAAAAACGTTCCGCGCCCTGTGGACTACGCTCATCCTGATTCTCCCCCCTCGGTCCGTGCGTCGGACGCTGTCTTCACCGACATGGACAACGTCTGGTTTTAAATTTTCCTATGCCAACTGCCCCGAAGAGAAAGCGAGT
>Ga0255752_10006240_pt1 | contig 11272 bp, 7 predicted proteins | sample 011ome_25_FD_179952 | JGI IMG/M metagenome (GOLD analysis project Ga0255752, IMG submission 179952) | Coastal salt marsh microbial communities from the Groves Creek Marsh, Skidaway Island, Georgia - 011512CT metaG (version 2) | ecosystem: Environmental > Aquatic > Marine > Intertidal zone > Salt...
CCCGCAAACCCTCGCAATCGCATAACCAAACCCTCAAACGCTTTGCGTCCGCTGAAAACTCTGCGCGACAAGACGAATGATCAAACTTCCGAAAAGCCAAAATCCAAGCCCGTTATGCAGACGTCTTCATGATTGAATTCATACATAATTAAATTTTCCAATACCGGCCGTAATGGCCGGTTTGCCAAGTTTGCAAGATAAGGAAACATGCGATGTTCATGTTGGGTCACACGTTTTAAGAACGGGATGATTTGCGGTGCCTCTTGCGGACGGCAGCGAAAGGCCACGCAGCTGCCGCAAAGCTTCCAAAACGGTTTGCGCAATGGGAATTCTAAGCTTCGGTGTCCTGCCTGCCCGAAACGATTGCGCGCAATGTCGTGGATCACCCCATGGTCCATAACATACCCATGCGGTGCTTGTTGTTCTAGATAATATGATACCAAGTTTCGATGTGCCAAATCGTCCGCATCAAACGTCATGATATAACTATCACGATGTGTTTGCTCTAAAAAATGATCGAGTAATACCGATAATTTTCCCCATTTATCGTGGCCCTGAATCGGTTTTTCGAAATGTATAAATTGTATTCTTTCATCGGGTTTGAAATTTGGAGCATCCTGACCACAAATGACCGCATGCCAATTTGGATTTGTCTGCGCGCGGAAGCTGTTCAGTGTGCAATTCAGATTATGTGTAACTTTTGCCCAGTCCGATACATGGCTGCGGCGGACGAAAGGTAACAAGAAAACCACTTTTTCTGCAGTTGTTTTAGTTTTTTCTAAAGGGCGTGAGCGAAGTTCAAGTGCGGCCCGTTCGGCGGTAATTATGGTTTTTGATTGCAATAAATGCGATAAGCCAAGCTGTGCCCTCAAGAGTGTGGCGAGCCTATGGGTTTTAGAGGGGTCTTTCGCCTGCTGCATAGAGTCTATTTTTCCCGCTATATTTTTCACATAAGCTTTTTATACTTGGTTAAAGCACTTTGTAATTCCTTAAAAAGCGATTTGCGTTCGTCTTCGCTTAAAAACGCGCCAATTTCAACCTCTCTCCCATTGCCGCTCAGGGTCACGTAATTGGGAAGCGGCCCTTCGGTGCGGTATAAATGCGCGCGCGCCCAATATCCGTTACACTCCCATGATTTAATCTCGCCTTTTGGCTCTTGGCGCACCAAGTGCAAATTATCCGCGGTGAAGCTCAATTGCTCTAATATTTGGCTGTCAAAATAGTTGCGCCGCAACGCCCACCAGATTGCCCAAACGGTGAGCATTAAGAAGGGCAGCAAGGCCCAGAAGAGTTTTGTCCCCAGCAATGCGTAAAGCGGAAGCGTAATCAAGATGAAGGTCGTCAGGATGAAAGCGGCAAAACCTTGTGGCGGCAAAGAGCGATGCGGCCACAGCTCTAAGGTGGATTGCGCTTTATCCTCTGTCTGTTCTAACCAGATATATGGCATTTCACCTACCCGCCTCTCACCTTTCAAGGTATTGCGCGCATATGCAAAGAAAAGGGTCTGGCCGGATTCGCGTTATAAAAATCCATCTGAATGCATTTATTTGGCGCGTTTTTAGCAATAAACGGATCGTCTTTCTCAATCGCCATTTGGGGGCGTGGATCATTCGCCCCTTTGGATAGAAGCGATCACTTTCTATAGGCCGTTTACCATAAGCTTTGATATCAAAAACCCCCGCCTTTTGCGCTCATATAAGCAAAGGCGAGGGGTATTTTAGAGGCGCGATCGCGCCAGTATCAGTCCATTTTTGTTAATGGCTGGGGGCTTTATCCCATTCCTCTTGCTTCGGCAAGATTTCGAATGTGTGCTCTGGAGGCGGTGAGGGAAGCGTCCATTCCAGCGTATCAGCATATTCGTTCCAATAATTATTTTCGGTCACCTTCGCGCCGCGCAGCAGCGAATAGGCAATGATGCCGAAGAAGAAGATGAACGAGGCGAAAGACAGGAATGCCCCCCAGCTTGACCATTGGTTCCAATAGGCAAAGGCTTCTGGATAGTCGATATAGCGACGTGGCATACCTTGACGGCCTAAGAAATGCTGTGGAAAGAATGTAAGGTTTGCACCAATAAACATCATCCAGAAATGCAACTTACCAGCCCATTCAGGGTAAGCCCGCCCCGTCATCTTGCCGAAATAATAGTAGATCCCGGCAAAGATGGTGAACACGGCGCCAAGGCTCATCACATAGTGGAAATGTGCCACCACGTAATACGTGTCATGATACGCCCGGTCTACGCCCGCTTGCGCCAGAACGATGCCGGTGACCCCGCCCACTGTGAACAGAAATAAGAAGCCAAATGCCCAGAGCATTGGGGTTTTGAATTCAATTGATCCGCCCCACATGGTGGCAATCCAACTGAACACTTTAACGCCAGTGGGAACCGCGATCACCATAGTTGCCAGCATGAAATAAGATTGCTGCGTCAGCGACATGCCGACGGTGTACATGTGATGCGCCCAGACAACAAAACCCAAAGCGCCAATCGCGATAATTGCCCATACCATCGGCAAATAGCCAAATACCGGCTTGCGCGAGAAAGTTGCGATCACATGGCTGATCAAGCCAAAGCCGGGAAGGATAATAATGTAAACCTCTGGATGACCAAAGAACCACAGAATGTGCTGGTACAAAATCGGATCTCCACCACCGGCGGGATCAAAGAAGGTTGTGCCAAAGTTACGATCCGTCAGCAACATGGTAATCGCGCCAGCAAGAACCGGAAGCGACAGCAAGATCAGCCAGCTGGTCACGAAGATTGACCATGAAAACAGCGGCACTTTGAAAAGCGACATTCCTGGGGTGCGCATATTCAAGAATGTGGTGATCATATTGATCGCACCCAGGATGGAAGAGGCGCCCGAGACATGCACCGCGAAGATCGCCAGATCCATCGACATGCCGCCTTCGTTCACCGAGAGCGGTGGATACAGAACCCAGCCCACACCAGAACCTAGCTGATCATTGCCGCCTGGTGCCAGAACCGAGCAGATCGCCAGCGTCGTGCCCGCCACATACAGCCAGAAGGACAGGTTGTTCATGCGCGGAAACGCCATATCCGGAGCCCCAATTTGTAACGGCATGAAGTAATTGCCAAATCCGCCAAATAATGCCGGAATAACCACGAAAAACATCATCAAAATGCCATGACCGGTGATCAAAACATTCCAAAGATGGCCGTTCGGAGTACAAGGGGTAGAGGCATCTGCAAACATCCGCGCGCCTTCGAGGCACATATATTGGACGCCCGGATCCATCAATTCGAGCCGCATGTACACGGTGAAGGCAACCGATACAAAGCCGACAAAAGCCGATGTGATCAGGTACAGGATTCCGATGTCTTTATGATTCGTAGACATAAACCAACGCGTGAAAAACCCTCGTTGATCTTCATGTTCGTGGCCATGAATGGCTGCATCTGCCATAATTGCCTCCTAATTGAGTTATTGTGGTGGAATTAACCGGTCTGATAATTCCTTGGCTTGGGCTTGCTTTTAATGTGCATTTGCGGGCTCGGCAATGTATGACTTTGCCGCAGGGTGGGAAAAAATGACGCGCCCTTTTTCGGCCAAGGTTGTCATCCCTGCTTTGGGCCCGTTTTCCGATGTGTTTATGGTGTCAAAAACTGTTTTTCAAACTGGTCTTTTAGAGCCATATCCAGATCCGCCATGCTCACGGGAAGCCCAAGATCCACCAAGCTTGTCACGCCATATTCGCGAATGCCGCAGGGTATGATCCCCTCGAAATGCGATAAATCGGGATCAACATTGATCGAGAGCCCGTGAAACGACACCCATTTTCGAAGCCGTATTCCGATCGCGGCGATTTTATCTTCTTGGCGCAACCCTGCCGGCGTTAACGGCTTTTCCGGTCGATCAACCCATACGCCAATACGACCATCGCGTATGGCCCCTTGCACGTTAAAGCAGGCCAAAGTGGAGATCACCCATTGCTCTAGCTTTTGCACAAATGCGCGCACATCCTTGCCATGCCGGTTCAAATCGAGCATCACATAGACAACCCGTTGGCCCGGCCCATGATACGTATATTGGCCGCCGCGTTTGCTGTTGAACACAGGAAATCTGTTCGCATCAATCAAATCCTTGTGGTTGGCGCTGGTACCCGCAGTGTAGAGGGCGGGGTGCTCAACCAACCAAATGGCTTCCGAGGCATTGCCCTTGGCGATGGCATCGGCGCGCGCTTCCATAACCTGCACGGCCTGCAGGTACCCGGTCAGCCCATCGCTAATGTTCCATTCAATTGGCCGCATTGTCTCTTGTGATTTTGAGTTGCTATCCCGGCAAAGCTACCTTTGAATCACTGTTGTTTCAACCAAAGGCGCCTTAAATCATAATCCATCAAAAAATCGACGATTTCGTTGTTTTCTTTGACGGAAACGAATGGCGCTTTGCTGTCAGAAACTAATTTGAATGCGTCTTGTGTTGTATTCTCAATATCTATTTCTGGCATGCCATCGCTGAGCGATTTTAGCGATTCATAGGCTTCTGTATTCTTCGCCATGGTTTCCATCAAACGGCCTTTTGCAGCTGCCAGAATCGAAAGGATCCCAACGAATTTCCCGTCGACTTCAATCGGAAGGTTTCGAAAACGCCCCTCGATCATTATTTTCAGAGCGTCTATGCACAGCATCTCTGGCGTTCCAGTTTTGGGATTTGCCGTCATAATGGCATCTACGGTAAGGTTTTCTTCAATCACGCGATGCGTGCCCATATATAAAACGATATCACGCCCGGTGACGATGCCGACCACGTGGTTATTTTCGTCCACCACGGCAAGGCTGGCTTCGCGCGGATCGGATAAAGTGACGATCATATCCAAAACTTTATCGGTTACTTTGCAGTATAACGGGATATCCGATGTATCTTGCGTATACCAATCTGCAACTCTGCTGCGTTTTTCGGCAAAATAGTCTTTGATCTTCATAGGGCCGCCCTCTTGCACTCTGTTTGCAATAGAATACACGCCACATCCTGCTAATCAACGCATAATACGGCGCGGTCTTTGGCTTCCCCCGGCAATTATGGATATACCTCTACCCTTGATGAAAAACCAGGCAAGAAAGATTTGTGCGAGATTAAGTGCGAACGTTTAGAGGTGGGTTAAACGGGGCGCATGCCAGCGTCTGAATTTTGGCGGCAAAGCGCAGTCCGCGAGCGATAATGCTGAAAAATAAGCGATTTACTATCCTCCTGCGACAAGATCGGACGGGCGGGTTTTGGAGCATAGTGGGGCGGGGTGTGGCGAAGTTGCGGGAATATCTGATATATTTCTGCGCGCGCTTCCGCGCCAAGCATCTTTAATGCCTCTGGCCCGGTATACAAGCTTTCGGATGCGGCGCCTTCTGCAAACACCACTTGATGTTGATCGCAGATAAAATGCCAATAGGTGATTTCGGTCAGGTCGATTGCGATTTCTATGCCCGGGACGCCGATTAAATCCTTTGCAGAGATAAATATTTCTTTGACTCCGGTTTCCGCAGAGCTCAAATCTGAGCTGACAACCATCCGATGATGTTGTGAGACAATCAAATCACGCTTGGGCAGGCCTTTGCCCATAGCGCCGGCTTTTATGCGAATTGGCACCAAGTTGGGGTGGGCTTGCAGTTCGGCATAGAAAATTGTTCTGCCTCCGATCCAGCGAATGGGGCGGTGGCCATTGCCACCTGTTTTCACCAAATCGCCAGGTTTTAGGCGCTCGATGGCTTTGGGCCCCTCGATGGTTTCAATACGCGTTGCTGCACCATAGCAGACCACGCCGGTATTTTCTTGCGTTAGATCCGAGGCGTTGATGAAAGCCCCGTTATTCATCAGGTTAATCGGATCTGCATCGGTGTCGAGCCCCGTCAAGCCATCGTTTCCGGCTTGATCTGATTTCAACCACTGTAATGGGTTGCTAAAGGAATTAGTTGGGTTCTCTTCATTCCAACGCGCCAGCGTATCAAAGTTGTAAATATCGTCTAGATCAATTTTGTCTTCATCTATGTCAAAATCCGCGACCGTATCGCCCGCATCTACTTTAAACTCGTCTTGGCCGGCCCCTCCGGTCAGCGTATCGGCGCCGGTGCCGCCATCCAAAACGTCATTGCCGTCACCACCGTCTAAACTATCGTCACCATCGCCGCCTTGCAGATCATCTTGACCATCCCCACCTTTTAAGCTGTCATTGCCCGTATCACCCCTCAGCAAGTCATTGCCCGAGCCGCCATCAAGCGCGTCATCTCCCACGCCGCCATTCAAAATGTCGTTTCCAGTTCCGCCATCAATTATATCATTGCCCTGACCACCATCGACAATATCATTGCCGCCTTTGGCATCAATGTAATCATCATTGCCATCGTCGCCGTCAACTTTATCACCATCTCCATCCGCATAAGGGGTATTATTGGGCCCGCTTGTTGGGGTGATCGTATCATCGTTCTCTGTCCCCTCCACATCGCCGGTTTTTTTGAAACTTTGCGCATGTTGTACAGAAGGAAAATCGGTCACCGTTAAGGTGAATTCATAGGTTCCGTCACGCAGCGACTGAAGCTCCTCTGCGCTGACGCTAAAGATAGCTGTATTTTTTTCGACGATTGCCGAAATTGGCGCCATATTTAACCCCTCGGTGGAAATTGATATCGTATCTCCATCTGCTATATTGGCCGTCTGAACCGTTAAATCTGCCTGCTCATTCATTTCATCTGGGGTTAATACCTCTCCAAAACTCATCTCAGCGCTGAGGATGGTTGGCATGGCTGTATCCACGGTGATGGTCTGCGTGGCGGGATTGCTGGTATTGCCGGCGGGATCTGTCTGGGTGAGGGCGAGCTCTGTCTCTCCCTCTCCCATTGCGGTGACATCCGCCGGCGTAACGGGGATGCTCCATGTGCCGTCATTTTGGACAATGGCGGTATTTCCGCCCGCTAATGTCGGCGCTGCCAGGGTGATGGTTGCGCCTGGCTCTCCTGTGCCCGTGATGTCAAATCCAGCGGCTGCCTCGCTGGCATTGATGAGATTATCACCGGTCACCTGGTTGAGTGTCGGGGCGGTTGGGGCGGTTGTATCGATGGTGATGGTTTGCGCGGTGGGGGTGCCTGAATTGCCGGCGCTGTCGGTGACGCGCATTTGAATGGTTGCATCGCTTGTGAGGCTTGCATCGGTGTAAGTGATGGCGGTTCCGGAAACGGCGCTTGAGATATGGCTCCATGTTGCGCCATTATCGGGGCTATATTCGAGCGTCTCTTCTGGGGCCAATTGTGCAGAGAGGGTGGCGCTGATGGTCAGCCCGTCATTATCATTGGTGATGAAATCGTTATTTGCGCTGCCGGTATCGAACGAAATGCTATCGATGGTGACGTTTGTCTTGGGCGTGGAGCGGCCGTCAAAGAACCTGATATCCTCATCATCCGGAGTGGCAGGATTATAGAGGTATTCGTGGTAAATAAATTTGTAACCGCCTGTTCCATCGGCAACCAATTGCGGCGCGTCTGTATTCGATGTAGTGTCTTTATCTGGCCCATTCCCCAATTGATCCGTATATTGGACGGGGTCGCCTTCTGGAACAAGTGCGCCGTTTGTCAGCGTATATGTTTGTACAAATAGCCCGTTTGGAGGGCGTTCTTGATGCCACTCTACGTTGGCGTAATAGTTGAAATCTGTTTCAACAAAAGTGTCTTCAGACAAGTAGGCCACGGCAAAACGTCCATTGCCCAAGGCCACGACATCTGAACCAGCATCTACATTCTGAGCTCTATAGGAGACTGGTTCCTCATAATATTCAGCATTGTCCGGATCCAGATGCGATTGAGCTGTACCGGTGATCGTATATTTGCTTTCGTCTAAAACCGGTATCGGAGTGCTCAACTCTGGCGGTGTTTGGCTTTGATCCAGATAAGCGATGTAGAGTTTAGATTGGTCATGTAACTGATAATCTCGAAAAATCACAATTTTTCCATCGCCGGAGGGATCGTCGGCGACGCGCATCTGATCTAAAGCAAGAGTTCGACCCCCATCGCTATTCCATGATGCATCCCAAAGTTTTGTTGGGCCATTTTGCGATACAAATGTGTTTTGAGACAGCGTAAATGTATCTGTGTAAATTGCGGATGCACTCGTAACAATGCTAGAATCTAAAGCCCAAATTACGGTGAACTCGGTGCTCGATTCCGAAAAAATAAAAAAGCCTTGACTGCCTTCATACCCTGTAATTTCGGTTTGGGGGTCGGCTGTAGAGGAGTCGTAAGCTTCGTAGTCATCTATCACCAAAAAAGGCCCGGGCTGGTTTGCCGGACTGCCATCATTGTTGAAAAATCGCATGTAAACGGCATTCAAGCCGTTGGTGCTGGTATCAATTTCCGCAAGTGAAAAGCCACCATCGAAGGTGGTGAACAGGCCGCGATCATGATCATTATGCAGCGGGAGCGCATTTAGCTCTAAAACCTCTGCAGCATTTACCGCCGCAATGGCATCTGTTTCGGTGGCCAAATCCTCCAATGACAAAATGATTGCCTTGGTATGACCTTGATTGCTGTTAGTGACATCCGTATCGGTCCATGAGATCAGAATATTTTCGTTTGAAAGCTGGACAATGCGCGGGTCATCCGCTCTGAGGAGACCATTATTACCTTGTTCAGCTGCTATGACGTCGTTTTCATAGATGGCCTCTCCGTCGGCGGATAGTTTTTGAAATACAACCTGTTCGGGCCAATAATTTTTCCAGAACGCGAGCATGGTGCCATCTGCCAGAATTATAAGTTCTGGATCTGTCCTGTGTCCCGCGGTAATCTCTGTTTGGCTGACATATTTATCATCGGCGTCGATGGTAACGTTCGTGGGGCTGATCGAAAGAAACGGGTCGCTGGTCTCGGCTTGTGTATTTTGCAACACGATGTTGGTTTCTATGCTGCCCTCAGATAAAATTTCTGGATCATTCGAGGTCACCGTGTAGATAGCTGTGTAGATACCATCACCCACTTCCGTGAAACCTGTCAGCGTTTGCCGGTTGAAGATGCCTGAGCTTAGGGTTAGGCCGGTTTCGCCGTTATTGACGGTTATTGTAACGATTATTTGGTCACCAATGGCGTAGTTTCCCTCAGGAATGCTGACATTGGAAATGGTTGGAGCGGTCATTTTGAAAACTCTTTATGCTGTAAATTATGCTTAAATCATTCAGGTTTGATTGGTTTGTTTGGCTTTGCAGCGGATCTGCAGAATGTTGTTTAAAATTTAAATTAATAGTGCGCGCGTGGCGGTAATATTTCGAGCGGATAAGTTAGCACCGGTTTTAATCGCCTTTCAGACGGTTGGACTGATGCCTTCTTTCAGAAAGACAGGCTGAAGGGGGCAAGTAGGGTTGTTCAATTTGTGAAGCATGAATTTGGGTTCGAATAAAAAGGGCTGATGTTTTAAAAAACTAGGTCAATAATAAGGCGTCTTTATGGCAGCTTGGATCTGCCCTCTTGGGGTTAAATGTTAAGAACGGTATTTTTATATTCCGATCGTCTATATACCCTTTGGTATTAAAATCAATCCCATTTTTAAAATTGATTAACAATTGGTTTACGAAGGTGTTTTTTTAATGCCACAGATCCTGACCGCCCTTCTGCAGGTTTTATTTTTTTTGCCGGATCGGGCATGTTTATTTCAACATTATCGTTTTTGTTGCGAAATAGGCTGCCAAGGCTTTGATCTCGGCTTTGCTAAGGGATTTGGCAATCAAGCTCATGCGGCGGTCTTGGCGGGCGCCGGTTTTATAATCGGTCAGACTTTTTTCAAGATAAAGTTTGGGCTGGCCGGCCAGATTGGGCGCTTCGGGGTCTTTGCTTAGGCCGTTTTTCCCGTGGCAAACGGCGCAGGGCTTGGCCAAAGCCGCGCCCAAGCTTTCGGCCTGTAGTTCAGGCGGGCAAGCGGCCACCCCCCATATTATGGCAGCGGCAAACAGCGGGGTTGCGTGGTGCATATCAGGCTCCTGACAAATAAAGAATCTAAGTGGGCAGGCCTGTCGGCAGGGGCCGCCGCGTGCTGGCCCCTGTCAGTGGCAAAAGCGCATTCAGTTGGCGTAAGTGATGCGATAGATGGCATTGGCAAAATCATCTGATACCAGAATTGAGCCATCTTTCATTTGCGCCACATCTACGGGGCGGCCGTCATATTCTCCGTTTTTGTTCAGCCAACCCGAGGCAAACACCATGGTTTCGCCCACGCTGCCATCGGGATTCACCCCCGTGAACATGACGCGCGCGCCGATCGGATCGGTGCGATTCCATGACCCATGCTGGGCAGAGAATATTCCACCATGATATTTGGCTGGGAACATATCCCCGGTGTAAAAACTCATGCCCAAATCGGCGGCATGCGCATCCATTTCGACCACGGGCATCACCACCTCAACAGGCACGTCTTGGCCGCGGTATTCATTGGTGCGCACATTGCCGCCGCCATACCAGGGATGGCCAAAATGCTGGCCCATTTCGGTTTGCCGGTTAAGCTCGCCGGGTGGGATTAGATCGCCCATGCCGTCAACTTGGTTGTCAGTCCACCATAATTCGCCATTGGCGGGGTTGAAATCATGCCCGACAGAATTGCGCACGCCATAGGTATAGACTTCTCGGTTGGATCCATCGCGATCCATGCGGATAATCCCGCCAATACCGGTTTCATTGTACAGCGCAAGCTTCTCTGGAGGGGCCACGTTGAAGGGTTGTCCCAATGAGATGTAAAGCTTGTTATCGGGGCCCACTTTTATCACCCGCGCGGTATGATTGTAGCTTTCTTCTTCGACCGGGATCAAACTGCCTTGTGGCACGATCGGCACCGCGACCACATCGGGGCTTTCGTGAAAAAATTCAGCTGCAGGATACATCATAACGCGGTTGCGCTCGGCAATGAACAGAAACCCGTCATCCGAAAACGCCACCCCATTGGGAATATCAAACGTTAATGAGGGCGCAAAATCCTTTACTTCATCGCCAATATTATCGCCATCGCGATCCATCACGACCCAGACTTTTTCTTTCTTCGTGCCCACGAAAAGGGCTGTGCCTTGGGGCGCCATCGCCATGTGGCGGGCATCGGGCACCAACGCGTATAGGTCAATTGTGAAGCCGGGGGGCAGCTCGATCGAGCGCAAGATGTTCCGGATCGAATTTGCGGCGGGCGCGTCCTGTGCAATGGTTGTGAACTCGGTCACGCCGGTGGTTTTAAATTGCCCCAGCTTGGTTAAATTGTCTTCTGCAAACGCGCCACCGGCCAAAAGGATCGTCGCTAAGGCC
>Ga0255752_10006250_pt1 | contig 11260 bp, 11 predicted proteins | sample 011ome_25_FD_179952 | JGI IMG/M metagenome (GOLD analysis project Ga0255752, IMG submission 179952) | Coastal salt marsh microbial communities from the Groves Creek Marsh, Skidaway Island, Georgia - 011512CT metaG (version 2) | ecosystem: Environmental > Aquatic > Marine > Intertidal zone >...
GCGCTCATAACGCTTTGGTTACAGGTTCGAGTCCTGTGGGGAGGACCACTACCGAAAGATCACTAAGAAATGTTTAAACTAGAACCAATGGACTACGTCAGAGGAGCTATCGCTAATGCTTTAGCAGAAGGAATGACAGTAGAAGAATTACTTTACTGTTCTACCCATGCCAAGTCTACCAAAGACTTTGATACAGCCGTTAACCTCCTGGCTCAAATGAAATAACTAAAGCCCCCGTGGTGGAATGGTATACACAACAGACTTAAAATCTGTCGCCCAAAGGCTTATCGGTTCGAGTCCGATCGGGGCCACCACCAAGAAGTACTACTAACGGTTCCTTAGCTCAGCTGGAAAGAGCAAGTCACTTCTAATGACTAGGTCATAGGTTCGAATCCTATAGGGACCGCCAACAACAACACAGTTGTCATAATAGTTGTCATAGGTTTATCTGTGGAAAAAGCTTACTACAGGCGTCATAAGCACCTTCACGGTGGGGTTCGATTCCCCAGACAACTCCATAAAAACATCATAAGAAAATTACCTGACGTTTAAGAATAACTTTGCTAAGGCTCTGCCAAAGTGATACGCTGGGACTCTCTACTGACATCTGAAAGAGAACCTCCCCAAGGACTACTGTCTAACAGTACCTCCTGATGACCCCCCGAAGATGTCCCCTCTATGCACTTGTTTGAAGTTGCATATACAGCACGGGGGGTTATTGAGTATCACTTTGGTACCCTTAGTGTAAGAATTTATTATAGAGAATTTTAGTAAGATTCTTAGAAGTTTTGTAGGTAGTAAGTCTTGTTTTATTCTTTGGTTTTTATGAAGAATAAAAGTAGATTTATTATAGTTTTCAAGGTAATGTTTTGTTTATTTTGTAAACTATTAATAACAAAGAAAAAATTTTAAAAACATAAAATATCTTCCCAACACAACCTGTGTTAAAACCTGAAAGGAGGCCAACATGCCAGACAATCGTAAAAATAAAACTGGAGGGCGCAAGCCAGGGGCTGGTCGTCCTAAAGGCGCTAAGAACATTAACTCTATGGCATCAGTAAGGAAGCTTGAAGAGCTTGGCTTTGATCCTATTGAGATGATGGTAAAGAAATATAACGACATCCAAGTTAGGCTAAATGAGCTAGATGCTCAGGGCAGAGGCGGTAGCGGTGCTTACGCTCAGATGACCGCCACCCAAGGTACTCTCATCAATAACCTCATGGCTTATGGTTACAAGAAAATCCCTGATAAACTTGAACAAGAAATTACGGAAAAGAAACCAATTTCCATTGTTCTTACTGATAACAAAAAATAAAAAAAGGGGAAGCCCATGAGAGAACCTGGCGATGATGATTGGCACCTATCTAAGAGTGTACCAATTTCCTTTATCTTAGCAATCGTAATACAAACTTTTGGTGTAGTTTGGTTTATGTCTAGTCTTGAGTCAAGTGTTACCCTAAATGCAAGAGATATTGCTAGGTACGAGATCCGTTTGGCAGCTGTGGAAAAGACACAGCAAGAGTTAGCTTTACTTAACGCTCGTATTGATGAGAATATCAAAGCTATTCGTGAAATGATGGAAAAAACTAGACCATAGTAATTTAAAAGTTAGAGAAATAGTATGACAGAAATTAGTTTACATGAAAAACAGTCAGAAGTAATTAGAGATTTATTTGTAGACCACACATGTCGTTATTCTGTGGTGAATGCTAGTCGAGGCTTTGGCAAGTCTTACTTAGCTGCTACTGCTGCTATTTTGGCTGTACAAGAACTTATGAACCTCCCTGATGACGTCCCAAACAAAAACGTTGCTCTTATTGCCCCGACCTACTCTCAGGCGGTGGATATTTACTATCCCTTGATTGCTTGGCAGTTAGGCATGGAAGACTTTGCTGATAAGTCCTCTAAGGCTTCGGGCACGTTCTGGTTTCCTGGGAATGTTCAGCTTAAGCTCTGGTCTTATGAGGCATCACAACGTATGCGTGGTACCGGCCAATACTTTGTAGTAGCCGATGAGGTTACTTCTTGGAAGGGCGCTGGTATGAACCTCAAGGAATCTTGGGAGTCTATTATTCAACCTTGTGTTGCCACTCGTTGGTCTCCAAAGAACTCTAAGAAGTATGGCGCTAACCCTGGTAGAGCGCTTATCATTAGTACTCCTAGTGGTTATGACTACTTCTATGACATGTACAACAGACAAGATTCTGATGATAGTTGGAAGAGCTATACTTACACTTATAAGGACTCCCCTTTTCTGGATGAAGAAGAGATTGGTCGAGTTAAACTAACACTAGACCCTTTGAAGTTTGCTAGAGAGTATACTGCTAGCTTTGAAGACTCTGGTAGTAACGTCTTCTACACGTTTAATAGACAAGAACATATCAACAAAGATCTTCCTTACTTTGATGTAGGGGAGGATGTACATGTTGCTATTGACTTCAACGTCGGTGATTTTAAATTAGCCGACTTTAAATCTCGTGAATTCAGAGAAACCCTAAGTACTTTATTTAAGTATAAGGCAACCCTGAGCGAAGCCTTGAACACACTTGTTCTTGGAACGTGCAACGACTATTCCGCAAGGAAGTACACCCAAGTGGGTGGAAGCGCGAGGATACACTTAGGTGTATAAGATATAGTCTGGTCTCATAGGAAACTATGAGCAGAAGTAAGTTATGTTCCCTTTTAGAAGGAGACTTAACATGAAAAATTGTTGTGTATGTAAGGTAAACAAACCCCTTACAATGTTTGGCAGTCATGCTGGACGAAAAGATAAGAAACAAACCTATTGCAAAGATTGTTCTAAAGAAGAACAAACTAAGTGGTATTACAAAAGAAAATATGGCATTACTTTAGATGAAAGAGACTCTCTTTTACTTCAGCAGGAAGGTTTGTGTGCTATCTGCGAGACCTCTGTTAATTTCACTAAGGACTCTCGCAACATTGGTAATAGTGCTGTCATAGACCATTGCCACGGTAAGGGACACATAAGAGGTGTTCTTTGTGGACACTGTAACACAGGTATTGGTGCTTTTAAGGACAAAGTTAAAAGTCTAGAAAAAGCTATCCGTTATCTAATAGAAAATAAATAACACAACATAACTTACTTCGGGTGAAGCCTAACGAACTTCACTGAACATAAACGATAATGGCTTCTGTAATCTTTGCCTTGAGAGGTGGACAAATCCACATCCTAGACGAGATGCAAGGGCATCCAGACACAGAGACCCTAGCTGCAGCACTAAAAGAGCGCTTCAAGGGACACAAAATTATCTCCTATCCTGACCCTAGTGGTCGTGCTAGGAAGTCTTCTGCAGCTGTAGGAACAACAGACTTTAGTATCCTACAAGGTAATGGCATCTCGACAAGAGCGCATAACAAGGCCCCGCCTATTATTGACTCTGTTGCTGCTGTTAACAAGAAGTTCAAGAATGCTAATGGTGATGTAGATATGTATGTTCACCCTAAGTGTACAAACACAATTAAATCGCTAGAGCGAACTCAGTGGATAGAAAGCAATCCTGATAGTGCTACCATTGACAAAAAAGAAGGCGTTGAACACTGGACCGATGGTCTACGCTACGCTGTCGAGTACCTGTTCCCAATTAGATCAGGTGCTAAGGTAACAACAAGAGGCTTCGGCTTCTAACTATAATCACTTTACTTACCCATCTGAGGATCGGTAGAAAGGAAACAAAATGCCACGTTCAAAAATTACAGGCCAATCCAAAGACCTTATTACAGATGATGGGAGTGTTCTCGTCTCTGTTGTTCAAGGAGAACAAGTACGTATTAACGTAGTTATTGGTTGGGTTACAAACCTAGCAGGGTACAGTCTAACAGCAAAAGTAGTTGAAGGTCTTAACATTCAAGGCTCTGGTGCGGTTCCTTCCGACCCTTCTCCAACAGCTGCAGTTACAACTCTCTCCCTTTTAGACACTGACCCTACAGACAATACGTTTGATATCGTCATCCCAGAAGACCTTATTAGCACTTGGGCAACTACTCCAGAACCAGACCAACCAGTCTACGGTTTTGTCGAGTTAGAAGTTGCTGATTCAGGTTCTGGTATTAATCAACAGATTTGGAAACCTTTGCGTGGCTTGATTCAAGTTCGCTACTCACCGACTGAGGCAGTATAATGACACAGTATACAGTTACTCTTAACTCACCTAATCAGTATAGTGTTACTACCAACACTGAGCAACTTCAACTTTCCCTTTCCCGTACTGGCCCACAGGGTACTAAGGGGGACTCTGTTTCTAGTGCTTACATTGACCTTAATGGCGACTTCCACGTAGTTATTGTTAATGCTGCAGGAGATACTGTCACAGACATTAACCTTGGTGGTGAAAACTATATTGCTTCCGCAGTAGCCGCAGAGGCCGCTGCCTTAGCTGCTCAAACAGCTGCAGAGTCAGCCCAGACAGCAGCAGAGACTGCTTTAGATACCTTGGATGATGTATTCCTCGGCCCTAAGCCCTCTGCTCCCACTCTGGACAACGATGGTGACCCTCTTACTGAAGGTGCCCTCTACTGGAACACAACAACAAATGAACTTGGTGTTTATGAAGGTAGTGCTTGGGAATACCCTGCACAAGAAGCTAGGACTTACTCTATTAGTGCTGCAGCTTCTGCTAGCTCTGCGAGTACCTCTGCAACTAACTCCGCTACCTCAGAAATCAACTCTGCTGCCTCTGCCTTTGCTTCTTCAACTAGTGCTGCTGCCGCTCTTCAAGATGCTATTGATGCGGGACAAGCTTCTGCTGACTCTCAGTACTATGCTGGACAAGCCAATACTTCAGCAAGTGAAGCTGCTACCTCTGAAAGTAATGCTGCTACAAGCGAAACTAACGCAGGTAACAGTGCAACCGCTGCTGCTGCTTCCGCAAGCCTTTCTCAAACTAAAGCTGCTGAGTCTTATAACAGTGCCGTAAGCGCACTAAACAGTAAGAATGCTGCTGCTACCTCTGAAATTAACGCAGCTGGTTCTGCTCTTGACTCTTTTAGCTACTCGCAAGCTGCTCTGGCTTCTAAGAATGCTGCTGCTACTTCTGAGATTAACGCACTAAACAGTAAAACTGCTGCTGCTGCTTCCGCTGCTGCCGCTCTAGTTTCTGAAGCGGATGCTTTAACTGCTGCAAGTGAGTCCGCTACTAGTGCTACTGCCTCCGCAGCTAGTGCTACTGCAGCTTCTAACGCAGCAACAGCTGCCTTGGCTTCTGAAACTGCTTCAGCTACTTCTGAAACTAATGCTGCCGCTTCTGAGACTGCTGCAGGGCTTTCTGCAGTTGCTTCTGCTAACTCTGCTGCTGCTGCCGCTCTAAGCGAGACTAACGCAGCTAACTTTGAGACAGCTGCTGCAGGAAGTGCTTCTAGTGCTGCTTCGGACTTGGCTTCTGTTCAAGCTATCTTTGATCAATTTGATGATAGATACCTTGGTGCTTATGCTACAGACCCAACAACAGACAATGATGGCAACCCCCTTATTGCTGGTACTGTCTACTGGAACACAACAGACTCTGTTCTGAAGTTCTATAACGGTGCTGCTTGGGAAGCTCCTAGTGCTTCTGCTGCTACTTCCGCTGCTAACGCTTTGGCAAGTGAACAGGCGGCTGCTACTAGTGCTTTTAACGCTTCTTCTAGTGAAACTGCTTCGGCCTTGTCTGCTTCTGCTGCTTTAGCTTCTGCAACATCTTCTGCAACTAGTGAGGCTAACGCAGCTTCTTCTGAGGCTACTGCCTTAACTGCTGTCTCTGCTGCTTTGGCAAGTGAGACCGCTGCAGCTATTTCTGAAACTAATGCTGCAAGTTCTGCTAGCTCTAGCTCAACTAGTGCTACTGCTTCAGCGGCTTCCGCTTCCGCTGCTTTGGCAAGTGAAACTGCTGCAGCTACCAGTGAGACTAACGCAGCTTCTTCTGCTCTTGACTCTGCAAACTCTGCAACAGCTTCTGCAACTAGTGCTTCTAACTCAAACACTTCAGCTTTGGCTAGTGCTTCAAGTGCTTCCGCAGCCAGTGCCTCTGAGACTGCTGCTTCTGGCAGCGCTTCAGCAGCTTCTTCTAGTGCTTCCGCTGCGGCGACTTCTGAAACTAACGCAGCAAGTTCTGAGGCCAATGCTTCAACAAGCGAAACAAATGCAGCCAGTTCAGCGGCTTCTGCTGCAGCTTCCTACGATTCTTTTGATGATCGTTACTTGGGGGCTAAAGCGAGTGCACCTACAGTAGACAACGACGGTAACTCTTTACTTCTTGGTGCTTTGTACTGGAACACTACTTCAAACAACATGTATGTTTGGGAAGGTAGTCTTTGGAAACAAGCTACAGGTTCTATTGAGGGTATTCGTGAAGAGTTTGTCTTTACTTCAACAGCAGGACAAACAGTCTTTAGTGGCCTTGATGATAACGGGTTGATTCTTGTTATGGACGCTGTAGAGTTAGTTGATGTGTTCCTTAACGGTATTAAAATCGTTAAAGGCATTGACTACACACTAGACATCTTTAACAACACTGTAACCTTTGCTTCTGGCAGAACACTAAACGACATTGTGTCTGTACACTCCTTTGGTAACTTTACTGCGGCTACAAATTCTTTGAATATTGTTGGTGGTTCGGTTAACGGGTCACCTATTGGTAACACTACAGCAGACTCTGGTACATTTACTAACCTGACTGCCACTGGAACGACTTCTGTTGGGACTATTACTGGTACTAGTTTGACAGCTACCCAGAGTGCTACACTACAGCAAGCTGGTAGTACAAAACTACAAACTACTACTACTGGTGTTGACGTAACTGGCACAGTAACGGCTGATGGGCTGACTGTGGATGGGAATGCTGAGATTAATGGCAGCGTCACAGCGGGAGACGCCACGTTTAACACGTCAGGTACGACTGGCTTCAAGATCAATTCTGTCAATCCCGCAATCCAATTAACTGACACTGATACATCAGGGTCATCAAGACTATGGCATTCAGCGACTAGCCTTTATTTAGACAACACTAGCACTGGTAACATTGTCATCCGTAATGGTGCTACAAACGTCGCTCGTGTGAATATCAAACAAAATGGTGACGTTGCATTCCGTGATGACACAGGAACAACAGAAAGTTTCTATTGGGATGCTAGTGCCTCAAGTCTAGGAATCGGTACAACTTCGCCTGGACGTCCCTTGCATGTGTTAGCCACAACACAAATGCGCCACCAGCACCCCAGCGCCCCGTATGGCGTAGATATTGGGCAATTCGATGCAACTGGCAACGCATCTATTAACAACGTCGCAAATGCTTATCTGGAGTTCGCCACAAATAACACGGGCCGTATGCGCATCGACAGCAGCGGTAACTTGCTTGTGGGGACTACGAGTACAAGCCTCCACGCAGATACGACGGGGGGTGGTTTTAGCTTTAATAAGGGCGCAGGTGATTTTGGCACTTTTGCAAGGTCGTCCAATCCACCTTTGTTATTGAATAGAACTGGTGCATCGGATGGTGACATTGTGCAGTTCCGCAAAGACGGCGTCACTGTGGGGAGTATTGGAGCTGACGGTGGTGATCTTTTAATTGGCCCTGCCAACACAACAGATTCTATACGGATCGGCCCAACGGGCGAAGTAGCTTTACTGGGGGGTAACAACAGCACTTGGGTGGGCTTCAGCGGAACCCCTTTAGGAGGCGGGGGGCGGAGGTGTCAATTATGGCAGACATCAGGAAGCCCAACGGGCCGTCCAAGTATGCTACTTGAAAGCCATTCTGGAGGTGGCCCTCTAGGTGTAAATAGTACCTTTGATGATTCTGCAAACAGGGACGTGGTCAGAATTTATAGAAGGGGGGTGCAGGTTGGTTCGATTAGCGGCACTACTTCATCCACATCCTACAACACCACCTCAGACTACCGCCTAAAAGAGAACGTCACACCAGTTCAAGGTGCTGCTGACATTGTTAAGGCTATGCAACCTGTCACCTACACCTTCAAGTCTGATGGTTCTTGGCACGATGGTTTCCTTGCTCACGAACTCCAAGAGCTACACCCCCGTGCAGTTGTTGGCGAGAAGGATGCAATGCAGGACGAGGAGTATGAAGTTACTCCCGCAGTAGAAGCTACATTCGATGCAGAAGGCGTAGAGTTAACACCTGCTGTTCCTGCTGTCATGGGTACTCGCAGTGTCCCTGACTATCAGCAAGTTGACTACTCTAAACTCACACCAATCCTAACAGCAGCACTGCAAGAAGCACTCAACAAGATTGATGCTCTTGAGGCACGTATAACAGCACTGGAAGCAGTATAATGTCAGGTTTCTTTACAGCTACTGTACTACTGGCTAAACCATAAATAAACCTAAAGGAGACTCTTTAGGGCTACTAAGGGGTCTCCCCACAAAACAAAATAAGAAAGGTTTATTATGACTAAAGCGTTAGAACTTGCGGAACTCGCACAAACACTTAATGTTGATGCTAACGGAAATATTGATTTCAATGAAGACATGGAGGTAGATAGCTTAAGTACTAGTTACGCCTCTTTTAATCTTGCAGCAGCTCATGTAGCAGCCCCAGGTGAACTTGCTTGGAATTCTGAGGAAGGCACCCTAGACTTAGGTCTTGATGGTGAAGTCACACTACAGGTTGGACAAGAGCAGTTAGCTTTTGTAAGAAACCTAAGTGGTACTACAATTACTAACGGTACTGTAGTTCGGGTAACGGGGGCCAGCGGTAATAAAATTACCATTGACCTTGCGAGTAACGTGTCAGAAGGGGATTCAAGTAGCACCTTTGCCGTTTCCACTCAAGCTATTGGCAACAACTCCTCTGGCTATGTTACCTTTACAGGGCTTGTAAGGGATCTTAACACAAGCGCTTTCACGGAAGGTGCACCTATTTGGTTGGGAGTTTCTGGGCAGTTTACACAAACTGAGCCTGTTTCACCAAACCACTTAGTGCATGTTGGTTGGGTTGTTCGCTCTCATGCAACTGAAGGTTCTATTTATGTAAAAATAAATAATGGCTGGGAGTTAGAAGAGCTACATAACGTAAACATTACCTCTGTGGCCACTAATAACATGTTACGTTGGAATGGTACTGTCTGGGTTAACGACGTAAGTACTACAGACTTTGATGAAGCTGGAGCGGCTCTAGCCCTAGCAATCGCTCTAGGTTAAGGATAGAAACCATGGCAAATACTTTTAAAAATTATACGGCAGCTTCGGTAGGGGTCACTCCTACAACGGTCTACACTGTACCGTCTGCAACAACTTCAGTAATGATCGGGATGACTCTTGCTAACGTGAGCGCTTCTCAGATTACTATTGATGTTCAGTGTGCGGGGGTTTACCTCGTGAAGGGGGTGGCTATTCCTGCGGGAGCTGCCCTGAGTGTAGTAGATGGTAAGATCATCTTGGAAACAACAGATGCAGTTATTGTTACTGCTAATACTGCTGCTTCTGTAGATGTTCTTGTCTCGGTCTTGGAGCAAAGCTAATGAGCAAGCAGACAGAATTAGTTGGCCTAGCTAGGACGACAAACCTTGATGAGGTTAATGCTGCTTATAGTGCAGGTGCTTTGAGTAATCGTAACTTGATTATCAATGGTGCAATGCAGGTGGCACAACGTGGGACGAGTGTGTCATCTACATTCTCCAACTATCTAGTTGACCGATTTACGACTTCGACAACGATGACAACGTACACCTACTCACAGTCTACAGATGCACCCAGTGGCTTCTCGAATAGTTCAAAGGTCGAGGTCACAACAGCAGAGGTGGCTGCTGCGTCTGACTTTATGAGTTTTGTTTACAACCTTGAAGGTCAAGACCTACAACGGTTAGCTAAAGGCACAGCATCCGCAGAAAGTGTTACTGTCTCATTCTGGGTAAAGTCAAACGTCACTGGTACCTACATCCTTGAGTTTGATGACAATGATAATTCAAGGAATATCAATAAGTCATACACAGTCGATGTGTCTGGGGATTGGGAATACAAGACTATCACTTTTGAAGGTGACACCTCAGGTGTTTTTGATAACGACAACCAACTGTCTGGGCTATTGAGGTGGTTTTGGGATGCGGGTACAAACTTTACTACAGGTACACTAGCTACTTCTTGGGAAGCCACGAATAATGTTAACCGTGCTACAGGTATTACTGGAACGTTCGGTGACACCATCGGGAACTACTTCCAAATCACAGGCGTTCAACTCGAAGTAGGCGACACAGCCACACCGTTCGAGCATCGCAGCTATGGGCAGGAATTGGCTTTGTGTCAGCGGTATTATGAAAGGCACAATGCAACGGCAACAGGCGTTCGGATGGCCGCAGGTAATGCGAATGGGGCCAATAGTTTAACAACGATATTCCCGTTTTTGACTCCTAAAAGAGCCACTCCTACTCTTTCTTACAACAATATTGTTGCGAGGCAGGGTGGTTCAAATACGACTATTTCATCTGCCAATGTTATTGGCAAATCAGATGCTGGGCTAACTGCGGACCTCTTGACGGCCACTACGATTGTTACGGGGGGGGGATACCATATTAGAGCAAGTTCTTCATCAAGTTACATTGAACTAGATTCGGAGTTATAATCATGAACAATATGAACATCACAGCAGCACAGTACGTCACTGACATGGACGGCAACAATACCGCCATCCAAGCCACCATCGACGGCATTGAGATGTCAGTCCCACTGGACCCAGCTAACCGTCACTATGCTGAAATCCTCAAGCAGGTTGCAGCTGGTACACTCACAATTCAGGAGGCTACATAATGGCTGGCTATATTGGCTCAAGAGCCTCCGTTGTCTCCTCTGGAGCAGAACGCAAGAAGACATTCGACATCACAGGCACAACCACAGTCCTCACTGGATTGTCCTACACGCCCACATTCGTACACCTGTTTCACAATGGTGTCCGTCTCGTAGATGGCACAGACTACACAGCAACTAACGGCGAAAGCATTACGCTGACTACTGCGGCCCAGAGTGGCGACCAAGTTGTTGTCGTGTCGTATGCTACGTTCCAAGCTGCTGATGCCTATACGAAGGCTGAAGCTGACGCTGAGTTCGTGAGTGCGGCTGGTGGCACCATGACTGGTGGACTAACTGTAGGTGGCCCCTTCACTTCACTAGGCATCGACGATAATGCTGCGGCTACTGCTGTTACTATCGACGCCAGCGGTAACGTGCTTGTGGGTAAGCCCAGCGCTATCGGCTCCTCTACAGTGGGTCACGAGATGAGAGCAAGTGGTCTCACTTATCACACCGCAGACAGCTCAG
>Ga0255752_10006255_pt1 | contig 11258 bp, 9 predicted proteins | sample 011ome_25_FD_179952 | JGI IMG/M metagenome (GOLD analysis project Ga0255752, IMG submission 179952) | Coastal salt marsh microbial communities from the Groves Creek Marsh, Skidaway Island, Georgia - 011512CT metaG (version 2) | ecosystem: Environmental > Aquatic > Marine > Intertidal zone > Salt...
ACCAGATGACTTTGAATGTGACTGGAGTGAATTAAAAAAACCATTAGAAAGTTTTGATAAAATTCCTGAAGCTATTTAATTTTTCTTTTTTAATTTTTATAAGCTTTTTTAGTTATAGTAAAACTATAACAATTTATCCTTCAGCTGATCCTTATACTGAAATTCAAGAAGCTTTGATTCTAGCTAATCCCGGAGATATCGTTCACATATCTGAAGGCTTTTATAAGCTTGAAGATAGTCTGTCTATTGATATAGATAATTTAACACTTCAAGGAGATGGTCTTAATAAGACTATTTTGTCTTTCAAAGATCAAATGTCTGGAGCTCAAGGTCTTTCAGTAACATCTGATGGAGTCACACTCCAAGACTTTGCAGTTGAAGATGCAAAAGGAGATGCCATTAAAGTTAAGGGTGTTCATGGTATTAGCTTTATAAGAGTAAGAACTGAGTGGACAAACGGACCGGATGAGCTCAATGGAGCTTATGGGTTATATCCCGTAGAATCAAAAAATGTATTAATAGATTCATGTGTAGCCATTGGAGCCTCTGATGCTGGGATATATGTTGGGCAATCTGAAAACATTATTGTAAAGAATAGTAGAGCAGAATTTAATGTAGCTGGTATTGAGATCGAAAACTCATATTATGCTGATGTGTTCGACAACCATGCAGAAAATAATACTGGCGGGATTCTTGTATTTGATCTTCCTGATATTCCTCAACAAGGCGGACATCATGTAAGGGTTTTTAGGAATAAATCTATTAATAATAATACTGATAATTTTGCTCCAGAAGGAAATATAGTTGGAGAAGTACCAAGAGGAACTGGAATCATTATTCAAGCAAACTCTCATGTAGAAATATTTGAAAATGATATAGGTGGAAATGATACTGTTAATATCGCTATAGTCACCTATGGGTATGAGACTGAAGATAAAAATTATTATCCCCACCCCAGAGCAATCCAGGTTCACAATAATAGGTTTACAAAGTCAGGAAATAATCCAGATTTAGAGACCGGAGAATTAGCAAAAATTCTATATGAATTATCAGATAAAAATATGCCTGATATTTTTTGGGATGGAATACTTCCAATGAAACAAATAATATTTGGACAACCGGATAATGAAAAATTAATTCTTGGAAATAATGGCTCTGCTTCATTTCTTACCATTAATCCAATTAAATATATGCTGCCAATCTTTAATCCTGTAGAGAGAGATTATGATAATTACAGAGGTACGATTACCCCTCTCCCGGAAGTAAAATTCAGTGACTAAAAGTAATATAAAACTCTTGTTATGCTTACTCTTTTTTAATTATTTAGACTCTTCTATATATGTAAAAGAGGATCTTATATATCAAGATAAACCACCGAAAAAACTATCAGAATATGGCTTTTTTCAAGATATGAATAATCAAATACCATCTGATGGAGTTCTACCCTATGACTTAATTAGTCCCCTATTTTCAGATTATGCAGATAAATTAAGATTTATATATATTCCAGAAAATAAAACAGCGGCTTATAGACACAACAAAGTATTCGATTTTCCAAATGGAACTGCATTAATAAAGACTTTTGCATATCTAAATAATTATCAAAACTCAAATACTTCTAAGCAACTTCTTGAGACTCGACTATTGATAAAGAAAAGTAATGAATGGGTTAACGTTAGCTATATTTGGAATGACGATCAAAATGAAGCTTTTTTAAGTATTGCTGGAAAAACTATTTCAACTAAATTTATCAATGAATATGGAAATTTAGTAGATGTTCGATACAGGGTTCCGAATATTAATCAGTGCAAAGAATGCCATACCTCAAATAAAAAAATAACTCCTATTGGGCCAAAAGCTAGGAATTTAAATAAAAGCTTTAATTATTTTGAAGGTTCAAAAAATCAACTTATGAAATGGCACCAAATGGGATGGGTTGAAAACAATCTCAATATAAAATCAATGGTAGATTGGCAAGATGAATCAAAAGATTTAAATGATAGAGCAAGATCTTATTTAGATATCAACTGTGCTCATTGCCATATAGATGGAGGGTCAGCAGATACTAGCGGTCTTATTCTAGACTATCTTGAGAGTAATAAAATAAATTTAGGAATCTATAAAAAACCTGTTGCTACAGGGAGAGCTAGTAATAATTTAAGGTACTCAATTGTTCCAGGAAAGCCCGATGAATCTATTTTGTTATACAGAATGCAATCTCTTGACCCTGGAATAATGATGCCTGAGTCAGGAAGATTTCTTGAACATACAGAAGCTGTTGAGCTTATCAATAAATGGATTAAAAACTTATAATTGGGTTTAAATTTGTATTAGCGACCATACCTATTTAATATATCTTTAAACTTAAGGAGAAAAACTATGTCTAGACATTCCGCTATAAATAGATTTGGTAGATCTACCAATCCAGCATTTAGTAGAGGCTTTGATTCAACATCATATGAAGCATCTATGGGTGAAAAAATGACTCTCGATGGAGCTGTCAATAAAACAGGTATACTTCTTGCCTTATGTTTTTCAGGTGCTGTTATTGGATGGAATATACCTGCTTTAATTTGGCCTGGTGCGATTGTTGGTTTTATTTTAGCAATGGTAACTATTTTTAGAAATCCAGCAAAAGCTGGATCTACTGCACCCCTTTATGCTTTAGCTCAAGGTACTTTTCTAGGTGGAATCACATTAATGTACGAAAGTGCATTTGATGGCATAGCAATTCAAGCAATTGGCTTAACTTTTGGAATACTTGCTTCACTATTAATGTGCTATAAGAGCGGATTAATAAAACCAACTGAAAATTTCAAGTTAATGGTCGTTGCTGGCATTGGCGGAATTTTCTTGCTTTATTTAGTAAGCTTTATAATGAGTTTTTTTGGCTCAGGTATTAGTCTACTATCTCCAACTAATGGTTCTTTAATGAGTATCGGACTTTCTTTGGGAATTGTATGCTTTGCTTCATTGTCTCTTGTCCTTGACTTCGATTTTATTGAAGAAGGTGCTGATAAAGGCATGCCAAAGCATATGGAATGGTATGGTGCTTTTTCTTTGATGGTAACACTTATTTGGCTATATTTAGAAATACTTAGATTATTAGCTAAGATGAGAAGCAGGTAGGTTTGTGAATACAATTATATTTGGCGCCTTAGCCATAATTTCCTTATTTATTTTTTTTAACCTTGGAAAAGTTAAGGCCTCAAGAAAACAGTTAGATAGGTCTAACAGAATTAATAGATTTGGTAATCAAGAACCCAATAATATTATTGAAGGTGAAGCAAAGGAAATAAGTGAAGATGATGATCAAAAAAATTCATAAAAATATTCTTTTTGTTGCTCTCATAATTTTGATACCAAATCATTCTTTTGCTAATAATGCTCCGATTATTCAACCTGGAGCTCCTGGTGAAAATTCAAAGATACTTGATCCTGCACTAGCATCGAACATAGCTGGAGCAAGTTACGTTGAAGCTGATGTTAGATTTTTAGAGGGAATGATTACACATCATAGACAGGCAATAGTGATGTCCAAACTTGCAAAAAAAAGAACTAACAACAAAACAATTCTTGATTTAGCCAACAGAATTGACGTTTCTCAAGAAGACGAAATTAATTTTATGGAAAGCTGGTTAGAGTCAAGAAAAGAGATAAAAACAAATACGCCTCATAACCACCATATGCATATGGAAATGACTGGAATGGCATCTCCAGAGGAGCTTATAGAACTTGAAAATTCTAAAAGTACCGATTTTGATAGATTGTTTCTTCAGTTAATGATAGCCCACCATGATGGTGCCCTTGAAATGGTAAAAGAGCTCAAAAAATACCCAGGTTCAGCAAATGAACCGCTCTTAAATGAATTTGTTGCTGATTTAGTCAATGATCAAGGTGTTGAAATTGAGAGAATGAATATCATTGCAGTTAATCTTTCAGACGATCCTAGATCTGGCTTAACCGCTGGTCTTTTTATTGCTGATGAAGCGATTTTAAATTTAGAGCTAATTGCTTCCCTTCGAAAACCTGTTGGATTTTATGATCCAGATGATCCTGAAGCAAAAGGTGAAGAAGATCTAACAAAAGATCTTGATGAAGATAGAGAATTAACAACTCTTGAAAAATCAAGAGCAAGAAAATCACCAATTTTAAGTTTTGCAAATACTGATATGGCTTTTAGGGATGATCTGTTAGTTGCTGGAAATTATCATGGTTTTAATATGTATAAAATTGATGAAGATGGTGTTCCTAATCTTATTTCATCTATAGTCTGTCCTGGAGGTCAAGGAGATGTCTCAATTGTAGGAAATTTATTAATCATGTCGGTTGAACAAATTAGAAGCAGAGTAGACTGTGGGTCTAATGGCGTTGGAAGAGATGCGAGTTCTGAAAGATTTAGAGGAATTAGAATTTTTGATATTTCAGATTTAACAAAACCAAAACAAGTGGGTGCAGTTCAAACTTGCCGAGGATCTCATACTCATTCAGTTGTTTCAGGACCATCTGATAACGGAAAAATTGTTGTTTATAATTCAGGAACTTCTAGCGTTAGAGATGAAGAAGAAATGGAGCAATGCATTGGAGACATACCTGGAGATAATAGAACTGCTTTATTTAGAATTGATGTTATAGAAATTCCAGTTTCTGATCCTTCAAAATCTAAAATTGTAAGTAGTCCGACTGTCTTTGCAGACCCAGAGACTGGTGCTCTTGGTGGCTTATGGGTTGGGGGCGATCATGGAGACGATACGCAAGAAACCAAAAGAACTGATCAGTGTCATGATATTACTGTATTCCCATCAGCTAACATTGCAGCAGGAGCTTGTTCTGGAAATGGTATTTTGTTTGATATAAGCGATCCATATAATCCCAAAAGACTTGATGTTGTTACTGATATTGGTTTCGCCTATTGGCATTCAGCAACATTTAATAATGATGGAACGAAAGTTATATTTACTGATGAATGGGGTGGCGGTGGCCGCCCAAGATGTAGAGCATGGGATCCATTAGATTGGGGAGCAGATGCTATCTATGACATAGTTGATAATAAATTAGAGTTTAGAAGCCATTACAAAATGCCTGCACCACAAGTTGAAACAGAAAATTGTGTTGCTCATAACGGATCTATAATACCTGTTCCAGGTCGCGATATTTTTGTTCAAGCTTGGTATCAAGGCGGAATATCAATTATGGATTTTACTGATTCAGTCAATCCTAAAGAAATAGCTTATTTTGATAGAGGGCCTATTAATGATGAAATTTTAGTAACTGGAGGTTACTGGTCAGCGTATTATTATGATGGATATATTTATGGTACTGAAATAACTAGAGGTTTAGATGTTTTCAAACTGACTCCAAGTGAGCATCTGACTGCAAAAGAAATTGAACAAGCCGCTGGTGCATATCCGATTAATGGACCTATGGTTTTCAACCCGCAACAACAAATACCAATGGCATGGCCAGAAAGCGGTGCAAGTAAATAAAAAATAATTAGTTATTATGGAAATTGCTTTTGATTTTGGAATAACCAATACAGATGTTGCAGTTCAAGATAAGCAAGAACTAACTTTTTATACATTTTCCTCAAAAAAAGTTGAGATAGCTTTTATTTTAGAAATTCTCTCTGAAATAAATCTAGATACAAAACTTATCGCCAAAATTGCTGTCACAGGAGGCAAATCTAGCGACCTTCAAGATGCTTTAGATGACATACCAATAATTAAAATTAATGAAGTTGAGGCTGTGGGTCATGGTGCTAAAGAGTTATATCAAATAAAAGATCAAAAGTTCATGGCTGTTAGTACTGGAACAGGCACCGCTTGCGTTGCTTATATGGATAATAAATTTCAACATTTAGGTGGCATATCTGTTGGAGGTGGAACCTTACAAGGTTTATCTAATTTAACTATTGATATTAATAAAGCAGATGAGATTGAGGAATTATCTAGAATAGGTAATAAAAAGAACCTAGACGCATTAATTGGTGAGGTTGTAAATAATATTGGTTCTCTTAATCCAGACATAACAGCTTCTAATTTTTCTAAAGCAAGAAATATGAATAACTTTAATAATGAAGATATAGTATCCTCCATATCAAATATGGTTGGAGAGGTAATTGGGACTGTAGCTTATCTAAATGCATTATTACTCGGTGTAAGTAATGTCTATTTTATTGGAAGGGTTTCTAAGATGAGTACCGTTAGAAATGGGATAGAAAAAAGATTGAATTTAGCTGGAATATCAGGCAATTACATAGAAAAACAAGAATTTGCAAATGTGATTGGCGCTATTGCATATTTAAATGCCAATACCTAAAATGTAAATAATTAACGATATATTCCAATGATAGTTACAGATAAATCATCAATCATTACCTTTGCAATACCAGTTTTCATGCTATTGATTCTTATTGAGTATTGTTATGGAATTTATAAAGGTAAAAGCAATTACAGATTGAATGATACTTTTACAAGCCTATCGATTGGAATGATTAGCAGATATCCAACTATGCTTAATCTTGGTCTACAAAGTCTTATCTTTGTATATATAAGTAAATATTTTAATGTTGGTTTGTTATCAGTTAAGAATCCAATAACTTGGATTGTGGCTTTTCTTCTCTATGATCTTTCTTATTATTGGATGCATAGAATGCATCATGAAATAAAAATTTTATGGGCAACTCATAGCGTCCATCATCATGGTGAGGAATTCAACCTGTCCACTGCTCTCAGACAAACAAGCACAGGATGGCTATGGAAATGGGTATTTTATCTACCGATGGTGTTTCTTGGTGTTCCGGGAGAAGTTTTCATTACTGTCGCTGGTATTAATTTGGTCTATCAGTTTTGGGTTCATACAGAACATATAGGCCATCTAGGTTTTTTAGAAAAGATTTTTATCACTCCAATGAATCATGGTATTCATCACGCTAAAAATAAAGAGTATATAGATGCTAATTACGGTGGGGTCTTCATTATATGGGACCGAATGTTTGGAACTTATATTGCTAGAGATCCTGAAATTACTCCTGTGTATGGAACAGTGAGTGCGCTAAAAAGTTGGAACCCTATTTGGGCCAATTTTCAAATTTTTACAACCATGTTTAAAGATTCTATGAAAACTAAAAAGTTTAGTGACAAGATAAAAGTATGGTTTTCAAAAACTTATTGGAGACCTGATGATTGTATAGAAGAAAAAGATCCTAAAGATTTTTACATTAAATATGATCCTGTAATATCAACAGATATTAAGGTTTTTAGTTTCTTGCAGCTCATGTTTACAGGCATTGTTTCTACTTCAGTGTTATTTTTCCTATCTCAGATTACTTACAATGAAATTTTTATATATGCAGTTGCTATAACAATTTTAAGCTCGATGACAGGCCTGCTTTTAGAGGGCAAAAGATATATGTATTTTGTAATATTAATGTTTTCAGTTGTAGGTATTTTAGCTATCGAATTATTTGGAGTGTTAAATACTAACGTTCTTTCAACAACTCTCTTAAGTAGCCAGTTATACGTAAATATTCTTTTAGTATGTCTAATATATATTTATCAAAGCTACCAAGGCTTCTCAGCAGCTAGAGCTAGATAATTAATTAAGACCTTATTTTAGCAGGCACTCCGGCGACGGTAGTATTATCTGGTACATCTTTTAGAACAAGACTTCCTGCTGCTACGATTGCACCCTCTCCTATTGTAATATCACCCAGAACAGTGCTTGCAGCAAAGATTGATGCACCTTTCTTTATATTTGGATGTCTTTTTCCTGATTCAAAACCCTTGCCACCTAAGGTTACACCTTGAAAAATTGATACTTCAGATTCGATTTCAGATGTTTCACCAATTACAACACCAGTAGCATGATCAATCATTACAGCTCCGGCAATTTTAGCAGCGGGGTGAATATCAACACCAAATACTTCTGAAGCTCTATTTTGAAAAAATAATGCCATTGTGTGTCTTTCATTGTTCCACAAACAATGTGCTGCTCTATAAGTAGCTAAACCTAGAAATCCTTTATAAAAAAGTAATGGTGTAGAAAAGTATTTACATGCAGGATCATGATCTTTGAAAAACTTTATATCTTCTTCAAGGTTTTTTTCAATATCTTCGCAATCTCTGTATACCTCTAAGATAAATTTCTTAATATCCATTGCGGACAAGGCATCGCTATGTAATTTCGAAGCTAAAATCGATGCTACAGCTCCAATTAAATCTTTTTGAGATAGAACAAGTGAATATAAAAAAGAACCAAGAGATGGCTCAGCTTCAACCCTCAACTTTATTTCATCTTGAATTTTGGTCCACAAATCTATATCCATATGAAAAGGATTATAAGCATATTGAGATAATATAAAAGCTCAGGTGCCTTTATGACACCTGAGTTATTATTTATTGAACGTCAAATCGATCGGCATTCATAACTTTATTCCAAGCTAGAATAAAGTCACTAACAAATTTATCACCAGCATCACTGGATGCATAGACTTCTGCTATTGCTCTTAATTGTGAATTTGATCCAAAGACTAAATCAGACCTTGTAGCAGTTCTAACCTTGTCACCTGATGATCTATCAAAAGCCTCATATGAATTACCAGTTCCATTTGGTTTCCATTGAACAGACATATCTAGCAAGGTATCAAAGTAATCATTTGTCATTGTGTTCGAATCATCTGTGAAAACACCATGGCCACTTGAGCTAATACCTAGAGATCTCATACCACCAAGTAATACTGTCATTTCTGGAGCTGTTAAATTTAACAATTGAGCTTTATCTAGCATCATTTCTTCAGGAGTTACATTAATACCAGGCTTATGAAAATTTCTAAAACCATCTGAATGTGGCTCTAAAACATCAAAAGACGCAGCATCTGTTTGATCTTCAGTAGCATCTCCTCTACCTGGAGTAAATGGAACCTTAGATCCAGTTGCCATCTCAATACCAATATTACCAGCCAATACAATCACATCAGCAACTGAAGCTCCAGTCTCATTTGAAATAGTTTCATAAATACCTAAAACCTTTTCAAGTTGTTCTGGTTTGTTTACTTCCCAATCTTTTTGAGGAGCTAGTCTAATTCTTGCACCATTAGCACCACCTCTCATATCTGAGTTTCTATATGTTGATGCACTTGCCCAAGCTGTTTCTACCATTTCTTGGATAGAGAGACCGCTGTTTTTAATTTTTTCTGAAACAGAATCAATATCATATTCAGTATTACCCGCAGGTACAGGATCCATCCAAATTCTTTCTTCGCTCGGAACTTCAGGGCCTACGTATCTTGTCTTAGGTCCCATGTCTCTATGAAGAAGTTTAAACCAGGCTTCAGCAAAAGCATCTGCAAATTCATCAGGATTCTCATGAAAATGTTTTGAAATTTTTCTATATTCTGGATCTTCACGCAAAGCCATATCAGCAGTCGTCATCATTGTTGGTACTTTGATAGATGGATCTTCTGCATCTGGTGCTAAATCTTCATCTTTAGGATTTATTGCATGCCACACCTTTGCACCTGCTGGAGTATCAACTAATTCCCATTCATAGCCAAATAAGAGATCAAAGTATCCGTTGTCCCATTGTGTAGGATTTGCAGTCCATGCTCCTTCAAAACCACTAGTAATAGTATCTCTACCTTTACCGGAAGCATATGAACTAGTCCAACCAAATCCCATTTCTTCTAAATTAGCACCTTCAGGCTCAACTCCAACATTGGTATCTGGTCCTGCACCATGCCCTTTTCCAAAAGTATGACCACCTGCAACTAATGCAACAGTTTCATAATCATTCATTGCCATTCTTCCAAATGTGGTTCTTATATCATGAGCACTAGCCAAAGGATCAGGATTACCATCTGGTCCCTGAGGGTTAACATAGATTAATCCCATTTGAACCGCACCAAGTGGCATGTCCAAAGACTCTCTTACATCATTATTTTCATAGCGTTCATTCTCAAGCCATTCTTTTTCTAAACCCCAATGAATATCATCTTCAGGAGCCCAAATATCTGGACGTCCTCCACTAAAACCAAAAGTTTTTCCACCCATTGATTCAATAGCTACATTACCGGCAAGGATTAATAAATCAGCCCAGCTAATTTTTTGACCATATTTTTGTTTAATTGGCCATAACAATCTTCTAGCTTTATCAAGATTGCCATTATCTGGCCAGCTATTGAGAGGGGCAAATCGTTGCGCTCCAGTTCCGCCGCCTCCACGTCCATCTGTACTTCTATATGTACCAGCTGCATGCCAAGTCATTCTAATAAAAAACGGTCCATAATGACCGTAATCTGCCGGCCACCAATCTTGCGAGTCAGTCATTAAATCATTAAGATCTTTTTTAAGAGCATCGTAATCAAGCTTTGAAAACTCTTCTACATAATCAAACCCGTCTTCTAATGGATCAGACTTGCTATCATGTTGATGCAAAATATTTAAGTTTAGATTATTTGGCCACCAATCTCTTACCGATGTACTGTTCTCACTACTGTTGGTAGCTGCAGCCCCATGCATTACAGGGCATTTACCTTGTGTTTCGTTACTCATTTTTCCTCCAAAGAATTGTGCTTAAATTTGAGTTACTTAATACTTTAACTAATTTTTATATATTGATAAATATACTATTAATGTACTTTATGTTCGATTAAAATGTACATAAATGATCTCTATAAAGCAATTAAATTATGCGCTTGCAGTTGCCAAGAGGTTGCACTTTAAAAAAGCAGCAGATGATTGTTTTGTATCTCCATCAACTCTAAGTAATGCAATTACAGAACTTGAAAATCAAATCGGTTTTCAAATTTTTGAAAGAACAAATAAAAAAGTCATAGTCACCAAACTTGGGCTTGAACTTCTAAAAAAGGCTGAAACAGTTCAGCTTCATATTGAAGATATAAAAAATCTTGGTGAGAAACAAAAAGCTCCATTAAGCTCTCCATTAACCATTGGAATTATTCCAACCATAGGTCCTTATTTACTCCCTCTAGTCCTACCAAAATTAAAAAAATATCATCCAAATCTAAACTTAAAAATTTTAGAGGGGAAATCTAGCTCATTAGTGCAAAAAGTGAATGATGGAGACTTGGATATGGCTATTCTTGCTCTTCCATACAACTTAGGAGGATTATTATCCTTTAAATTTTGGGAAGAAAACTTTTATTATGTAAGCCACAAAAACAATGAATACAAAAAAGCATTAAAAGCAAAAGATATAAATTTTTCAGAATTAATGTTGCTCGATGATGGCCATTGTTT
>Ga0255752_10006263_pt1 | contig 11250 bp, 12 predicted proteins | sample 011ome_25_FD_179952 | JGI IMG/M metagenome (GOLD analysis project Ga0255752, IMG submission 179952) | Coastal salt marsh microbial communities from the Groves Creek Marsh, Skidaway Island, Georgia - 011512CT metaG (version 2) | ecosystem: Environmental > Aquatic > Marine > Intertidal zone >...
TCATGGACATCAGCTTCATTTACAGCTAATGGCGCATTAATTTACAATACAACAACAGATGGTGGTACTAGTACTACTGATGCTGTTTGTGTAATCGCTTTTGGTTCTGATAAAACTGCAACTAACGGAACTTTTGAAATACAGTTTCCTGCAAACGATTCATCGAACGCAATCATAAGATTAGCATAAGGAGGGTCCAGTGCCCGACGTTTCTTCTGGATGGGGCCGATTAACCTGGGGACAGGCTAATTGGAACGAAGCTACTACTTTAACTCAAGGATGGGGAGCCGAAGCTTGGGGAAGTGGAGGATCTTGGGGTGATGTTGGAGATGAAATTGTATCCATAACAGGTCTTGAAATAAGTTCTACTTATAATCCTTCTATAACAATTACTGCAGAAATAAATACAGGTTGGGGTGGACGAGTTTGGGGAGAAAATAACTGGGGAGATCTATCTAGTATTACTTTAAGTATCCCTGGTTTTGAAGTTTCATCTACATTAAATGATTCATTAGATATTTCTGGTAATGCTTTATTAGAATTAACAGGTCAAGAAATAAGTTCTACATTAGGAACAATTACAAATGTAATAAGTGTAGTTAATGAACCAGATGGTTTTGAAATTACTTCTAATCAAGGAACAGCACTTCCTGTTATTGATGCTACTCAAATAGTTACTGGTTTTGAAATTACTTCCGCTATTGGTGTTGTTGATCCCAAAGATCAAGTATTTGGTCTACCAACATTTACTATTACATCAGAACAAGGAACCGCAGTTGCACCGAACGAAGATGTATCAGTTACAGGACAACAAATTACATCAGAACAAGGAACTGCAGTAGTAGATACTACAACAATTATTGAGCCTACAGGATTTGAAATAACGTCTAACCAAGGAACAGTAATTGTTCCTAATGATGCAGTAGCACCGACTGGATTATCAATAACCTCTGCTCTAGGATTTGTTGAAGGAACAGGATCAGTTAGTATACCTGTTACAGGTCAATCTATAACTTCTGAACAAGGAAGTATCGTAGATATTCCTGATCAAATAATGGGAGTAACAGGACTATCATTTAGTGCTGCAATCGGTAGTGTAAATCCTAAAGATCAAATTGTTGGATTGCCGACATTTACATTAACCGCAACCGTTGGAGAGCCTTTTATTATTCACTATCAAGATGTTGACACTGGTTCAAATACCACTTATAACGGTGTTTCAACAGGTTCGAATACGAATTATTCTAATGTTGCAACTGGATCAAATACAAGTTATAGTGACGCTGCATAGGAGATAAAAATTTATGGCATCAACATATACACCTCTTGGTATAGAATTAATGGCTACTGGCGAAAACGCTGGTACATGGGGAACAAAAACAAACGCAAACTTAAACCTTGTTGAACAATTAGTAGGTGGATTTAAACAAGTATCTATAGCAGGTGGTGCTCAAACTACAGCTTTAACAGTTGCGGATGGTGCATTAACTGGAACAGCTCAAGCAAGAATGATTGAGTTTACTGGAACAATTACAGGAAATCAAATAGTCACAATACCTTTAGATGTAGAAACATTTTACTTTTTAAAAAATACAACAACAGGTTCTTTTACAGTACAGTTTAAATACGCATCAGGAAGTGGTGATACATTTACTTTTGCAACAGGAAATAAAAGTACAGCAATTTTATTTGCAACAGCAAATGATGGAACTAACCCAGATATTATTCAAATTCAAACAGGTGGAGATGTTGTAGACGATACATCACCTCAACTAGGTGGTAACTTAGATGCTAACTCTTTTAATATAGATTTTGATGATGCTACTGGAATCAGAGATGATTCTGCAAATGAACAATTAATTTTTCAAAAAACATCTTCAGCTGTAAATCATTTTGAATTAACAAACCAAGCAACTGGTTCAGACCCAACAATTGCAGCTGTAGGAGATGATGCAAATGTTAACATGGTTCTTGTTCCAAAAGGAACTGGTGAAACAATTATTGGAACTGGTTCTGCAGCAGCTACTCTTACATCAAGTGGTGCACACGATTTAACTTTAGATACAAATTCAGGAACTAACTCAGGTACAATAACAATTACTGATGGTGCAAATGGTAATATTGCTATTACACCAAATGGTTCAGGAAACATTGTTCTTGATGGATTAACTTTTCCAAATGCTGACGGATCAGCAGATCAAGTTTTAAAAACAAACGGATCAGGTACATTATCTTTTACAGATGTATCAGGTGGTACTTCATGGCAAGCAGTTAAGACAACAGGTTTTACTGCAGTCGCTGGTGAAGGATATTTTTGTAATACAACAAGTGGAGCATTTACATTAACACTACCTGCTTCACCTACAATTGGTGATGAAGTTTCGTTTGTAGATTATGCAGGAACATTCGATACAAACAATTTAACAATTGGAAGAAATTCAGAAAAAATTCAAGGCTCTGCAGCTGACTTAACAGTTTCAACTGAAAGGGCAGCTAACACTTTAGTGTACACAGACGGAACACAAGGTTGGCTGTTAAAGGTTAAATAATGGCTGAGTACAGAGAGATCCAAGGAGCGGCAGTCCAGTCGCTGGCATCTAGTACAGGTACAATTACAGGTCAGATTTGGTATGACAATGCTAATGGTGTTTTTAAATTAGAGTCATTTGTTCCAACTAGTGTTTTTGCATCAGGAGGAACTTATCCTGTAACAGGAAGACAGGTAGCTCAAGCTACTACAAGTGCAACATCTGGATTTGCTTTTGGAGGGGTTAATGCACAACCTGGAGCAGGTAGAACTAATGCATCTAATACTTATGACGGAACAACTTGGACAGGAGCTCCAACTGTACCTCAAGCAGCAAACCACGCTGGTTTTGGAACACCTACTGCTGCTGTAGCAGCAGGATCAAATTCTTATCCACCTATTGGAACTTTTGATAATGCCTATTCTTGGGATGGATCAACTTGGACAACAGCAAATCCAATGAATTCTTATGGAAGAACAAACTCAGGTGCTTTTGGAACACAAACAGCTGGAATAGTTGTAGGTGGAGAACCTGCACAAACAACTTCAAGAGAGTATGATGGAACAAGTTTTACAGCAGGACCTGCAACCAATGTTACAATGAGTGGTGGAAGTTCTGGAGCTGGATCTTATGCTTCAGGAGCAGCACTTGCAGGAAACCCAAGTACACAATTTGAAGAATGGACAGGAACAGCTTGGACAGCTTCTACAGCATCACCTACACAAAATGCTTATGGTTTTTCAGCTGGTCAAGATTCTGATAACTTTTTATCAATGGGTAATTTACCAGGTGGCTCTATGTTATGGAATGGAACATCTTGGTCTACAGATGCGGTTTTAAGTACAGTAAGAGCTTCAGGTGCACCAGTTGGAGGAAGCACAGTATCATCTGCTTTGGTAGTAGCTGGAAATGATCCAACAAACACTAATTTAACAGAAGAATACACGGGATCAGGCCCAGTGACACAAACAATTACAACAAGTTAAAGAATTAAGGAGGATAAACTATGGCACATAAAACATATCAATACTGCGTAGCAGAAAACTGGGGTAAAGGTTTCATTACGCACGATGATTCTAGGAAACTTGAATTTAGAAGTTTTCCTGGTAATGTGTGGAGAGTGAATGCTCACAATCAAGATGCTAACAGATGGATTGCTGGAGTAAACGGCACTCATAAAACTTTATCTGAAGCACAAGCGATTGTTGATGCAGAAGTAACTCAAGCACAGGCTGATTGGGATGCATTACCTGCAGAACAAAAAGCACCATCGGCAGGTTTTGAAGTGATTACAAGACCAGAAGATATAACATTGGAGGAATAATAAGTGGCAACTTATTACGACATATTTGGACAGAAGGTACAATACCTTTCATCAGATCCCGCTAACTTAACGGAGGGACAGGTTTGGTATAACTCGACTTCTAATACAGCTAAGGTGCAAGGTTTTAGTACAGGGGTTTGGTCTTCAGGAGGCTCCCTACCTACAGCACTTTATGGACAGCAAGGAGCTGGAAGTACGCCAGCAGGTTTTTCAATGGGTGGTGGAACAGGACCTGTACCTTCATACGTTACGGCAACAAATACTTATGACGGAACTTCTTGGACTGCAGCTCCAGCTATGACTTTTTCTTCTGCATATGCAGCTGCGTGTGGAACAATACCTACTACAATGTATGCAGGTGGAGATGGAAATCCTCCAGGAGCTTCTAATACTTATAATGGAACTTCTTGGACATCTATTACTGCTCTTGGTTTTGATGGCTATCAACTAAAAGGTGCTGGTAATAGTGCAAATGCTTTTGTGGCTCAAAGCTATTATTCATCTAGCGGACGTACTTGGAATGGTTCTTCTTGGACAGCTAGTCCTACTATCCCTCAACATAATTATGCTACAGGTGCTGTAGGAGACTATAATGATGCCAGTTTTTTAGGAGGAAAGGCAGTTTCAGATAATTCTGGTCGAAATGATCATATAAATTGGAATGGTTCAGCATGGACTACTGATACAGTAATGCCTGTATCTGGAGATGTGTCTGGTCAGATATCTAATAATGCACCTACTTCTAATTTTTGGATTCACCCTAGTGTACCAAACTCTACATTAATATGGAATGGTTCATCTTGGACAACAGGAGGAAGTTTGAGTACATCTAGAAGTAATGGAGCAGGTGCAGGATCAACTGTAGCAGAAGGATTTATTGCAGGTGGTGTTGGACCACCAACCACTGCTATTACAGAAGAATTTGTATCAGGTCCACAAACACAAACAATTACAACAAGTTAAAGAATTATGGCAGACTATATAAATATAAATGGAAACAATATCCCAATCAGAGCTTCTGACCCTAGTAACCCCATTACAGGAGAAGTTTGGTATAACTCGACTACTAATGCTTTAAAAGGGCAAGGTTTTAGTGCAGGTAGTTGGTCAACTGGTGGAAGTGTACCAACTGCTACTAATTTTATAGGTAGTTTTGGATCACAAACAGCAGCTTTAGCTTTTAATGGAGAAATACCAGGAGCAGGTGGAAATCAAACACAACAATCATTAAGTTATGATGGAACTTCTTGGACAGCAACTAATCCAACAGGTGGTTTAACTACCAGTGGACAAGGTGCTCGTGGTGCAGGAACTACAGGTTCAGGGATATCATCATCTTATCAAGGTGGTGGAGGAACACCTGCTGCTTACACTGATGTAAAAGAGTGGGATGGAACAAGTTGGACTGCAGGAACATCACATAATAATAGACAGAGTAATGCAATGATGGCTGCCGCGGGAAGCCAAACTTCAACTTCAATTTTTGGAGGTACATCAGAATCTGATCCAAGTCCAAGAGCACTTACAGAAGAATGGGATGGAGCAACTTGGACAAATGGTGGAAATTTAAATACTGCTAGAGGTAGTTCAGGAGGATCTGGAACACTTACATCATCTATATGTGTTGGTTCAGACTCAAGTCCTTTCGCTCTTGTAGAAGAATACAATGGAACAGCTTGGACTACAGCAACTGCATATCCATCAGCACCTGATGCTAATTCAAGATGTACAGGTGTTACACAAGATGCAACTTTAGCGTGGCATCGTGGAACAGCAGCTACGTACAATGGAACATCTTGGACAGCAGTAGGTACTTTAAGCACTCCTAGAATAAGCGCAGGAGCAGCAGGAAGTTTTACTGCAGGATTATGTATTGCAGGAGGACCACCAAATACTGCAGTGGTTGAAGAATTTGCATCAGGTCCAACAACAGTTACATTCTCTAGTTCTTAACATTGACTTTATTTATATAAACGTTATACATTAGAAATTAATAAAGGAATAAATATGTCAGAAAAAAGAAATATAAAAGATTTAGTCGATAAAGAATCAGATAATTTACATAATATATTAGACCCAAATGACGTTACCGATTTTAAAGGTATGGTTGATGAATTAAGAGATACTTGGACTAAAAAACAAATTTTTAGAACTGAAACAGAAATGAGATTTTCAGTTTTAAATGATATGAAATATCCAACGAAGGCTGCAAAGTATTGGCAGTGTGTTAGAGAACAAAATGTTTATCTAGAAAACTTAATGAGTTTATCTTTTGATTATAGAAGAACTGAAGTTAAATTAAAAAGACTAAAACAAAAATTAGCAGAAGAAACAGATGAACTTAAAAAAGAACTTATTCAAATAGATATTGATGAAAAGACATATTCTAAAGCAAATATGCAATTAACAGCAAAAGATAGAATGAGAGAGATTCGATTATGGTCTCAACTTAAAAAAGAAAATGATGATGGTACATTTGATAAACAAGATGTTAACCAACATCAATTAGAATCGTATCATAAAATAATGTTGAATAGAAAAGATACTTTAACTGCTGGATCAAGTCAGCCAGAAGTGTTTAACGTACTTGGTCAGTTACAAACTATCGAACGTGTAAAGAAAGAGAAGGCACAACTTGAAGGTACCAAAAGAGAAGCTTTATCTCAGGAATCGAAACTTGGAGCTAAACCCGAGTAACCAGAGACAATCTCCACTTTATAAAAAAGTAAGAGATCATATTAATAAAACGGGATATATAATAAATCCGTTATTAGTAGTTGAAGATAAAGATAAATATAAAGTTGTCTATGGTAATAATAGATATTTATCAGGAATCGAATTAGGCTTTACAGAGTTTCCTATTCAAGTATTAAAAGATGATGAAGTTCCAACTATAAGAGAAGCAGCTAAAAGTTATAAAGATATTAATCTAGATGAAATTTGATTTTGTATTTTTAGGTCAATCGGTATTAAAATATCAAGTGCCATTTGATATTTATGTATCAATAAATCAAATCTATGAATCAAAATTAAAACAACTAAAACCTGCTAATCAACAGTTAGTGGGTAAAATTAAAAACGAACATAGTTTATTTTATAATGGTGATAACCAATCTAAAATGCAAACTCATAGTTTTCTCCCATTAAATGTTTTAAAATGGTTTGAAGGATGTTATAGACATTATTTAGATTGGAATAAAATTAAAAATTATCAAATACATTTAAACTCTATTTGGATAAATGAAATGAAAGAAAATGAATATAATCCAGTGCATGTTCATCAAGGAAATTTATTTACAGGATTATCTTCTGTTATGATATTAAAGTTACCAGAAAGTTTTGGTGTTGAATATTCATCAAGTGAGAATCCACAAAATGGACGATTGCAAATATTAGGTTCTGCATCTGGACAATTTTCAAAAATTGATTATCAACCAGAAACTAAAAAAAGAGATTTTTATATTTTTCCATATGATATGAGGCACTGTGTATACCCTTTTAATGGACCAGGTTTTAGAAGAACATTAGCTGCAAACTGTGATGTTGATTATAATCCAATTCAAAATAGAGGAGTATCTTAATGTACGAAAATAAAGTTATAACAGAACCTAAATGGAAAAGTTGGATTATTGAAACCAATACTCCACTACTTACACCAGAACAATGTAGAATGGTTATTGATTGTGGAAGATCTCAACCTCCACAACAAGCACAAGTAGGTATGAACAAACCAGGTGGTGGTGTAGATACCAATAAAAGGGTGACTACAATTTCTTGGATCCCTTTTCAAGCCTTACCACAACTGTATCAAACACTAGATACTTTTATACAAAAAGCAAATTTAAATCATTTTGGTTTTGATGATATTAGAATTACAGAACAAGCTCAGTTTACAGAATATCCAGAAGGTGGTTTTTATGATTGGCATATGGACACGGATGTTGTAGGTGCACACGAGCCACCTGTAAGAAAAATATCAATGACTTTATTACTCAATGATCCATCTGAATTTGAAGGAGGACATTTAGAATTAATGAGTCCTGGTAAATTTAAACCAATGAAACAGGGTCACGCAATTTGTTTTGCATCATTTTTAAACCATAGAGTAAATCCAGTAACTAAAGGTATGAGACAATCTTTAGTTGTTTGGTTTGGAGGTAAACCATTTAAATGATTAAAGAACAATTTTTTCCAACTACAATTTATGCAAAAGATATTAATATAGATAATGATCTATTAACCAATGTAATTGTAGATATGTCTAAAAAAGATTCAGGTGTTAAGAAAACAAATATGCATGGTTGGCACTCTAAAAATTTAGATGCATCGAATAAAGAATTTGAGCCATTAATTAATGAATTATACAATATGCAAAAAGAAATTTATCAAGAAGAATGGTTAGATCGAAAACCTGTATTAGGTAATATATGGGCTAACTTAAATCCTCCAGGTGGATATAATAGACCTCATATACATCCTAATTGTTTATGGTCTGGTGTGTATTATGTAAAAGCAACAGAAGATTCTGGTAAATTAGTTTGTAATGATCCAAGACCAGGAATACAAATGAATATGCCTATTAGGAAAGATGGACAACCACCACAACATTTATGGAGAGAATGTCATCTAGCGCCTATACCAGGAAGAATAATAATGTTTCCTGCTTGGTTATGGCATTGTGTTGAACCTAATAATAGTAATGATATAAGAATATCAGTTTCATTTAATTTTATACAGGAGGGTTTTAGTGTTTAATAAATACCAAGTGATTAAAAAAGCAGTTAGTTATGAACTCGCTAATTTTGTATTTAATTATTTTTTACTTAAAAGAGATGCAGCTAAGTTTATGTATGATAATAATATTATACACGATAATGGTATGTTTGGTACTTGGACTGATCAACAGATACCTAATACCTATTCACATTATGCAGATCCTGTAATGGAAACATTATTAGTTAAAATGTTACCTGTTATGAAACAACATACAGGTTTAGATTTAATACCAACTTATTCTTATGCAAGAGCTTATAAAAAAGGAGATGAATTAAAAAGACACAAAGACAGACCTAGTTGTGAGATATCTACGACATTAAATTTAGGTGGTGATCCATGGCCTATTTATATTGATGGTACAGGTGCAGATTCTGTTATAGATGAATACAAAAAAATCATAAAACCTAACGCTCCAGCAGGTACGAAAGTCTTGCTTGAAGTAGGCGATATGTTAGTATATAGTGGTTGCGAACTCGAACATTGGCGAGAGCCTTTTGACGGGAACATATGTGGCCAAGTATTCTTACATTATAATCATGTAAACGGCCCATTTGCTGACAAAAATAGATTTGACGGAAGACCTATGTTAGGTCTACCATCATTTGTAAAATAGTATTATAATGGAGCCATATGCTACAAAAGATAGGTTTTCAACCAGGATTCAATAAACAGATTACAGAAACCACAGCCGAAGGACAATGGGTTGATGGTGATAATGTTCGTTTTAGATATGGTACACCTGAAAAGATAGGTGGCTGGTCACAGTTAGGTGAGTCTAAACTCACAGGAGCTGCAAGAGCTTTACATCATTTAGTTAACAGGTCTGGTAATAAGTTTGCAATCATAGGTACAAACAGAATTTTATACGCTTACACAGGTGGTGTATTTTATGACATCCACCCTATTAAAACTACAACAACATTAACTAATGCATTTAGTACAACGAATGGTTCAGCAACGGTTACTTTAACATTCAGCACGGACCACGGAATACAAGAAAATGATATTATACTCTTAGATAATTTTACAGCTATTACAAACTCTGATTATACGGCTGCAGATTTTGATGATAAAAAATTTATGGTAACATCAGTTCCTACATCTACTACTTTAACTATTACAATGCCATCAGCTGAAACTGGATCAGGAGCAACTTTATCAGGTGGTATTAGAGTTCAACATTATTATCCAGTGGGACCCGCAGAACAATTACCTGGTTTTGGTTGGGGACTTGGTTCATGGGGTGGAACAGTAACAGGTGAAGCAACAACTACTTTAAATGGTGGTATCAATGCGGTTACAACAACTATTGTATTAACAGACGCATCTTTGTTTCCAAGTTCAGGTACAAACTTTGTACAAATAGGATCAGAAGAAATTTCATACACGGGTATATCAGGTAATACTTTAACAGGTGTTACAAGAGGTGTTAGAAACACAACAGCTGCAACACATTCAAATGGTGCAACAGTAACCAACAGTTCAGATTATATTGCATGGGGTGAAGCTGCATCTGGTGACTTAGTTGTTGATCCAGGTTTATGGTCTATTGATAACTTTGGAGATAAAGTAATTGCACTAATTCATAATGCACAAGTATTTGAGTGGGACTCTAATGCAACAAACGCTGTAACCAATAGAGCAACTATTATTTCAGGTGCACCAACAGCGTCACGTGATATGTTAGTATCAACTCCTGATAGACACTTAGTATTTTTTGGAACAGAATTAACTATTGGTGATCCAACTACACAAGATGAAATGTTTATTAGATTTTCAAACCAAGAAGATATTAATACTTATCAACCAACAGCGGTCAACACAGCAGGTACACAAAGACTTGCAGATGGATCTAAAATTGTAGGTGCAGTTAGAGGTAGGGATGCGATCTATGTTTGGACAGATACGTCTTTATTTACTATGAGATTTATTGGTCAACCATTTACATTTGGTTTTCAACAAGTAGGAACAAACTGTGGTTTGATTGGACAGAACGCTGCATTAGAAGTTGATGGTGCTGCGTATTGGTTTTCAGAAAATGGTTTCTTTAAATACTCTGGTAATCTTGAGACTATGATTTGTTTGGTAGAAGATTTTGTCTACGATGATTTAAATACAACAGCTAACCAACTAATTAATGTTGGATTAAATAATTTGTTCGGTGAAATTACTTGGTTCTATTGTACAGAAAGTTCGACTGTTATTAATAGATGTGTAACTTACAATTACATGGACTCAACACCACAAAGACCGGTATGGACAACAGGAACCTTGGCCCGTGGATCATGGCAAGATTCTTCTGTGTTTGGTTTACCACATGCAACATATTTTAATGCAGATGACGATGCATCATTTGATGTAGTTGGTAATACTGAAGGTAGTACAATATACTTTGAACACGAAAAAGGAACTGATGAGGCATTAGCAAGTGGTGTAAATGCAATTACATCTAACATTGAATCAGGAGATTTTGATATTACACAATCAAGATCATCTACTGGACAACAAACAGGTGTTGCAACATTTAGAGGGGATGGTGAATTTATTATGAAGATTAGAAGATTTATACCTGACTTTTTATCTCAAACAGGAAATACACAAGTTACATTACAACTTAGAAAT
>Ga0255752_10006266_pt1 | contig 11247 bp, 13 predicted proteins | sample 011ome_25_FD_179952 | JGI IMG/M metagenome (GOLD analysis project Ga0255752, IMG submission 179952) | Coastal salt marsh microbial communities from the Groves Creek Marsh, Skidaway Island, Georgia - 011512CT metaG (version 2) | ecosystem: Environmental > Aquatic > Marine > Intertidal zone >...
AACAGTTAAACGAGAGCGTGTCTATCTAAGAATTAAAATACTGGGTGAAGCATTTGATAGCGTTGTTTCTAAATTAGAATCTGGTAATTTTGTAATACAATAAAGGAATAATATGAAAAAAGTAGTAGGAATTTGTGGTCTAATCGGACATGGCAAAGACACAGCGGCAGGTTTTTTAATTGAACAAGGATATCAGCGCATCAGTTTTGCTGGTGTGCTAAAAGATACTTGTGCGGCACTGTTTGGTTGGGACAGAATTCTACTAGAAGGTAATACAACTGAAAGTCGTGCCTTTAGAGAGCAAGTAGATACATGGTGGGCAAATCGTTTAGACATACCCGATTTTACACCACGTTATGCCCTACAGCATATTGGCACAGACGTTTTTAGAAGAAATTTCCATCCTGATATCTGGGTAGCGGCATGTGAACGTCAAATTGAAATGACAGATAAAAATGTTGTAATTAGTGACTGTCGTTTTTATAATGAGCTCAATGTTATTAAAAGATTAGGTGGAAAAACAGTAGTGGTATGGAGACATGCTAAACCAGACTGGTGGGCAACGGCATCCAATGTTAACAAAAGTGGAACTAATAGTCAAACAAACAATACAATGCAAGTAATTTTTCCAGAAATACACCCAAGTGAATGGAGTTGGGCTGGCTGGAAATTTGATTTTGAGATAAATAATACCTCATCTTTGGACAATTTGAAAAAAGATGTCTTATTAAAACTTAATTAAGTACACACTTAACCGCATATCACCCCCTTTTTTTATATTCTCCTATAAATAATGTTAGAACACAAGTTTATAAACTTTTTAAAAAGGAGACTCCAAAATGGCAAATCTTGTTTCACCTGGCGTACAGGTTTCAGTAACAGACGAGTCAGTATACGGCCCAGCGGGTGCAGGCACAGTTCCAATGTTGTTTATTGCAACAGGCGAAAATAAAACAGACCCAACAGGTACAGAAACTGACGGTATTGCAAAATACACAAAGTCGGCCAATTCGGGCAAACCGGTTTTAGTTACATCACAGCGTGAGCTTACACAATACTTCGGTAACATTGATTTCCGCATTGTAAGTGGCACAGTACAACAAGGTGATGAAACAAACGATTATGGTTTGCTTGCGGCTTATTCATTCTTAGGTCAAAGTTCAGCGGCATATATTGTCCGTGCCAATGTTAATTTAACAGAATTACGTCCTAAATCTTCAGAACCAACTGGAGATCCAGCAAACCTAACATACTGGATTGATCCAAATGGTACAAATTTCGGTATTTACGAATTTACTGCAAGCGGTTGGGAAGCAAAAACTCCAACAGCAGAAATTGTTTCAACAGCAGGTTCTGCTACTACAGCAGTAGTAAACGGTGACTATCTTGTTGAGATTGTTAACGGCGTTTCTGATACACAGGTAGTGTATTACAAAGGCGTAACTGGTTCATGGACACCGATCACAAGCACATTTGCACCACATTACAGTGATCCAAATGCAACTGGCAGTAGTGTAGTTGGTGATGTTTGGATTAAAACTACAGTCCCTGGCGGCGGCATCAGTTTAGATGTTGCACTATATACAGGAACATCTGGTGGTTTTGTTCAAAAGACACCAGCATATGTTAATGCTTCAACAACAGATCCAACTGGTATTGCTACAGACGTTAATCAAGACGGAACATCAGGTTCTGCTCGCTCATTAGTTGATGGTGATATTTGGTTAGCAGTAGATGCAACAACTGGTTCTATAACAGTTAAGCGTTGGGATGATACATCTGCACAACAATGGGACGACATTGCAACTAACGCTACAGTAGCAACTGGTGGTTATGTAATGGAAGTAAGTACATCACAACCAACCGGTGCTCCAGCAAATGGAACATTATGGTATGACTCAGACGTTAACGAGTTAGACATTTATGAATGTGCTTTAGATGGTGGTATTCAAAAATGGATGAAGGCCAGTGACGTACAATACGGGTCAAGTGCTCCACTAACTGACACAGCAGGTGGCGCCCTAGCAGATGGTGACTATTGGGTTGACACAGATGCTGATGGTTATCCTGTAATTTACAGACATAACGGTACAGCATGGATTCTAAAAGACAACACAGATCAAAGCACAAGTGCTGGTGTTGTATTTGGTGATATCACAGACCTAGCAAACACGGGTGGTGCATACGTTGCATCTGCTGGTGTTCTTGCAAGTGGTCCAGATCCACTAGTATATCCAACAGGTATTACAGCAATTAACATGTGTCGTAGTGGTAACACTGTTCGTAAATATGACAGTTCACTAGGTACAGCATGGAAGTGGCGTAACTTCGCAGGTAACCAAGCAAATGGTGCTGGTTCATTTGGTCGTAAGGCGCAACGTAAAGTGGTAGTAAATGCAATGCAAGCAAGCGCAAGTGCAACAGAGCTTCGTGAAGATACTGTTCAATTCCGCTTAATTGCTGCTCCTGGTTACCCAGAAATGTTTGATGAAATGGTTACACTAAACAGTGACCGTAATGAAACAGCATTTATTATTGTCGATAGCCCAATGCGTAAAAATCAAACAGAAATTCTAAACTGGATTGATGGAACTAATGCTATTGAAAACGGCGAAGATGGACTAGTTGGTCGTAACACCTATGCTGCAGCTTACTATCCAAGTGCATTAGCAACTGACCCAGTAAGTGGTAAGAGTGTAGTTGCTCCTGCATCACATATTGCATTATACACATATGCATATAATGATAACGTGAGCTTCCAGTGGTTTGCTCCAGCAGGTTTAACTCGTGGTGTTGTACAGAACGCAACAAACGTAGGCTACATTAACAGTGAAGGTGAATTTACTCCACTAGCACTAACACAGGGTAGCAGAGATGCAATGTATGAAAAGAAACTAAACCCAATCGCAAGATTCCCTGCAGAAGGTATTGTGGTATTTGGTCAGAAATCTCTACATACAGGTGCAAGTGCTCTAGATCGTGTAAACGTTGCACGTCTAACAGCATACTTGAGAGAGCGTTTTGCAGTTATTGGAAGACCTTACTTGTTTGAGCCAAATGATACAATTACTCGTTCAAATGCTAAAGGTACATTTGATGGCTTTATGGGTAATATCCTAGCACAACGTGGTGTGTATGATTTTGCGGTTGTTTGTGATGAAACAAACAATACACCAGCAAGAATTGATGCAAATGAACTTTACATTGATGTTGCAGTTGAGCCTACTAAGGCAGCAGAATTTATTTACATTCCAATTCGTATTGTTAACACAGGTGAATTAGGCTAAAATAAAACTATACATAACATAAAATGGCGGTGTCAAAAAAGGCATCGCCATTTTTTGTTCAAATTGTATAAATAAGAGTATAGTAGAAACTTTTTAAAGGAGAATTAAAATGGCTGTTACTACAGATTATGGTGTCCCTATTGATGGCTCAACAGGTTCAACACTTATGCCTAAACTACAATATCGCTTCCGTGTAACATTCACTAATCTAGGTGATGTTGATGGTAAAGCGGTAGCAAGAAACGTAATTAGTGTAGGTCGTCCTGGTTTAACACATGATGATCTAACAGTTGACGTTTATAATTCAAAAATACGTCTTGCAGGTAAACATACATGGGAAGATATTACACTTGTTCTTCGTGATGATGTAGATAGTGAGGTTATTAAAGCAATTGGCTCTCAAATGAGTAAGCAAGTCAACCATGCAAGTCAAAGCTCTGCAAGGTCAGGCGGCGGATACAAATTTAAAACCAAAATTGAAACATTAGACGGCGGTAATGCTGGCGAAGAAACAGTTTTAGACGAATGGGAATTGGTGGGTTGCTTTATTCCTACTGTTGCCTATGGTGATTTAAACTATTCAACTAGTGATCAAGTCCAAGTTACTGTAACATTGCGTTATGACAATGCTAGTAATACAATCGCTGGCGCTGATGCACTAAGTGGTGTTACTGTTGACGGTGCCAGCTCAACAGCAACCGTTTAATAGGAATTAGGTATGGGTAAGTATCTAGGTGATGTAGCATCTGACGTTTATGGCGTCACAACTACTGGTACACAGTCATTGTTGCCTAGATCTAAATTTCAATTCTCTGTTACTATGACTCTTGTGGATGCTAATGGTACTCACAAGAGTTTTCCTTTATCTAGGATAGTAAGTATTGATCAACCTTCATATTCTTCTAGAGTATCAACACTTAATCAGTATAATAAAAAACGATTAGTTCAGACAGGCATAGATTATTCTCCTATTCAACTTGTTGCTTATGATACACGAGATGCTTATATTGAAAACTTTTTAAGATCATACTCACAATACTATTATGGAAATACAATGGTTGTTGATACACCAAATATTTTTAAAAATGATATTGTTAATGGTACGTTCAATCAGAAAAGTGGATTTTCTGGAACTGGTATGAAGCCAACATCTAATGAAAAATATTATATTAATAATATGAAAATTATTAGAACATCAAGTAGTGATGATATTACAGTAACTACAATATATAATTTAATGATAACAAGCATACAAGCAGACTCGTTAAATTATAGTGATTCCCAACCTATACAGTATACTATTAGTTTTAATTATGAAGGATTCGACATTAGATCTGGTAATAAAACAGAATCCTTCTTTGCTTCAGAATTGGATCAACTTAACTCTCTTCTTTAATGAATAAATAATATTATGGCATTAAAGTTTCAAAACGGATTATATGAATTAATTAATCCTAAAAAATATATAGGTAAACATCAACCCAGATATCGTAGTGGTTGGGAATTAGCAGTATTTCGTATGTGCGATAATCATCCTGCTATATTGGGTTGGGGTAGTGAAACTCACAGAATTCCATATAAAAATCCATTAACAGGAAAACAAACTTCATATGTTCCTGATTTACTACTAATATATGTAGATAAAGAAGGAAAAAAACATGCCGAAATGGTTGAGATAAAACCTAGTAAACAAACATTAGGTGAAGCAAAATCAATACAACAAAAAACACAGGCTGTGATAAATCATGCAAAATGGGAAAGTGCTAAAGCATGGTGCTCTGCACAAGGACTTGGTTTTAGAGTAATTACAGAAAATGAAATATTTAATAAACCTCAAAATTCCAAAAGGAAAAAAAGAAAATGACAAGAAAACTTGAAGAAGAATTTAATCTTCCACCATTAGATGAAATTACATATCAAGGTGAGGAACAAGTTCCTGTTGAAAAAACCATAGATGATATAAAAAATGAAATTGAAGTTACAAAATCAAATATGCATATTGCGGAACGAGTGGATACAGCCTTGCCGGCAGTTTATGGATTAGAAGAATTAGATAGAGAAATGGATGATTATGCAGCTAAAGCAATGTCGACATTTGAAGATTTGTGTGACTTGGGTAAAAATGTAGAAGATAGACATGCTGCTCCTATATTTGATAGTGCCAGCAAGATGCTAACTGCTGCACTACAAGCAAAACAACATAAAATGGATAAAAAACTTAAAATGATTGAGTTACAAATGCGTAAGGCAAAATTAGATTTAGATACCCGTAGGGTAGATGCATCTATTAAAGACAAAGATGATATTTCAGAAGAAGTAGAAGGTAGATTTATTGGCGATCGTAGTAGTATGTTAGCCGAAATCATGGCCAAAATGAAAGAAACGGATAAATAATAGTAACGGAGAATAGTGCTATGAAATCGTTTAAAGATTATTTAACAGAATCAAAACAGTCATATAAGTTTCGAATCAAAATGGCTGTAGAACCGTCTAATGAACAGGTAGACAAAATTGAACGTCATTTACAAAAATATGATATTGAAAGTGGTGTGAGCGCACCCAAAAAATTAATGCTACAGAGCGCACCATATGATTTCCCACAGTTACGTGGTTATGAGATCTATGTAATGGAATTTTCGACTGCTCGTCCAGTAAGTGCATACCAAGTCGGTATTGAACTACAAAATATAATTGGATTAGGAGACGGTATGCTGAAAGTGCGTAGTGAACATGAACCACTAGAAAAGCAAGAAATGGAAGCAGATGGTGTAGATGATGAAGGCCGTCCTGCATTACTTGCTGATGGAGAATACAGCGAAGCAGAAAAAATTGACGGCGCTGATTATTATGGCGATAAATTTAACACAAGTTTTGTACAAGAGCTTTTAAAACTCCGTAAAGATAAAGAAAAAGAAATCGCGGGGAAAGAAATCGATGAGTGATATTAACAGAATTTTGGCATTGTCCGGATTAGCACAAAATGGTATTAACATGAGAGCAAAAGACAGCGAGATGGCAGAAGCAGTTGGCGACAGTGCCGAACCTTTTTATAAACTACAAGATGATTTTTGTGGTGGTGAATCTCCAAGTCATGCACACAGAGCATTTATTGATGAAATAGCTCGTTGGATGACCGGTGATCAGGTTGCAGATTTTGTAGACCATATTCGTAGACATTATGATATGAATGACACAGAAGAGAATGTTGAAGAAGCAGACATTGAACTAGCACCGGGTATCTCAATCAAAACAGATAAACCGGGCATTTACAAAGGCACAAAAACAACAAGTGGTGTTGTTGGTGGCAAAAGTGGCGAAGCAATGGAATTGGCCAACCGTGTGATAGACGCTATTGAAGAACAGGATCCTAGCAGTAGTGAAGAAGCACTTGCACTTGCTAAAAAATTCTGCCACGAGATGGATTGCACAGATGAAGCAAAGAAAATGGTTTACAAGCAATTAGCAAAAATGGGATATTCTAACACCGTCGCAGACTCATACGATCCTGAGCTTTCAGCAATGGCAAACAGTAGAGATAAAGTAGAAAGCACCTACGCTGCGATTATAAAAGGTGATGCGGAGCAAACTGAAGTGGGCGATTATATTGGTCGTGGTATGACAAAAGACCAAATACTTAAACTCATTGACATGCTAGAGCCACAAGGCTACGACAAAGATTTCTTGTTAAAGGATCTTGCTCCGATGATGGAAGCAGGTGGCGACAAGGTAGATAACAGTGAACTAAGCAGAATTTTAAAGTTATCAGGACTTAACGAGTACAGCATAACAACCCGTGATGAGAGGGATTTTGATCAAGAACATTTTAATCTAGCTCATGCTGTATCTACACTAGCACAAAAACTAATAGCAAAAGCAGGTAAGGCTAATGACAGAAGGTATGATCCCCAAGAAGAGTATTATGCTGCTTCTGATTACTATGGTTATCCAGATGTTGAAGAACTCCTTATGCCAGAGTACGGTGATCTATCCAAGTCTGACAGAAAAAAGTTTATGGCAAATTATGCAGAACCACCTGTTGTAAATCCAGATGCAATAGGCGAATCAGTTCAAGAAGGCGAAGCAGAACTAGCAGAACTAAAATCTGCACTAGGTCGTACTGGTGGCGTAATGGGTTTTAAAAACTAATATGCGTTTCTTTGAAGTAGATAGTGCAGTAGATGCTATTATGAGTGCAGCAATGATTGCACAGAACCGTGCTAGTCAGCGTGACAAGCAAGGTAAACTTAGCATGAACGGCTTTCTACAAATGCTTGCTAACGCAGGTGTAGTTGTTGACTATGAAGGTTTTAAAACAGTATTTGATACTAATCCACAACTTGCAAATGTTATTGCTAAGTTTGACAAGGACAGTATCACATTTGCAAGTGCAGATGCAGAAGATGAAGGCGCAGGATATGAGGAGCCGCAAACAGACATGCCAGATGATGAGCGTGTTGCAAAAATGGCACAAAGGGCTACTAAGATGAGAACTAGAGAATTTGTTGAAGGCGAACTTCCGCCACACCTAGCAAAAATGTTTGGCAAAGACGGTACACAAGTTGACACACGCACAGATGTTATGAAACAGATGCGTGACATTGTAGACAGCAAGAGTGCAATGGAAGTTACATTTGGTGACGGCAAGCAAATGGTGGACATGTACACAGCAAGTGTGCTTGTACAAATCTATGATAAAGTAAACCCTGAGAACAAAGAAAAGATTGTACAGCGTGTAGGTACTATTGAAAAGTTTACTAAACTTATGCCTACATTGTTTAACATGATTGGTGAAGGCAAGAGCCCACACAAGAAAGGTACTGAAAAGTATCGCAAGCACATGGCTGCAATGCATGCTGGTGAGAGTGTTAACGAAGCATGGCAAGCATTTAAAGAGCGCAGTCTTACTAAAGCAGAAAAGCGTAAGATGAAACATTACGAAAAGAAACTACCAAAGTCAGACTTTATTGATCGCTATGGTAAAGAACAAGGCGAAGCGATTTACTACGCTACAGCAACTAAGATGGCAAAGAAGAACGCATAATGGCATATTTCCCTACAGGCGCACAGGCTCGTGAAAGAGCGCAGAATAATAATGTATTAGCACAGCAAATCAGTATCATGGAAATTGCTGTACTAAATGCTATTGCTAACAGTGCGTTTGCAGCAACCATTAGCGACACCACAACAGTTACTATCCAGGGCACTACTATTACAGGTAGCCCAATGACCGACAATGATGTAGACGGTCAAAACTATTATAAAGCATATCAAGGCACAATCACTGACACTGTTAAAACAGAACAGATGAACGAAGTGATTGCACATTTCGAGAACAAGGGTTATACCATCGCTCGCAAGAGCAGTTCAGGAACATACTTCTACTGGTATATCACCTGGTAAGGTGGAAACAATGCTCAAAGCAGCAAAATTAGATTACAATCTTCAACAGTTTATTGATGCAGATTACACTGTGCATAGTGGCAGTTGTATCAGTCATCAAGTACACGAACTCAAAGATATACATGAGCAATTTGGCGGATTCCCAGATAGTTATGACATGGGTAACACACTTATAAGGCAACTGTGGTGGACTCGAGAACAGTTAGACTTTGAAGAACTCGGTGCACAACTTGGTATAGAAGTTGTTACAGTAAGCAGTATACTACAGCCTCCTGGAAATGTAATACCTGTACACAGAGATACATTTTTCCAAATAAAAAAAGCATATCCCGATGACACTAGGTTAAAAGTAAGAGCAAACATGTACTTGGAAGATTGGCATGTGGGCGAATATATACAGTATCAAAAAGACAAAGAGTGGCACAATAGCACACACTGGAAGGCTGGCGAAGGATGGATTTGGGATAGCAGTCATTTACATTTGAGTGCTAATGCAGGTATGACTAACAAGTATACACTTCAAGTCAGCGGCTTTTTAGTAGAAGATCAGTAACAGCATCTACTCTACTCTTTACATCTATACTATACAACACATTTTGATTGTGTAACAATCTTTCTTTGCATTGTGCATGTAGTTTAGGTAAATCCATTTTACTCACTTCCTCAATCAATGCACACACTGCACGAAGTCGTTGCGCAGTATTAGTAATAGTATCGTAACTTTCATCCCATAAATCTCCGAACGTTTCGTACCCTTGATCTTTAAGTAAACGTAGACTACCAACAGGTCCTGCTATAATAAACATAGTAAGGTTAGCAATAGCACAGTAGGTTTTTTCTGTTAGCATTAGTGGCGGTACTTGTGTTCTGTAGTGTTGAAAAGTTGTTTCTGTGCTTATAGTAACACAACTGTCTTTCCAAATGTCTGGCAAACTATGATTATGTGCACCTGTTACAGGATACGCATCATAGGGTATAATACCATCTATACTATGTGCATAGTCAATATCTTGTTGTGTAAATCCTAGCGCACTATCGAACCAACTGCCGTCACATGTATTGTTAACATAACTCCAGTTACACTGATCCAGCACATTGGATTTGTGCAATGCTGCAATCACACTGCGTCTATGTCCAACATCTTTGAGTTGTGTGCAGTTAAACAGTTTAGTCTTTGTATCACTCCAGGTTTTATTAGGCCATATGCGACTGCTAATAATATCATGTATGTTAAAATAGTTGGGTAAGTTATAGTTGCCTGTAACATAAACAAAGTCTCTGTCTATACTACTAGTATCTTCTAGAAATGCTTCTTCAGCATGCCAGAGCAGTAATGGTAGATCAGGTCTATCAGGTATGTTAACAAAATCGTCACTGTCAAACACCATATGATATATAAAATCACACTGCGGATAGTGTCCCATAAATTTAAAAACATCACCAAATAACGCTTTAGTTTCAGAATAAATTACTTGATATTTGTTTGACTGCATGCTATACTTATTGTATGTTAATAGAGCGATACAATTATGCTCCGATCAATAGAAAAACTATTGACGGAAAGAGGCACTATGCTACGCCGGATGGCGGTGCAGTGCCTAGTGTTACAACAATACTAGACAAGACAAAGTCTAAAGAAAAGATGCAAGCACTTGCTAACTGGAAGAAACGAGTTGGCGAGGAAAAAGCACAGCAGATTGTCACCGAAGCAGCAGGCAGAGGCACTCGCATGCACAAGTGGCTTGAGGATTATGTTATGACCGGTGAGATTGGCACGCCGGGCAGTAATCCTTACAGCGCACAAAGTCATCGCATGGCAGAGCTTATCATAGAACACGGGCTTAAAAATGCAGACGAGTATTGGGGCACAGAAGTTCCACTTTACTATAGTGGACTTTACGCTGGCACAACTGATCTAGTTGGTGTGCATGCTGGCGCTCCTGCAATCATGGATTTTAAGCAAACAAACAAGCCCAAACGCACAGACTGGATTGAGGATTACTTTTTACAGTTATGTGCTTATGCTCATGCACACAATAACATGTTTGAAACTACTATCAACAAAGGTGTTATTCTTATGTGTAGCAAAGACTATCAGTATCAAGAATGGGTGCTGGAAGGTGCTGCATTTGACCACTACAGTAATATATGGTTTGACAGAGTTGCTCAGTACTACGAGCAAGGATAAATACTACATTATATTGTAGGAGTATACTAACGTGGCTATCGTTCAAATTTCACGCATCCAGCACCGTAGAGGTGTTGCAGACAACTTACCACAACTAGCAGTGGGCGAGATTGGTCTCGCAGTAGACACACGCAGAATTTACATTGGTAACGGTGGTACAGATGCTCCACAGATTGAGAACATTGAACTACTAACAGCAAACAGCGACTTGCTTGACAGTGCAGATACTTATACCTACAAAGGTGCCGCAGCAGGCTATAACGCTACAACTGGCACAACTGCAAACGATCCTATTACACGCACTATGCAGCAAAAGTATGACGATTTTGCAAGTGTAAAAGACTTTGGTGCGACTGGCGATGGCGTAACAGA
>Ga0255752_10006268_pt1 | contig 11247 bp, 5 predicted proteins | sample 011ome_25_FD_179952 | JGI IMG/M metagenome (GOLD analysis project Ga0255752, IMG submission 179952) | Coastal salt marsh microbial communities from the Groves Creek Marsh, Skidaway Island, Georgia - 011512CT metaG (version 2) | ecosystem: Environmental > Aquatic > Marine > Intertidal zone > Salt...
AGACTCAATAGGTGTAGCCATGTCAATACCCAACCCCTTTGGGCCAGTCCACGTCATACGTTCCTTGGCCAAACGGTCAATGGTGCGCGAAATCAAATCCAGTGCCTTTTTCTTTTGCTCGGGTTTGAGGATGCGCTCGTCTTCTTCATCCAACAAACCTGCCGATTCTTTTTGTTGTTCTTCGATGTTGGGAGGCTTGTCCTCCGCCTTGACGAGCACCCTCTCCATAAGAAGGGGGACATAAGGGGTCCAGTAGGCGCTAATGGACTCAGCGAGTTGCACGGGATAATCCGACTTGTACAAATCACCAAGTTCGGACTTAGGTTCATGGAGATACCATGCATCATTGAACGACTCAACCTTGTATTCCACCGTTCCAATACCATCGAACTTCAGCAAAACCGTTGACTCCACCACGTCAATGTCAAAGGGAACAAATGTCGGGGGGAACGATTTCGTCAGCAAATCCAGCGATTCGGCACTGGCAGCACCCTCACCCTCACCCTCACCTTCAATTTCACGAACGTGAACGGTGTACACGTTGCGTCCACCACGGTTTTTCTTGGTAACACCGGAAATAGAAACGCGCACGATGTCCCCGACTTTGAACGCTTTTTGTTGGTTGCGAGCCGTCCCTACGTCCATGTAGTCGCTCCCTTTGTACTCAACCGCCCTGTTTCCAAGCACAGAACCATCAAGAATTGGCCCGGCTCCAAGTTGGTAGGTGAACGGACCTGTGCCACGTCGGTCAAGCACAATGAAGTTGAAATCACGACTTGGGCGAAGAAGCACCCACTTTGGGTGACGGGGTTCACCGCGCATGTACGTGGACTTCGTGTCTCGTAGCAGAATTGTGTCGTGTTCTTCTTGCAAGCGTTCAACCGATTCATTCAATCCTTCTTCATCGGTCATTTTGGTGTCGTGTGGACCGGGGATGATGACGCAATCATGACTGTCAAACTGGCTGCGCAACACCTTCAATCGTTCAAACATCTGCATGTCGGAAATGTCATTGTCGTCATAATTCACAATGTCAATGACGTTCATTTCATCGTTGCCCAAGATAGCGTCAATGGCATAGTTACGCTTGTTCAACTTTTCAAGTGCCTCACGGAATTGCTTCTTGACACCAACTTTGCGGTTGTTTTCATCAAGCACGGTGATGGAGTCGCCATTCTTGACGACCATGACACGCTTGCCATCGTACCACTTTGAAACACCCCAAGACCCGCTAAATCCTCGTAGGTGTTCAAGGTCACTCATCTCAAATATGCGATGCATGGGACGAATGGGCAGAACCCATTCTGCATCATCATCTTTGACAAACAAAACTTCAGGGTCGAGCAAACTGTTGATGAGTTCCGATGCCTCAGACAGTGCAAGTGTTTCGTAGTTGTTGCTCACTGGCTCCACGCCTTGTTCATCAAGACGGTTCCATGGGGCCGTTGTGTCGAGCGGGGGGCTAAGTCCCGGTTGGACTTGATTGTACCATTCGTTACCGAACACCTGCTTGATGTGGTCTTGAGACACAGGGGTAGCAAGCAACGGAGAGGGGGTATTCCCAACAAAGATTCGCCCATCAGAACCAAACCCAAGCCCAACCGTTGGCTCATGCACTTCGTTTTGGAAATGCACGTTGTGACCCGAGTTGTACGTTGCGTAAATTGGGTGGTGGTTTGGACCTGAGCCAACAGGCATTTCATCGTGCCAACCCCGCACAGACTGAATGTCGTCTGTACCACCACCGCTCGATGCGGACATGGGGTCGTGCAGAATGAAGGCATCAACGTTGTTGCGTGTGTTAGCGTTCAACCATCCGTACGAGTTCTTTGAGCCATGGTTGCTTCTGCCGTGCGAATCAGAATGAATCATACGAAGGCCGAACTCATCGAGGGTTTCACCAAACATAGACGCATCCATTGCGCGAGCAATGGTTGCAGGTAGTCTGTGAATAGGATGACCCTTCCAAGTACTGAGGCTTTTTTTGCCTTGGTACTTTTGAGATTGGAGAGTAGGGATTGCTTGTGAGTAACCGTGCGTGTGAATGGCATGGTTCAGTTCATCGTGACCACTCAAGTCAGCGACATCTTGTGCCATGAAATCATCATCACGACGATGAAGATGAGTGGTGTCATGAAGATTCTTTCCGAGTTTCACACTGTCCAACGCACCACTTGAAAGAATGTCCCCAATGGTGGACACCTTCATTGGGTAACCGGCTTCATTGACGGCATCAATCGCTCGTTGTGCGTGTTCCTTTAGCCCCGGAGTGATGTCTTTTCCAAGGATTTCCAACAAACCTTCAGGGCTTTCGGTTCCTTGGATTTCATAACCTTCCTGACCAACGTGATTTGCAACGTCCTCATACGTTACGTTTTCAGCAGCAGAACGACTGACCACATCGGTCTTGATACCATACGCCTTCCGGGTAAGCCCGTGCACGGAATGAGGGAACGAAGTGATGTACCGCTCAGCGTCATGGAAAGTTTGTAGCATGTTCGCCCATGCCTTTTCCGGGTTGCTTGGGTCAAAAGCGGTAGGGTCCTCGGATTCAATGATGTTCCGCATGTAATTGGCAACGTTTGCCACCAGTGTGCGTGATTGCCTCATCTCTTCCATGTGGTGTTGTTCATTGCTCTTCCACCAGTCACTTTTTGACTGCCCAAGTGCACCTTTTTGTGCTTCCATTTGCAATTCATTCAGCCGTTGCTTGACCTGATTGAGTTGCGGTCGGATTTCTTCAGCGGTTGCCTTCCCTGCCTCAAAGTCTTCCATGAGGCGCGTCATTTCCTCACTGAGATTCTGCTCTTCCTCCATGGCAGGCAAGGCTGCACCAATAGCAAGCATTTGGGCAATACCGCGTCGCGGGGCATCAATTTTCAGCCCCACGCCACTCTTACCCTTCTTTTTACCCTGAATCATTTCTTGGCGAGCGTTTTCTGAAAACACCGGAATGAGTGACTTAGCCTCATTAAAACGACGCTCAACTTCATCGAGTGAGAACTCTTTTTGCTCCTTTTCATTGATGTGCTGCAAAAATTGCTCAGCATGTCCAATATCACCACTGTTTAGAAACGCTTCAATTTCAGCAGGGTTGGTGGAGTTGAGAATCTGTGCAATGTTGGAAATGGTCGTAACGCCCGGACGTTCACTTTTCACATCAAGCGACTTGAACTTTGTACGGTCAAGGGTAGGTAGTTTTGTTCCACCCCAACCCATGAGTGAAACAAACTCATCGAGTGATTCACCGGCAGGAAATGGAGCCTGTCCGCTTATTACATCATGATATGAAGAGACACTTTTGTTTGGTGGGTCGCGTGTGTGGTTAAGAAGACCAAGATACACCGCTTGCCGCAAGCCATCAGTTACACGATTATGTCCACTGCCCATGGCGGCGTAATTCATCCCGGCACCGCGATGCATGAACTGGTTGTGTGACAATTCACTTGACATGGCTTGTCGGGTTGGCCCCTTCGATTCAAACTTCAAATCACTGTTCGACCCCGACATTGCAAGCCGACGCATTTGGTATTCATACAACGGTGAAAGTGAATGCTTGAACAATGTGTGATTGTTCTTGTGTGTGGCACCCTCGTAGTTTGGTCGAGGGACACGCGATACTCCGGCAGGGGACAAGATGTTACGCAGTGGCATCATTTTTGGAAGGTAGTTGAACTTCCCAGTTCCTTCGTTGAAAATGCCTTCTGTCTGTGTCATCGGGGGCATGAAGTGATGCGAAAGAAAACCATTGCCAACGTGTTCAGTTGAATCTTGACCGTTAAGCGCAGTGCCACGGAACAAAAAGGAGTTCCCCTCTTTATCAGAAAGGACGGAATGAATAATGTCATTGTACGTTCCGAGGCTCATGTTTTGCCCCCCGACGCCACGGTATGCACTACCCCAAAAATGTCCGGGGCCATACGTGTAACCATCTCGCTCTCGCCACATTGGGGGCCGGTCTTCTTCGGGGTGTGGCCCGTGCTCAGCCTTCAGGAATGAAAGGTCATTGCGAATGTCCTTTTGCATGCGTTCAAGAGACTCCAATTGACTGCCGCTTTCAATCAACTTCTCAACCGTGGATGCGTTGATTTGCGGCTCGTTTGGATTCTGCACACCGTACATAGGGTGATTTGCCATTACTGTGCGAGTACGAGGGTCATATCCCGCAAGGAAATACAACTCATCTGAGGTAAAACGAATCCTCGTTGGGTCGTGTTGTTTGCCTCTTTTGAAATGGGCCTTTGATGCTTCTTGGATTTCCTCAAGCGACAAGTTTGAGTCGAGGGCCGCATTCAAATCTTTGAACTTCGGGAGGAAGTCAAGTTTAACATCTTCACCATGAGCGTCCTGAATCATTTCAAGAACACGCTCATGAAAACTCTTCTTCACGACTTCACCATCTTCGTTAAAGGTGTCAAAGTCATCCATGTAATTCCACACTGATTGCCCAAGACCGTGTTGCAAAAAGCGTCCTTCGTCCCCCTGTCTGTAATCTCGGTCGTTGTCTTCCAATTGCAGGTGAGCATTTCGTGCTTTGTGACGGAATGGGCGAGTGGCCCAATCCATTTCAGGTGTCATGCGAATGAGTTTGTTCCATGCAAGACGGGAAGTTGAAAACAACGTACCGTCAGGGAGTTTGATTTGATGATGATTGTCAGAACCCTGAATACCACTGTCCAACGCTTCTCTCACCGCAGTTCTTTCGCGTGGTGAAAGCCATTCAAGTCCCATGTGGTACCCCGTATGACCCAACGCGGTGGGATGCCCGTCAATTTCGTCTTCCTCGACCCAAGAACGAGCGCGGTCGTCAAAGTGCTCATTGCGCAATGCATCTTCAGTGGATGCAAAACCCGCTTCCTGCAACATTTCTTGATTTGCATTCCAAAAGTCTTCTCGTTCGGGATTGCCCTTTTTCCAACGCATGAAGTCGCGGTCGTACAAATCCACCGCGTGATGTGTGTCCGGTGAGCCGCGTCGAGGGTCACCGAGGATTTTCATTCGACGGGACGGTTCCCGTTCCTTGTCAGGGAAGTAGTCATGCAGGACAGGACTGTTTTTCTCTTCCATATGCTTGATGAGGTCCTGTTCCATTTCCTTTTCCGCTTGTGCATGACCGTCCAAATAGAACTCACGAAGTTTGGTAACAAAGTGGGGCATGCCCGTACGAGGGTCGTTTCGCAGCAAGGGATGATTGATGTCACTGAACGGGAAGTTTTGCTCCCGGTACGGGGACATGATTGAGGGCGGCTCATATCGAGGCCACATGGCATGACCGTTTTTTCCGCCCGACATCAGCCCTTCAATCCAAGCGTGATTGCTCAGCGGGGTTGATTCATCAACCGCAAGAAGTGGCAACTTGCCCGGATAAATGTGGGCATCCCAAGCCGTATCAATGGCTTCTTTGGTGTCTTCTTCGTCCAAACTCACCTTGAGGATTTGCTCAGATGCTTCCTTCAGTAACCCGTACATTGGGTCTTGAGAAGGTGATGTGTCAAGTGACTCCCAAGCAATGACGAACTCAGCAGCAGAATCACGCAGTTCAAGACCATCGCTCAATGACTTGAGCAAATTGACCGTTGCAATGTCAAACTGCTTGTAGGTCAGGGGAACACCCCCTCACAGTTCCTCGAATGAGGGACAAGCGAAAATGTCCATTCCGGGGTGTTGGCCGCAACCGCTTTCGGGAGTACCGCCGCACTTTCCGCAAATAACAGGCAAACCTGCTGCTGCGGCAGCACGTGCATTACGGCTCTTCTTGAGAGGAGCAGAATCACCTTCGGAGTCTTCGCGGTCAACACCTGTTCCCTCATGGGGATTCAAACGGCTTCCAAGTCCCTGCATATCCACCTTCTTGTCGGCCTTCTTGCGCCTTGGCTTGGCATCCTCGGTTTCAATGGGACGGTCACGGGTGGAGTAGTATGCCGTGCGGGTTTGACCTCCCGTTTCAGTCAGAAAGTGTGGGTTGACGTTGGTGATTTTTTCTTTTTGCTGCTCGTCGTCAGCCTTGGCCATGGTACCGCAGCCCGCCTTGAGGCAACCGCCCTTTTCCATCTTAGCGCCACACTTGGGACAATCTTCGGCCTTTGCCATTGAGGGACCGCAGCCCGCCTTCATGCAGTTACCCATCTTGTCCAACTTACCATCGTCACACTTGGGACACTTGCGGGCCTTTTCCAAGGCATCGAGTCGAACAGTAATTTCACGGGCCTTTGTCAATGTTTCAGATTCAACGGGTCGTGGCTTCATTCAGGTGCCCCCTTTGCTTGTTGTGCCATCTCATGAATGTCTTCCCACGACATGTTGTGGAACTCTTCATTTGATTGTGGAATAGAACTCACAGGACCACCCTTCAAGATAGAATTGTCTTCAATGTCCATACGAAGCGGGTCAGGCATGAGGTCGTCGGTGTAAGGTGTGGTGACTGGAACAAATCCCGCCTTGCGGAACAAGCCCTTGGGTGAAGCAATGAGGCCGCGTAGTCGCTCGTTTTCTGCCTTGAGCAATGCAAGGTCAGAATCCATGCCTTCCATCTTGGTGATAAGGACGCTCATCAGGCGTTCAACCGATGACTCCTCGGACATTCAAATCAGCCCCATCGTCCGAGCGTTCCTTGGGCGCGACTCATGCGGCCCTTGTAACCGTTGGAGATAACCCCCGGCACACGCACGCCTTCCATGGGGACCGATTCCGGTTCCTGCACGAACTTGCGCACAGGTGCTCCACCGGCAAAGATGTCGTTGGGTCCACGGGCATTTGGAAGAGCGTCTTGAGACTTGGCAATCTCAAGGTTGAGGTCTTCAAGCAGGTAGTCGCTCAACTTGCTGACTTCAGACAGGTGTTCCTTGGCAACGTTTCCATCACCACTTTCAAGAGCAGTCAAGAAAGCGCGTTGCGCCTGTTCCATTTTACGGGCCATAGGGTGCATCTTTAGCAGGTCCAAAATTAATCCCTCATTTCTCGCAGGTGAGTGCTTCATAAAAAGGTTCAGGCACCACGGGGCCGTCGAGCGTTCAAAAGAGCGTTGCTAACGTTTTGTGCCAAGTTTGGCTCAGGGCCGCGTTGTTGAACACTGCTAACCGGAGCACCGCTCCCCACCGTAGTACGTCGCTGAGGTGCAGCAGGACCACGATTTCGGATGCCCATACCCTGACCACCCGGTTGTGGTGGCGGCATTGGCATACCGCCCGGTGGCATACCCGGTGGCATGCCTCGCATCATGGGTCGGCCACCCTGCATTTGCGGTGGCATACCGGGTGGCATACCGGGTGGCATACCGGGTGGTGCCCCGCCCGGTGGCATACCGGGTTGTTGCGGCTGCGGCTGCGGCTTGCGATACACAAAGCGAATGTCGCGGTTTGATGGGTCTTCAAGCAATTCCGGTTGGAAGCCCAATTGAGCCATGCGTTGAGCCACGTTGAGTTCTTGTTCGTCACGGCGCAAGCGAGTAATTTCGTCTTCTTCCTCGTTGGGGTACAACGTGAGTTTCCAATCATTGACATTCATTTGCTTGAGCAGACGTGGGAACAGGACATCGGTGTACACCTTTTGTCCAAACTCAACGGCACGGTTGGTCACAAGAATCTGCATACCCTCGTTGTTGAGGCCACCGGACTTGCCGTTATCCACCATGAAGATGCTCGACACGCCATAAAAAGCAGCGATGCGGTTACGGATTTCTTCACGAACAGGAATGTACTGCATTTCGTCAAGTGTGTCCATAAACTTAATCCAATTCACACCACCGCGACCCGTTTGGCTTTCAATCCCGACTCGCGGAATGTAGTGTGGGTCGCGCTCCATCTTTTCATCAACAGATTTCCAAAACGACTTCATGGACTCAAGATTGTCCGTGGTAACAGAAATGATGCCTTTAGGCATCCGGCGTTTTTGGTATGCCGTGTACATGTAATTGTCCATGGCGGTAAGCGTCATGGCTTGACGCCACATGGTGTTGACCGGACTTCGACCGTACAACTTTGATGGCGTGTACTTGCTGACGTGAATGACTTCACCTTCAATGAAGTACTGCGTCTTTCCGCTCCCCGCCATGTTGACGTAGTGTACGTCCTCAAGTTCTCGACCACACACGTCGCACATTTTGTCATCAGCGTGTGTCTTTACTTCGTTGCGGTGAATGCGGCAGACTTTGAAACGACCACCGCGAACACCGCGTTTGTCAGCAACAATGCGCATGAAAATGGGGTCACCGCGAATCATTTCCTTGATGCGGTAAAATGCAATTTCTTTGCTTTCAGGGTCAATGAAGTACTCCTTGACCAAGATGAGAAAAGCGTCGTCCACAATGTTGAGGTCACTTTCAATCTCATGAAGCAGATGAACGAACGATTGCTCCATTGAGTTTTCTTCTTTCAGCAACCACTTAGGGTAGGTCAACTCGTCAGGGTCAGGCTTGCGAACTTCACCACCGCAGGTTGTGCACTGTGTCATTTCCTGTTGAAACTCTTCATCACATTGTACACATTTTACTGTAAACTTCTTTTCCCAGTAGTAGCCCCGACGGAACATTTCTTGTCGCAACTTGGAAAGCACCGTACGCAAAATGAGAGATTCATTGCTGACCGCATACAAAGCAGGGATGGTAATACCCTGCGCCATAACCGGTTCCTGAATACCGCTTGACCATAGCGGCATGGTCGGAGTAGGGGATTCACGGGAGCGGAAGGGGCGACGGAGGCCCGTCAAGAAGCGAGAAATGCGTCCTTCTTCAGCCATCACAGTCCCTCCGCGTATGTACCAATGGCGTCGGCATCAATGCCCCACTTGTCAAGCAGACCATCGGCCTTTGCTTTATGGTCTTTCCAATTAGAGAACGTCACAAGTCGGTACAACTCTTGCTTCCGCATTGAATCTGACTCGTCCACATAGGTCAGCATCGCCCGAGCCTGCATAGTCTTCAACATCATGTGTGGCAAAGTTGCTTTGAGCACACGGCGAATGTCATCCTTGCGTGAAAAGATAAGGCGGTGCACGCTTTTCTTTGTGTTCTTCGACACCTTTTGGTCCGTCACAAGCCGTCCGCAACCCATTGCTTTGTGCAAATCTGAGCACAACTGCTTGCCCGAATCACCACTGGCCACAAACGTTACCCTTGGGTCACCTCGCTCGCTGATGAAGATGCTACCGTCAGAATCCAACGAACCTGCCATGTAAGCCCAAATGTCCTTGATGATGAACCCTTCACGCCCCAGTTTCACGTAGTCACCACGTGACGTGCTCTTGAAAATGTTCAACTCTTCACCGTACATTTTGAGCAACGAACTCATTCGTTGAGGTGTGAGACTGCGGCTAAGGGTACCAACGCCGCGACGAACAATTTCACGACTGCTGAGGTGACCGTCTTCTTCCAATTGCTCAGATGCAAAATGCAACGCAGTTTGCTCTTCTTTGGCTAAAGAGTCAACTTGATGCAGCACGTTTCGCCACATCTTACGGGCGTCCTTTTGCATTTGCGTAGCGTCCACCCACGACTCTTGGTCATCAACGGTCCAATCCACTTTGTCGTTGAGCATTTGTAGCACGGTGTTGGCCTTCAAAAATTGATGACAAGCCTTCTGCAACGATACTGAGCGAGACTCCCCAAACTTACGCAGTGCCTTCAGGCTTCGGTCAGTAAGTCCCATTTGCTTGATGACACTCTCCATGCCATCAGACCATGACAGATTGTCAATGGTGGCTTGCACTTCAAGTGATTTGAGTTGTCGAACAAGACCAATGGTTTCGTCATACTCTTCTCGATTTGATTTATCGTGACGACGCATTTTGCGGCATTCACGAATAATTGTGTCCGCGTCTTTACCCCAGTAGGTTTCAAGCCACCCGTCGCCGTTCTTTGGAAACTCGCGCTTCTTCAGTTCTTTGTTGATGTACACTGAGGATGTTTGCTGAAGTGGCAAGTCATGTGGGTTGAAAGCAGGGTGCTGCGCAAGATTGTTGACGACCATTTTGGTCACCTCATCCTCACAATAAATGGGGAGGTCATATGCATCCCCCGCCAACGCGCTGCCCCACATAATGACCACTCACTTGACCATTGGTTAAAAGCCCCACTCCTGAAATGGGTACGTCATGGGGTCAACCACCCTCCAAACTTGTTGCCACGATTCTTGTCATCGCCTCCTCCGAGCCAATCACCGAAACCGGGCATGTAGTCGTCAAGCATCACAATGCTACCACGGAACTCTTTGGTACCCCAATTGGCCAACGCAAGAGCCATGGCCAAGTCGTCGTGGGTGCCCACGCTTTCCAATTTTCCATTCTTCTGCATACCGAAGCGGTTGAGTTCTTGCTCCAACTTGTGCGTGAACGTGCGACTGCGCTCGTCACCATAAGGCGTGCGAATGTGACCTTGCTCAAAAGCCATGAGCAGGGACATAAACATGGATTCCTTGCGTTGCCTTGTGGTCATGAAGGTCTTGATGGGAATGTCGTCACGCATGTCTTGTAGTTCAGCAGCAAACATACGTTGGAAGTTGTTGCCTTCAAGTTCAATGAGGTCCGGTTGGAAGCGGTTGTTGAGCAACAGAATGTGCTTTTTCTGCGCTGCACCACCCAATCCCTTTTCGTGAACAATACCGACAATTTGCTTTTGATTGTCTCCGGGCAGCACCCGCATCACCAACATGGCCGTGAAGTCAGCGTTCTTGTCAGACGCAATGGCCGTGTCCCACCCAATGAAGTGTTGACCGAACACACCCATTGGCTCACCCTCTTCGTCGTACTCCATTTCAGCGCGGTCAAGCAAAACAAGGTCCTTGTCCCGAGCCTTTTCCAAAATGTCGTTGGGGAACATACTCGCAACGTCGTGAATTGGTTCGCACAAATACTCACGCGAAAACTGAATGGCAGGCATGGACAGACGCCGTTGGTCCAACGATTCCAAATCCCATCGCTCAGGCCATAGAGCGTTTCCTGCATTGTCAATTGCAGGGTAGGTTTCAACAGTGAACGCTTCACGCTCTTCTAATTCAGCGTACAAGTCGTTGTAACTGAACGGTGTACCGACAATCATCATGCGGCCTGAGTGGTGGAGCACAGGGAGCAGAACACCATAGAACCAGTCAGCCGCACGTTGCAACTCCGTACCGGTCGTGCCCCACAGAATGTCGTCGCACACCACAACGTTTGGGTGGAAACCACGGGTACCACCACCCACGGACTTTGCCATCATACGGCTTCCGTTGGTGAACTCAAAGTACGTCTTGCGCCACGGTCGGCCTTCAGGAGTAA
>Ga0255752_10006274_pt1 | contig 11241 bp, 10 predicted proteins | sample 011ome_25_FD_179952 | JGI IMG/M metagenome (GOLD analysis project Ga0255752, IMG submission 179952) | Coastal salt marsh microbial communities from the Groves Creek Marsh, Skidaway Island, Georgia - 011512CT metaG (version 2) | ecosystem: Environmental > Aquatic > Marine > Intertidal zone >...
CCGGTATTCTATTTAATCATGAGGGACCACGAAGAGGAGAAAAATTTGTAACGAGAAAGATTACAAAATGGATCGGAGAATTTGTAAAAAGTGGAAAAAGTGCTGACTTCCCAAAACTTAGATTAGGAAATCTTGACGCACATAGAGATTGGGGATACGCAGGAGACTATTGTGAAGCCATGTGGATGATGCTACAGCAAGACTGTCCCGATGATTATGTGATATGCACAGGACACACATATACTATTAGAGAATTTTTAGATGTTGCATTTAAAGAGATTGGTATTAATAATTGGTCTGACTATGTAGTTCAAGACGCAGAGTTTTACAGGCCAGCGGAAGTAGATTATCTACGAGGAGATTGTAGTAAAGCTAATACTAAGCTGGGATGGACACCAAAACATTCATTCGAGGATCTAGTTAAAATGATGGTACAACATGATATACAATGAAAATTTACAAAATACAAATATGCATGGTCTCGGTTATAGCAAGATTAAAGACATATGAACTAGGCAACTATAATTCATCTACACCCGTTGTGTTTGTAGAGGCTAACGACCCAGATGGAGCGTGCTACAGAGCCACTCATGATTTAGCTAAAATACTGCTGAAAAAAGACCACTCAATAGATTCTATAAATTTTATAAAAGAGATCATGCACGACGTAAGGATAATTAAAATAGAGTGTCCAAATGAAAAGGAATTATGAAGATCCAGTTTACAGAGACTGGCGAATTAAAGTATACAAAAGGGATAATTTTACATGTCAAATGCCGGGTTGTTCAAATAAGAGATACCTAAATGCCCACCATATACAAAAGTGGGCTTCAGCTTCTACCTTGAGATATGATATTGATAATGGGATTACTCTATGTAGATTTTGCCACAAAAAAGTCACGGGGCATGAACAACATTATCAAGGTTTATTTCAAAGTATAGTGAGAAAAAATAATGGGTAAATACAAAAAAGCGCCGAACTACACAGTAGTTAGAGACTCTAGAGAGCAAAGGGGCTACTTCTTTAAGAAGTTTAATACCTGTAATGGAACTGTGCAAAAAAAACTTGATACAGGCGATTATTCTATATTAGGTCTAGAAGATAAAGTTTGTATAGAAAGAAAAGCCAGTGTATCAGAGATAGCAATGAATCTTGGGAAAGAAAAGTATGCATTTTATAACGAAATAGAAAGAATGAGGGAATATGAACATAAATACATTATATGCGAATTCTCAATGGAAGATGTTTTAAAATTCCCAGAAGGCGCAAATATACCAAGAGAACTAAGAGATAAAGTTAAAATCACAGGAAAATACATACTCAGATGCTTAATGGAGTTTTCCGTATTTAATAATGTCCACGTAATATTCGCAGGCTCAGAAACTGGTGCTTTTCACTTGACTAGCAGTCTGCTTAAAAGAATTAACGAAAAGTACACCATAGGGCAAAAATCATGACTGCAAACAGAGATCTCATATCAGAGATACACATGTATGGAATTGATGTAAAAAATAGGGAAATATATATAAATGAATTTGACGACTCAGGAGAAAAAGCGGGTGTTGACCACCGTATGCTTCAAACATTCTACAAAAACATAAACTTCTTAAAAAATCAAAGCAAAGAACCTATAACAATACACATGCAGACAGTTGGTGGCTGCTGGTATTCTGGAATGGGTATATACGACGCCATAAAAAACTGTAAATGTAGAACAACCTTCATAGCTTATGGGCAGCTATGCTCTATGGGTACTGTGATAATACAGGCTGCTAGAAGAAGGTTTATAACACCTAATTCTATATTCATGTGTCACTTTGGCTCAACAGACCTGTCTGGCGACTATTTAAGTTCTCAGAATTATTCAGCCGTAGACAAAATAAATGCAGATAAAATGATAACAATATATGCAGAGCAATGCTGCAAATTCGGGGAGTTCTTTCTAGAAAGAGAGTACAACCTTTCTAAAACTAAATCATTCATAAAAAGAAAGATGAAAGACGGAGACTGGTACATGAACGCTGAAGAAGCGGTATACTATGGATTCGTAGATGGGATATATAAATGAACAGAAAATTAAAACAAATAGATGAAGCTTGGCTTAAAATAGATGTAAATGATAAAGATCTATTTAATCCTATGGATATACTAAAAACATCAGACGATGATTTCCATTTAAAATTATCATGGTTAATGACAAGGCCAGAGTATTTTTCCTTCTTAGTAAAGCAAATATTCAACATACAGATATTACCATCCCAAGCCCTCATACTCAATGAGCTATGGAATAGAAAATTCCCCATGCTTATAGCAAGCCGAGGTTTCGGTAAGTCTTTCATGCTATCACTTTACTCCATGTTAAGAGCGCTACTAATACCAAATCGTAAAGTCGTAGTAGTTGGAGCTGCATTTAGACAGTCTAAAGTTCTGTTTGAGTACATGGAAACCATTTGGAATAATTCACCTATTTTGAGGGATATCTGTGACAGTAACAGTGGACCACGTAGAGATGTTGACCGTTGTGTTATGCGTATTAATGATTCAAGGGTCACTTGCTTACCACTTGGTGATGGACAGAAAATTAGAGGACAAAGAGCTAATGATATTATCAGTGATGAGTTTGCTTCTATTCCTCGTGATATTTTTGAAACTGTCGTTGCCGGTTTTGCTGCTGTTAGTTCAGACCCAATAGAAAATGTAAAGCGATTAGCATCCGAGAAAAAGGCGCAAGAACTTGGTATAAACATAAAAGAAAAAGATGAAAATGAACTAGAAAACAAAGACAATCAAATTATATTAAGCGGAACTGCTTATTATGATTTTAACCATTTTTCAGATTACTGGAAAAGATGGAAATCCATTATTAGAAGTAAAGGCGAAACAAGTAAACTAAGAGACATATTTGGTGGTGATGACCCTCCAGAAAATTTTGACTGGAAGGAATATTCTATTATGAGAATACCATATGAATTATTACCAGATGGCTTCATGGATTCCTCACAGGTCGCTAGATCTAAAGCAACTGTTCACGCTGGTATTTATCAAATGGAGTTTGGGGCGGTGTTTACGCGCGACTCAGAGGGCTTCTTTAAAAGATCCTTAATAGAATCCTGCGTAGCAAATGAAAAAGATCCAATCAAAGATAGTAAAGGCAATGAAGTAATATTTGAAGCAAGATTAATAGGAGATAAAAACAAACAATATGTTTTTGGTGTTGACCCCGCGTCCGAGGTTGATAATTTTAGCATTATTGTTTTAGAGTTAAATAGTGACCATAGAAGAATTGTTCATTGCTGGACAACCAACAGATCTGAACATAAGGAGAAAGTTAAAAGAGGTTACTCCACAGAGACTGATTTTTATTCATATTGCGCTCGAAAAATACGAGACTTAATGAAATTATTCCCTTGTGTACACATAGCTATGGACGCTCAAGGTGGCGGCATTGCGGTCATGGAGTCCTTACACGATAAAGACAAATTACAAGATGGAGAAATAGAAATATGGCCCGTTATTGATGAAGATAAACCTAAAGATACGGACGACCAAAGAGGGCTTCATATTCTTGAGATGTGTCAATTTGCAAAGTATGACTGGTTAGCAGAAGCTAATCACGGTCTAAGAAAAGACTTAGAAGACAAGGTTATTATATTCCCTAAGTTTGACTCCATAACACTTGGTATATCAAATGTCGAAGATGGCATGAAGGGTAGGATGTACGATACATTAGAGGAGTGCGTTATGGATATAGAAGAGCTTAAAGATGAATTATCTATGATACAAATGACACAAACTTCTAACGGCAGAGACAGGTGGGATACGCCAGAAGTCGTTGTAGCCGCTGGAAAAAAGAGTAAAATGCGAAAAGACCGTTACTCATCTTTAATTATGGCAAACATGGCGGCTAGAATTATAGCGCGAACACCAGAGCAAGAAGCTTATCAATTCTTTGGTGGTTTTGCTTCATCATTACCCTCAGATTCTAAACAAAAAAATAAAAGCACTATGTTCTCTGGTCCTAATTGGTTCACGGATAATATGAAAGATATTTACTAATCTGTGTATAATAAGATAACAATTGAATACCATTCCAATTACTATCAAGGGCTAACATGAACGAAGAAAGATCTTTAATCACTTGGAACGATTCTGACGCCTCAAGCAAGGCGATGGCTTTTCAACAATTTGCAGAGGCGGGTCAAAACTATGCTGGTGTAACCAAGGGTAGTCATTATAGAGACTTCCGAGATATTGAGACAAATAAAAGCGTTAGGCCCGGATTCACCAATAATGATTACTATGCTTTTCGTCCAGATGAAAAAGTTCCTCACAAGCAAAAGCGCATTATTAAAATGTGCATGGACGCATATGATAAGGTTGGTGTAATTAGAAATGTTATTGACCTAATGGGCGATTTTACATGCCAAGGTATAAACATTGTCCACGAAAATAAAAGTGTAGAAAAATTTTATCAACAATGGTTTAAAAAATGCTCTGGCAAAGAAAGATCAGAAAGATTTTCTAATCTATTATATAGATCTGGTCAAGTCATAGCTTACCGTAGCTATGCAAATATAACTCCAGAGATTGTTAAATATATCAAGTCTATGGGCCAAGACATAACTGTAGAAGTTCCTAATTTTGAGAAAAATCAAGTTCCTTGGAGATATAATTTCTTTAACCCGCTATCCGTAGACATAAAAGATAGTCAACTCAACCTATTTATAGGTAGAAACAGGTTTGAAATTCGCACACATTCTTTATTAGATAATTTTAAAGATGGTTCAATACCTGCCCACGTCTTAGAAACTCTTCCTCCAGAGCTTAAACAAAAGATTCAACAGGGCCAAAGAAGCGTTGAGCTTGATCCAGAAAGAGTATCCGTATTTTATTATAAAAAAGACGATTGGACAAACTGGGCTAACCCCCTGATATATGCTATCTTAGATGATATTATAATGCTAGAGAAAATGAGACTGGCAGACCTTTCTGCACTTGACGGCGCTATATCTAATATCAGACTTTGGACTCTCGGAAACTTAGATCATAAAATTCTTCCAAACAAGGCTGCTATTAATAAACTTAGAGATATACTTGCTAGTAATGTAGGTGGCGGTACAATGGAACTGGTTTGGGGGCCAGAGCTTTCCTATACCGAGTCCAATAGCCAAGTTTATAAATTCTTAGGTTCTGAAAAATATAGCTCTGTCTTGAATAGTATTTATGCTGGACTTGGCGTTCCTCCGACGCTAACAGGTATAGCTGGAAATGGAGGTGGTTTCACCAACAACTTTATATCATTAAAAACATTGGTAGAAAGACTACAATATGGCAGAGATCAACTAACTAAATTTTGGGAACAAGAATGTGAGATAGTAAGAAAAGCAATGGGCTTCAGAAAATCTCCACACATTGTATATGACCAGATGAGTCTTTCTGATGAGTCAGCAGAGAAAAATCTTCTTATACAACTTGCAGACAGGGATATCATATCTCACGAAACTATTCTTGAGAGATTTAAAGAAGTTCCGTCTGTAGAAAAGATGAGATTAAAGAGAGAAGACAAGGATCGTCAAAGAGACAACATACCAGAAAAAGCTAGCCCCTTTCATAACCCTAATCATCAAAAGGATCTTGAAAAGATTGAAAAACAAGGAAAGGTAACGGAAAGAATACAAAAACAAAAAGAGTCTCAAAAACCTGTCAATCCAAACGGAAGACCTCAAAATAAAATCGACGAAGGGCCGAGAAAGAAAAGAACAGAAACCCCCAAATCAACACCCGGCGTTGCAGAAGTTATTGTATGGGCCAATGATAAGTATGAAGTGATATCTTCTCTGATAAATAAAGCATATCTATCATCCAATAATAAAAAGAACATGAGACAGCTAACCAGATCGGAAGTAAAAGATATAGAGTCTATCAAATTAGATGTTCTTTCAAACATTGAATTTATGGGAACCTGCTCAGAAGAAGAAATTATATCTTGCTTGAATTCTAAAAAAAGATTGCCAATCAAAATTAAAAATTCTTTAAAAAACCAAAACATAAATCCAGAATCTATGAACCTAGAAGATTACAAAAGACGCGCTATTTCTGCATTTATTGAGTATTCTTTGGATAGTTGATTTACAGTTTTAATAAAAAAAATAAATTTTTGTGTATATTATCTGTAGAGGTGAAATATGACAATAAAAGTATATCAACATGAAATAAACGATGGTATTGGCGAACTCGTTAAGAGTACCGCCAGTGTTGCCTATTGCTCTGAGGCATCAGTAAGAACAAACGTAACTGAAGCTGATGTTATACACGCCGCTGAGAAAATTGTTGCAGAAAACAAAGATCAAGTAGACCTATACTATTTAGAGTCTGTACTGGTCTCTTGTGGCTGGAATAAGAATGACGACGTGTTCATGCCAGAGGCAACTTGGGCAGCTAGAAACACACCAGAGGATAAACAGTTTAATTTTATGCACGATGAAAATGACATCATCGGACATATTACTGGTAGCTACGTCCTAACAAAAGACGGAAAGGCTGTTGGAAATGATGATGAAATGCCTGAAGATTTTGACATCATTACTCAAGCTGTTCTTTATAATAGCTGGACTGGCGAAGAGAATAGAGAAAGGATGGAGAAAATAATCTCCGAAATTCAAGAGGGAAAATGGTATGTCTCAATGGAATGTTTATTTGCTGGTTTTGACTACGCTCTAACTAGCCAAGACGGATCTAAGAAAGTTTTGGCTAGAGATGAAGAGTCAGCTTTCCTAACAAAACATTTAAGAGCATACGGAGGATCAGGTGAATATGAAGGTTATAAATTAGGGCGCGCTCTAAAAAATATTGCTTTTTCTGGCAAAGGATTGGTTTCTAAGCCAGCCAACCCCAGAAGCGTTATATTAAAAAGTGTAGCGTTTAACGTAGATGACAATCCCGTTTTCGACATAGGAGAATTTAATATGTCTGATAATTTGCTAGAAAAGCAGTTGGAAGAGGTTCGCGCTGAACTCGCTACTGCTAAAGCTGAAAACGAGGCTATTAAAGCTCAAATCGAAGAAGCAAAAGATAAAGAGTTTGCTTCCAAGGTTCAGGCTTTTGAAGCTGACATTGAAGCTAAAGACAGCAGCATTGCTGAACTAGAAGAGAGCATCAAGAGTACTCAAGCTCGTGTTGCAGAATTGGAAGACGCTCTAGCTAAATCTCAAGAAGATCTAGCATCTGCTAAAGAGCATATGGAAGAAATGAAAAAGAAAGAAAAGATGGAAAAGCGTAAAGCTGCTCTTGTAGAAGCAGGTTTTGAAGCAGAAGACGTAGAAGATGCACTAGCTGCATTTGACGGACTTGCTGACGAAGCGTTTGATTCCGTTGTTGCCATGTATGGCAAGAAAGAGAAAGCCAAAAAAGACAAAGAAGCAGAAGCCGGTATGCCTCCTGAAATGAAGGAAGCTATCGAAAAGAAGAAAAAAGAAAAAGAAGCCAAAGCCGATGAAGAAGAAGCCGAGGCAGAAGTAACTCCAGAACTTCTTGCGGATGTAGAGACATCTGAAGCAACTTTGATTGAAGCTGCACCTGAAGTCGATGAAGTAGAATCAACAAGAGCTAGTATCTCTAACTGGCTTGAATCAAATGTTCTCAACAAAAATAAGTAATTTTCATAGGAGATTAAACTATGGCTCTTAAAGCAGATAGATACGAAGAATCAACAGACATTAGCTTCTTCTATAACGCAGGCACCGCAACTCGCGGTGGAGTCGTTTTATTGAACGCCGCTAATGCTTCTGGTGCAGCAATGGACCAAGGTGCTAACTTGGTAGAATATGCCGCAGCTACAACTGGTACTGTTCCTGTCGGAATCCTTCTTAACGACGTTGTTAACAAGGATCTTACTAGAACTCATCTTAATCAATACAAAGATGAAGTACAAAAAGGCGGTAAAGTTACTGTCTTGACTCGTGGTTGGATTGTAACTAACAACCTTGACGCTGTTACTATTGCTCCGGGTGAAGTTGCTTACGCATCTGCAACCGCTGGAAACCTAACAAACGTTTCAACCGCAGGTCAAGCTGTCGGGCGTTTCATGTCAGCTCAAGATGCTGATGGTTACGCTAAAGTTTACGTCAATCTTCCAAGCCTTGGTTAATAAATAAATAGGAGATATAATAATGTCATATACAGAAAGACCTAGCGAAGAATTTCTTAATGTTCTTCGCAAATCCGGCGACGGAAACCTTGAGACCGCAATGGCGGCTCAGAGAGAATTTGCTGTTGCCCTAGAAACCCCTTTGCGTAAAGGCGTTCTTGTTGGTAATATTCTTGGTAATATTTTTGAGAAGATTAGTGTAGAGCCGGGTGGAAGCACCGAGTATCCATTGGATCTTATCAGTCCCGGACTTGAAGGTGAGCATGTTGCTTACACCAATCCCGGTCACGGTCGTATCCCTGAGCGTGCGGTCGAGAGCGATTACGTCATGATTCCAACTTATAGCATTACTAGTAGCATTGACTTCTTGCTTCGCTACGCTCGTGAAGCTCGTTGGGATATTGTCGGTCGCGCCATGCAAGTCATGGAAGCCGGTTTCACCAAGAAAATGAATGACGACGGATGGCATACCATTTTGGCTGCTGGTGTTGATCGTAATATCTTGGTTTATGATGGAGACGCAACGGCAGGTATGTTCTCCAAAAGACTCGTCAGTTTGATGCAAACCGTTATGCGTCGTAATGCTGGCGGAAACACAGGTTCGGCTAATCGCGGTCGATTGACCGATCTTTACGTTTCTCCAGAAGCTCTAGAAGACGTTCGTAACTGGGGATTTGATCAAGTTTCCGACGTTGTTAGAACTCAAATCTACAATGCCGGTGGCGATGGCGCCCCTATCACCAATATCTTTGGTGTAAGCCTTCACGATCTAGATGAACTCGGAGAAGGTCAAGAATATCAAGAGTTCTTCACTAATGGTCTCGGTGGCTCTGTTCAGGGTAGCGATCTTGAACTAGTTGTTGGTCTTGATCAAAGCGCGAACGATAGTTTCGTTATGCCGGTTAAACAAGAGATCTCGGTTCATGAAGATCCAACCATGCATCGTCAGCAGCGAGCTGGCTGGTATGGTTTTGCTGAACTAGGATTCGGTGTTCTTGATAACCGTAGAATTATCCTCGGCAGCTTCTAATATATTTATATAGTATATTATCCTAGAAAGGTGGTTCATCTGAGCCACCTTTCTTTTTATATACCCTCTACCCTATAAAATGTGTATAATAATACATACATGTATCTCATAGGATTTATTTTAAGGAGTCTACGATGGCAAATATGTCAGATTATCTAGAATCTGGATTATTACACCATGTTTTTAGGGGGCATAGTTTACCAAAGCCTCAAGGCATGGCTTTAGCTCTCACAAGCGGAATACCGGTAGAATCTGGATCAGCTAAAAATTTAATTACAGGCGGGTTTCTTCAAGAATTACCTAGTGGAGACCCTTCTTTGGGCGATACCGGGTATCGAAGAGTTGATCTTGGTCAACCCTCTGTGGCCGGTGATGCAGCTTGGGATTTTTCAACAGACGAAGATTTTGCAGCTGGTAGCGGATTTATTAAAAATTGTAACACACTATATTTTGGAACAGCCTTGACTGAATGGGGCTGGGTCTCTGGAATAGCCCTTTGCGACAATAGCGATTGGGGTGAAGGTAATCTAATCATGCAGTCACAACTCGATAATGCAAGGTACGTTTTTAAAGGAGATTCTCTAAAGTTTGATATTGGTCAATTAAGAATTCAATTTAAATAGGTCTTAAAAATGGCGCAGCTTACAAAAAGTCAGTTCTATAATTTTATAATAACAACTCTGCCGGATAACTCCAATAGAGAAATATCAGCTTTAGATTTAAGATCTTCCTTTTTTAACTTAGCCGACTCTATCGCTACTATTATTAAAGATGAAGATATATCTTCATTAAACTTTTTTTCTGGTGATACAGGATCTACCGCTGTTGGTGTAGACTCTTTGTCAAGAAGAAATGTTTTAGGCTTTAACACCACTGACAATTCGGCTTTTGGGTTTAGATCTTTAGAACTGGCCTACTCTTGTTCAAGCAACACGGCTATAGGCTCTTACGCCGCTTCCTGTAACACGCTAGGTTCTGACAATTTGGCTCTAGGTGTTCACTCTTTAGGTAGTATAACTACAGGTAGTGGTAATATAGGTGTAGGAAACTACTCCTTAATGGAAAATAAACATGGAAATTTCAATATTGCTATCGGTCATGGCGCCGGATACATATCTCCCACTACAGAGAGTTTTAAATTTTACCTTGGGTCTTACCCAGAAGCTAGTGGCGACTGCGATTCTTACGTAGCTGGACTTGATAAACCCCCATTACTTTATGGCGATCTTCAAACACTACAGCTTGCCATAGGAGCATCTGGTTTTAGAGGCTCTGAAAAACTAGCTGTCTCAGGTCATGTTATACCTTATGAATCTGGAGGTATTTTCAGCTTGGGGTCTGGCGTCTACAGATGGGATGCGCATCTTCAAAATCTATTCGTTTCTGGTAATATAGAAACTGCAAATCCTATATTTACCTTCAGGATCTCAGACGGCGTGAACCCTTCAGATCCGATACAAGATAATGAAATAATATACACCACGGGTATTAGCGGTATTGATACAGCCTATGACTCGTCTTCCAACACAATGAGGATATCTGCACAGCCGATTAGTGGATATCTTTTCAGTGAAATAAATTCAACTTCTGGCCTCTCTCCTGCTTTTGGTGGTCCTAGTGGCTTAATTTGGAATGTTAGCGGCTGGGCTGGCGCCTATGCAGATGAACTCGCTGCAATAGCAGGATTATACACTCACTGGAGAATTGAAGACCAATCCTCTGTTGGTGAAAATATTACAGATCCCTCAACATCTGAAAATACATTAATCATAGCCGGTGTTAGCGGGGCTTATACCAACTATAGATTAGATACAAACACTCTAGAGATATCTACACAGCCGCTTTCCGGGATACTACATTCCATAATAGACGCAAGCGGAGCGAGAACTAAAGAACTTTACGACCAGCAAGATGTGCAATATGATATTCTTTCTTCTAGAAGGGATACGGCTATAAGTGGAACTTTCATATCTTTATCTGGTGTTGAGTCAGCATTTAGTGGTCCTAGCGGTCTTATTTGGAATGTAAGCGGTTGGTCTAGAGCGTATACAGAAGAGACTAGCG
>Ga0255752_10006278_pt1 | contig 11239 bp, 12 predicted proteins | sample 011ome_25_FD_179952 | JGI IMG/M metagenome (GOLD analysis project Ga0255752, IMG submission 179952) | Coastal salt marsh microbial communities from the Groves Creek Marsh, Skidaway Island, Georgia - 011512CT metaG (version 2) | ecosystem: Environmental > Aquatic > Marine > Intertidal zone >...
GTTCTCATTGCTTCTAATTTGAAAATATTCTTGTATCTGCTTTTGGGTTAGATTTGTTAAATCATTATTACACCAGTTTGAGAAAATCTTAAGATCTGATCTATATGACTTCAGGGTGTTTTCGCTGGCACCATAGCTAAGCCAATAATGGTCTATAAAACTATTAATTAGATCTTCTGAAGTATTCATCTTGATGAAATTATGGCATAAAAAAAGCCGATTTGAAAATCGGCTTTCTTAAGAGGAGCGTGCAAATTATTTTTTTGCAAGCTTCTCTTTAATTCTAGCTGCTTTACCCGTAAGCTCTCTCATGTAATAAAGTTTAGCTTGTCTAACTTTACCACGACGCTTAACTTTAACTGAATCAATAAGTTTAGAGTGAGTTTGAAAAACTCTTTCTACGCCTTCACCATGAGAAATTTTTCTAACTGTAAACGCTGAACCTAAACCACGATTCTTTTTTGCAATGACTACACCTTCAAACGCTTGAAGTCTTTCACGGTTTCCATCTCTAACCTTAACAAGAACCTCAATAGTATCGCCTTGTGCAAATTCAGGGATGTCACTTCTAAGTTGATCTATTTCAATTTGGTCGATTACGTTCATGGCTAAATTGGTCAGTTGGTCTTACAAAAAAAGGTAAATTATACCCACTATTTTCGCTGATAACAACATTAATGTATGGCATAATTTCTAGTTCAAAATACGCCAATAACAGAAATGGGAAAAGTAACAGGATTTAAAGAATATGATCGTCAAACCGAAGCTTACAGACCAGTAAGTGATAGGATTAATGATTATGGTGAAATCTTTACGGGTTCCCACAATGAAGATCAGCTTCAGACTCAAGGAGCAAGATGCATGGATTGCGGGGTCCCTTTCTGTCAGTCTGATAATGGATGTCCGATTAACAATCTGATTCCAGAATGGAATGATTTAGTATACAACGGTCAATGGAAGACAGCACTTGAGCGACTTCTCAAGACTAACAACTTTCCTGAATTTACCGGAAGAGTTTGCCCTGCACCATGTGAAGGATCATGTGTTCTAGGCATGAATAATCCTGCGGTGACAATCAAAAATATTGAGCTGGCTATCATTGATAAGGGCTTTGAAGAAGGCTGGATTAAGCCATATCAAGTTGAATTTAGAACAGGCAAAAAAGTAGCAATCATTGGTTCTGGTCCAGCTGGCCTAGCTGCTGCTGATGAACTTAATAAACTGGGTCACAATGTAGTTGTTTATGAAAGGGATAATCGCATTGGCGGTCTTTTGATGTATGGAATTCCAAACATGAAATTAGGCAAAGACCTTGTTGATCGTCGTGTCGATTTACTGCGTGATTCAGGAATAGAATTTGTGACCAATGCCAATGTTGGCAAGGATATTTTAGTTAAAGATCTCGAAAGTGATTACGATGCAATTATTTTTGCAACTGGCGCAACTCAACCAAGAGATCTTCCCGTTGAAAATCGCAATGTTTCAGGAGTTCATTTTGCTATGGAGTATCTTAAGAGCAATACCAGTTCTTATTTGGACTCGGGAGTCGGAGATCAGTCAGATCTTTCAGCAAAAGATAAAAATGTCATTGTTATTGGTGGTGGTGACACTGGAACTGATTGCATTGGTACCGCACTTAGACAAGGAGCAAAATCAATTGTTAACTTTGAGTTGATGTCTAGACCGCCTAACGATCGTGCAGAAAATAATCCATGGCCGTTATGGCCATATATCTGGCGCGTTGACTATGGTCATGAAGAGGCTACTGAAAAATTTGGCAAGGATCCAAGGGAATATCAAATTATGACCAAATCTTTCCTAAAAGATGAATCAGGTAAAGTTAAAGGCTTAACTACTGTCAATGTTGAGTTTGTCGATGGTAAATTAAATGAAATAGATGGCAGTGAGAAGCATTGGGATGCTGATCTTGTTCTACTATCTATGGGTTTTGTTTCGCCAGAACATTACCTAAGTGATGATGCAAATATTGATCTTGATGATAGAGGGAATTACAAAGCCACTTATGGTGAATATGTGACCTCTAAAAATAACATCTTTACTGCAGGTGATTGTCGTCGTGGACAGTCATTGGTTGTATGGGCAATTAATGAAGGCAGAGAGGTTGCCGAAAAGGTCAATAACTACCTATCTTAGCACTATATCCCCTAGGGGATAGTTATCTTACCTCTAATAAAATCTAGTAAAAAACAGACGCTATCGTATAATTCATATGTTCACATTCGAATAGTGTGTTTACTATTTGGATTTATTAAATTAACTGGAGAATAAAAATGGCTAAAGAGCTATACAATACGCCCAATCTAGATGAGTTAGAGACTGGCCCATGGCCTTCGTTTGTAACTGGCTTAAAACGTCTAGCTAATGATGATCATGCTGGTGCTGATATGGTTCGTGATGTTCTTGCAACACTTGAAACTTCATATGTAACTAAAAAAGGTTACTGGAAAGGTGGAACAGTAGGTGTTGTTGGTTATGGTGGTGGAATTATTCCACGCTTCAACGAATTGAAGAATGAAGACGGCGATTATAAATTTAAAGCCGCTGGTCAGTTCCATACACTTCGTATTCAACCACCTGCAGGTATGCACTACACTTCACAACTGCTCAGAGATCTATCTGACATGTTTGTTGATAATGGTGGTTCTGGTTTGATCGCTTTCCATGGTCAATCTGGCGATATCATGATGCAGGGTGCAGATGAAGAAGGTGTCCAAAGAATTTTTAATGTCTTAAATGATTATGGATTTGACTTAGGCGGTGCAGGCCCAGCAGTTCGTACTGGTATGTCATGTGTTGGTGCTGCTCGTTGTGAGATGTCAAATGCAAATGAGCAAGCAATCTTAAGAACGTTAGTAAATGCATTTCTAGATGATATGCATCGTCCTGCTCTTCCATACAAGTTCAAGTTCAAAGTATCAGGTTGTGCAAATGACTGTATGAACTCAATTGAGCGTTCAGACATGTCAACAATTGGTACTTGGAGAGACGACATTAAGATTAACCAAGATATGTGGAAGAAGATGGTTGCTGATAAGGGTATGGATTATGTGGTTGACAACATCACATCTCGTTGCCCAACACAATGTATGAAAGTTAATGAAGACACTTCACTATCCATTGATAACAAGAACTGCGTGAAATGTATGCATTGTTTAAATGTAACTTCTCCATTGTCTCACAAATACAACGATGGCAAGCCTGAAGCGATGCTTGCACCAGGTGATGACAAGGGTGTAACAATCTGTGTAGGTGGTAAGAGAACACTTAAGATTGGTGATCTATTCGGTACAGTAGTTGTTCCTTTCATGAAAGTTGAAACTGAAGACGATTATGAGGCAATCGAAGAACTAGCTGGGGAAATGATTGATTTCTTCGCTGAAAATGCTCTTGAGCATGAAAGAACAGGTGAAATGATCGAGCGTATAGGTATCGTGAATTTCCTAGAAGGAATTGGTCTTGAAGTAGATCCAAACATGGTTGATTCTCCTCGTTATATGTCATATGTCCGTATGGATAAATGGGATGAGGAAGCTACTAAGTGGTTCGAAAATAAAGCTGAAGCAAACGCGTAAATTTAATTAATGGGTAGCTTTACTGCTACCCAATAAAGTTAGGAGATAAATATGGCAGAAGCACCAAGAATGCCTATCGAGTCTGGTTGTCCAGACCCAGTTCAATACATGCATCCGACTATGCGTCGTAACTATGGTCAGTGGGCTTTTCATGATCGTCCACGCCCTGGAGTTCTTCGTCACACATCAAAACATGGTGAACAAATTTGGACTGTCAGATGTGGTACGCAAAGACAGATGGATGTTCATACAATTAAAAAATTAGCTGATATCGCAGATGATTTCGGTGATGGTTATATCAGATTTACTATCAGATCAAATGCTGAGTTTATGGTTGACTCTGAAGATAAAGTTGCTCCATTAGTTAAGGCATTAGAAGACAATGGTTTCCCAGTAGGTGGAACTGGTCCTTCTGTGTCAATGATTTCACACACTCAAGGTTGGTTACACTGTGACATCCCAGGAACAGATGCATCTGGTGTGGTTAAGGCTTTGATGGATGAAGTTTATGATGACTACAAGAAAGAAGAGATGCCTAATAGGGTTCATATGACTACTTCTTGTTGTCAAATTAACTGTGGTGGCCATGGAGATATTGCTATTAATATCCAACATACTAAGCCACCAAAGATCAATCATGATTTGGTTGCTAACGTCTGTGAAAGACCATCAGTTGTGGCACGTTGTCCTGTAGCTGCAATTAGACCAGCTATGGTTAATGGTAAGCCAACACTAGAGGTTGATGAGAAGAAATGTATTTGTTGTGGCGCATGTTACCCACCATGTCCTCCAATGCAAATTAATGATCCTGAAAATTCAAAACTTGCAGTTTGGATCGGTGGTAAGCACTCAAATGCTCGTTCGAAGCCTTCTTTCCAAAAATTAGTTGCAGCAGGTCTTCCGAATAACCCGCCAAGATGGCCTGAGGTTGCTGCAGTAGTGAAGAAAATTCTTTCTTCATACAAAGAAGATGCTCGCGATTGGGAAAGAGTTGGTGAATGGGTTGAAAGAATTGGTTGGCCAGCATTTTTCGAGAAAACTGGTCTTCCGTTTACTAAGTTCCATATCTCTGACTGGAAAGGTACTCGTCATCAGTTAAATTCATCAGCATACATTCGTTTCTAAATAGTTATGAAGATATCTATTCAAGTTAACGAAGGTCCGTATCAGCATCAATCTGCTGATACGGCATACCAATTTGCCAAAGCAGCCATTGAGAAAGGTCATGAGATCTTCCGTGTTTTTTTCTACCATGACGGCGTAAATAATGCTTCGCGTTTTACTGTACCGCCACAAGATGATAGAAATGTTGTGAACAATTGGGCTGACTTAAAAAATGCAGATGGTTCTGATATTGACCGAGTAGTCTGCGTTGCTGCTGCATTAAGAAGAGGCATGCTGGATGAGTCTGAAGCTGGTAAAAACAGTGTCGAAGGTAATAATATTCACCCTGCTTTTCGTATCTCGGGCTTAGGGCAATTGATTGAAGCTGGTATTCAATCAGATCGTTTGGTTGTATTTGGAGATTAAGATGAGCACAAAGAAATTTATGTACCTTAATAGAAAAGCACCTTACGGAACGGTCTATGCTTTAGAGTCTCTAGAAGTGGTTTTGATTGCTGCTGCATTTGAACAAGATGTTTCACTAGCTTTTATTGACGATGGTGTTTATCAAATCGTTGATGGTCAAAAGACTGATGGTATTGGCATGAAAAACTTTTCTTCTACATACCGTGCATTGGGTGATTACGATATCAATAAATTGTATGTATCAAAAGAGTCACTGGATGAGAGAGGTTTATCTGAAGACGATTTAATGCCTTTGGTTTACGAAGATGAGGATGATGATTGGGCTGAAAAGCCATCGGTTTTTGTTGTTAGCAATGCTGAGCTTTCTAAGATCATGTCTGATCAAGATGTTTGTTTAAGTTTCTGAGGTATTAATATGTTACATACTGTTAACAAGTCATCATTTGAGCGTAATTCTTTACAGTCTTGTGTAAACATCATTGATGATTCAAGCGTTATCTTATTAATTGAAGATGGAGTTATTTCTGCAACAAATAACACTCAGTCTTCTATTGTTTCTGACCTTGCATCTCAAGGTCGTGTCTATGCACTTCAAGGAGATCTTGAAGCTAGAGGGATTTCTTCAAAAGTTGCGGACAACATTAAAGTTGTTGATTATGCAGGTTTTGTTGATTTAGTAGTTGAACACGGAACTCCAGTTTCCTGGGTTTAACGATTTAATATAAAGGAGAAAAAAATGGCAGATATTTTAGGAGCACCTGTTGATGAAGAAGGTTTTTTAGAAAATCTTGGTGATTGGACAAAGGAAATTGCTGTTGAAATGGCAAAAGGCGATGATATTGATTTATCAGACGAGCACTGGGAAGTAATTGACTTTCTACGTGAATATTATGAAGAGTACCAGATCGCCCCAGCGGTTCGTGTACTTACTAAAGCTATTGGTAAGAAGATGGGCAAAGACAAAGGTAACTCAAAATACCTATACTCTCTATTCCCATATGGTCCAGGTAAGCAAGGCTGTCGTTTTGCAGGTCTACCTAAGCCAACAGGTTGTATCTAAATTGATACTTGTGAGCGCCCCTCGGGGCGCTTATTTAAAATCTTAATTTAATTGGATTTATGACTGGAATCAGTATTTTTTTTACAGTTTTATTTTATCTTGCGTCAATCGTATTTATTGTTGGTATGGCTCGCAAGATCTATCAGTACTGGGTAACCCCAGCACCTTTAAAAATACCAACAGCCCCTACACCATTGACTAAGACTGGTGTTTATATGAGAATGGCTCGAGAAGTCACTCTTTTTGAAAGTTTATTCAAATCAAATAAATGGACCTGGTTGTTTGGCTGGATGTTCCATATCGGATTGTTTCTTGTTTTAATTCGTCATATCAGATACTTTTGGCCTGGCGAAATTCCTGAAATTTTTTTATTAACTCAACCTTTTAAATATGCCGCTTTTGCTATGGTGATTGGATTAGTTGGTTTAATTGGCAGAAGAATTTTTGTCGAGAGAGTGAGATATATTTCAGCTCCAAGTGACTATCTTATGCTTTTAATGTTACTTATTATAGGTGTTAGTGGAGTCGTAATGACATTCACAACCAATCACACTGATGTGGTCATGGTAAAAGATTTTGCATCGGGTTTGATAACGTTTAATTGGGCAGATATGCCAACTGAAATTCAATGGGTTATTCATTTATTAATGGTGATAGTATTAATTGCAATATTTCCAATATCGAAATTATTGCATGTTCCTGGTGTTTTCTTTAGTCCAACGAGAAACCAGGTGGATGATGCAAGACGTAGAAGACATATTTCACCTTGGGCTCTTGAACAAGAGGCTAATAATGATGAAAAATTAGGTCAAACATTAGGCAAGGATAATAATTAGTTGAGATAAATTATGGCAGACGAATACGAAGTTCCAGAACTACCAACTTATATTGAAATTCCAGATATCAATGAAGGAATAATGGAGGGTGAAGGTCCATTTAAATCTTCAGAAGAGTTTCAGGTGCCACTAGGATTTCCAGGTGAAAAAGTAGAAAACTGGAAAGAAAAGGCGATTGATAAGATGGCTGATTTAAAGTCTAAATATCGCTCTGTTCAAGTCTTCCTTGATATGTGCGTTAAGTGCGGTGCATGTACAGATAAGTGTCATTATTTTTTAGGTACTTCTGATCCTAAAAATATGCCTGTAGCGAGACAAGATTTATTCAGAAGTGTCTACAGAAGATACTTTACTTTTTCGGGAAAATATTTTCCAAAGCTAGTAGGAGCTAAAGAGCTCGATGATGAAATGCTTGATGATTGGTATAACTACTTTCATCAATGTTCACAATGTAGACGTTGCTCTGTTTTCTGTCCTTATGGAATTGATACTGCAGAAATCTCAATGGCTGCAAGAGAAGTATTGGATGTCGTTGGAGTGGGTCAAAAATATTGCAATCAAATACTTGGTAAGGCGGTAACAGTGGGTAATAATTTAGGACTTCCTGAACCAGCATTAAAAGACACTTTAATAGATTTAGAAGAAGAAGTTGAAGAGGATACAGGAGTTCCAATTAAATATCCTTTAGATCAAAAAGGTAGTGAAATTTTACTTGTCACTCCTTCTGCTGATTTCTTTGCAGAGCCGCATATTGATGGATTAATTGGATATGGTAAGGTCTTTCATCAAGATGGCGTGACATGGACTCTGAGTTCATATGCTTCAGAGGCAGCAAATTTTGGTATGTTTATTGGCTCTTATGATGTCATGAGAAAGGCCGCACTGAGAATTAGAAAGGCGGCACTTGATTTGGAAGTTTCAAGAATCATTGTAGGAGAATGTGGCCATGCATGGCGTGTTGCTTACAGTTTTTGGAATACGCTTTCCGGTGTTGGTTCTGGTGCAAGTGATGAATTTGCTCTTAAGCTTCAAAATCAACTTGATTCTAGATATCCTCAACCACAACACATTATTGAATATACATACAATCTTATTCAAGAAGGAAAGATTGAATTTGATAAATCTGAAAATGATCACAGAACGGTTACATTCCATGACTCGTGTAATGTTGCTAGAGCGACTAACATGGGAGGCATACCTAATGGCCAGTTTATTCTCCCAAGAGAAGTAATCAAGTCAGTTTGTAATAATTATGTGGATATGGAAAGAGGCACAATTATGGAATCCACTTTCTGCTGTGGAGGTGGAGGTGGTCTTCTTACTGATGATCTAATGGAGATCCGTATTAAAGGTGCTATGCCAAGAATGCAGGCATTGAAAGAAGTTGAAAAGAGTGATGGTGTGGATACATTAGCGGCAATATGCGCAATTTGTAAGTCACAATTCACCAAAGTTTTACCAAAATTTGATTTTGACCCTTACATGATTGTAAGTGTTCATCAATTAGTAAGTGATGCAATTGTTTTAGAAAAACCAGAAGGCAGTGACTCAAAGATTGAAGAGTCCACTGAAGTTACTGAAGAATAAATAAGGAGATTTGAAATGCAATCTAATCCATATGGAAAACCAACCAAAGGTAATAATCACACTTTCAGATTATATTCTGATGACGGTGATGACCTAAAAACTGTACCTTGGAATCAAAAAATCTTCCAAAATGATACATCTCATAAGTGTCCTACTTATGTGACACAAACTCCACCATGTCAAGGGTCATGCCCATCAGGACATAATATTCGTGGATGGTTAGATATCGTTAGAGGCATGGAAACTCCACCAGGAGATATGTCATGGCAGGAGTATGCATTTAGAAGATCAACTACAGCCAATCCATTTCCTTCAGTGATGGGTCGTGTATGTCCTGCTCCTTGTGAGGATGGATGTAACCGTAATGAGGTAGATGATACTATTGGCATTAATGCAGTTGAGCAATTCATTGGTGACACGGCTAGAAAAGAGGGTTTTAAATTTACGATTGACGCTAAAGATACTGGCAAAAAAGTTGCTGTAATTGGTGGTGGTTGTGGCGGTTTAACTGCTGCACTTCAGCTTAGAAAGCAAGGTCATGCAGTGACAGTTTATGAAAAGTTTGAAAAACTTGGTGGAATGATGATGTACGGTATTCCTGACTATCGTGTTCCGAGAGATGTCCTACAACATGAAATTGATAGAATTTTAGACACTGGAGTTGAAGTCAAGTACGGAACCAAAGTTGGTGAAGACATAACAATTGAAGAAATTGAAAAAGAATTCGATGCTGTTCTATTTGCAATCGGTGCATGGAATGGAAGATCTTTACCGGTTGAAGGCGGTGATGCTCAGAACTGTGTATCTGGTGTTGCTTTCCTAGAGGCATATACTCATGGAAGATTAAAACATATTACTGGTAAAGTGGTCTGTATTGGTGGTGGTGATACATCAATTGACGTGGTATCGGTTGCGCGTCGTCTTGGACATATTGACAACAAGGCCGCTAAAGATAGACCTGAGCACATTATCTTTAATGACACGGCTCATGATGTAGTCGATACATCATTAAGACTTGGCGCAGAGGTCACACTAATTTCTCGTTCTTCAATTGAAAACATGCCTGCTGCGCAGGAAGAGATTGATGATGCAACACGTGAAGGTGTTGAAATTATTGGACAATTAAGTCCTGTTAAAGTTATTACAGATGAAGATGGTAGAGCTACTCATCTGAGAGTTGTAAGGTTAGAAGAAGATGGCTCAACACCTATTGAAGGTTCAGAGTTTGATTTAGAATGCGAGTTAATTGTTTCTGCTATTGGTCAGTCCGTTGATGATGAAGGCATTGATTCTTCATTCTTTAATGACAAAGGATTCATTGATGCAGATAGAAACTACCAAGTTCCAAATAAACCAGGTTTCTTTGTTTGTGGTGACGTCATTCGTCCTCATCTATTAACAACGGCTATTGGTCAGGCATCTATTGCTGCTGAGAGTATTAATGATTATCTTTCTGGACAAGAACAGCATGCTCGTCCTAAAGTAGATGTCCATCACTTTAACTTGTTAGATAAGCTAAAAGAATGGGACATGGCACCGGAAGATTACCAAGCAGGTGGAATACCTGCTGAATCAACTGATGGAGCAAAATTTGCTGTCCACAACTACGAAGATCGCTCACATGCTTCAATCATTCCTCATACAGAGTTATTCTTAGGACACTTTCCTCAAGAAGATAGAAACCAACGTGAGCATAAGTTGATTGGTGCTGAAGAAGTCCTAGGTAATTTTGAAGAGAGAATAGTTGGTTATTCTGAAGAAGCTGCCCAAAAAGAAGCAGGTCGTTGTATGTCTTGTGGACTATGTTTTGAGTGTGATAACTGTGTCATGTATTGTCCTCAGGATGCAGTCTTTAAGGTGAAGAAAGATCAATCAACATTGGGTAGATATGTTGATACCGACTATACGAAATGCATTGGTTGTCATATCTGTGCTGATGTGTGTCCAACTGGTTATATCCAAATGGGTCTTGGTGAGTAAAGATTAATCATGAAGCTAGTTAAGTTCACCACTACCTTGTTATTGTCGTTTATGCTCTCAATATCTTTTGCCCATGGTGACAAGGGTCACAAAAATATTGGAACTGAAGCGCAAAAATATGTGGATCAAAATAAGGTTTATCATAAAGAAGGCCTTTCAATGACACGTAAGATGCATCCTAACTGGATGGTGCATAAAAGAGATATGACACTGAGACAAGGCGTTAGAACTGATGAGCATTCATTTAAGGGTTGTGTTAATTGTCATGCGACAAAAAAAGACGCAAACAGTTATCATCCAATCAATGCTGAGGAACAATTTTGTTCAGAGTGTCATAAAGAGACTGGTGTGAGCATGGATTGTTTTTCTTGTCATAGGTCAACTCCAGGAAAGAGTGCATACAAATAATTAAGAATAATGAATAGAAGAGACTTTATTAAGAATACTGCAGCAACAACCGCATCTGTCGTCACTGTTGCCAATGGAGTTACTTTAACTACTTATGCGTCTGCAAATGATAAACCAGTCACCAATGAAAAAAGATGGGGTATGTTGATTGATACCAATAAACTTACTGAGGCAGATATCGATGGGATGGTTGTTGCTTGTAAGGAAGAGCATGGTTGGGGCAATGAGCCAAATTCCAATGAGGC
>Ga0255752_10006279_pt1 | contig 11239 bp, 18 predicted proteins | sample 011ome_25_FD_179952 | JGI IMG/M metagenome (GOLD analysis project Ga0255752, IMG submission 179952) | Coastal salt marsh microbial communities from the Groves Creek Marsh, Skidaway Island, Georgia - 011512CT metaG (version 2) | ecosystem: Environmental > Aquatic > Marine > Intertidal zone >...
TGAACCAGCCCGCCCTGATCGGCATCCTTGCCGCCTCGCGCGCGTAGTTCTTGCGGTAGCTTGCTATCATTACCCAACCCATCAACCTCAATGCGTTCGCTTACTGCCCGCAAAGCGTCAACGTAACTGCTTTCAGCACTATGTTCGACTTGCATACGATCGCCAAAGTTCTTTGATGCCATCCTAGCAGCCGTCCACTTTAGTCCGTCTATTGCGACCCTTGCCGCATTGCTGTCTTTGATCTTACCAGCCAAAACAGCCAGCGCTATTTCAGCGACCTTTTCGCCATAGTAATTCCCTCTTTCCTCCTTCGCGACAGCGAAGGCGGCGGCAAATTTTGGGTCTTCCTTAGTCCAACGCCAGACAGTCGCCCAATCCGGCATATCGTCATCGCGACAGACGCTTGCATGGCTGCGCCCTTCTGAAATGCGTTGCAGGAAGTTTTTTACAACTTCCGGCGTTTTTTTGCTTTTTGCCATGAGAAACCTCTCGAGAACCGCTAAGTCATTCTTTATATTCAGTAAATAACCAACGGAGAGCGAAATGACTGATATTAAATTTAACAACCCGCACGAAGAATATTGCTTTAACAACGCGGCATATTTTACCGCTTGTCGCGGCAACCGCATCCAGCAAACCTTTAAGCGTATAGAGTTTGACAGCTTTGATGCTGCCGTTAATTATGGCCGCCAGCAAAACGATGGCCGCACTATGATTTACGCGGTAACAGCGCAAGGACGCGATGCGCATATTTGCAACGCTTAGTCGGCGTCCTCGTCTGCATCAGGAACATTGACTTCAACAAGGCCGCATTCCGCTGCGGCCTTTTTGCCGTCGCCCTTAACAAACACCAAAACATTTTGATGTGTCTTGCCTAGCTTGCGACTAGCTGCAAACTGGCGCCCCGCCCTTACTGGCAGCGATCCAACCGCAGTGACTAGGATAGCTTCATTATAGTAATGCAAGCCAGCCTGTCGGAAAGCCTCAATGGTATCGCCGACGAAGTTGTAATAATTACCAGCCTTATCCCTAACTTCGCCAACGACAAAGCAGGCAAAGCGGTTGTCTTTTAACAGCTTGCAGCTTTCGTTGATAATGTCGAAATATGCCTGTTTAAACTCAGCATAACCAAGCGTTGATAGATCGGCCGGATCATCGCTATAAACTTCCAGATCAGCATATGGCGGGCAGCTGTATATCAAGTCAGCTTGGACGCCATCAGCAAGCTTGCCAATATTGCGGCTGTCGCCAATATGCCAAACCGGCATCGGATCATCGCAAATATCATCGCCTTGCTGCCGGTTAGCTTCAACCTGTTCAGCGCGCAACTCGATGCCAACATATTGCCGGCCAAGCTTTGAGGCAACAACGCCCCTCACTGAACCGCCTGCAAATGGGTCTAAAATGACGCCATCTTTAGGGCTGAACCAGCTATAACCAAGTTCGCAAAGAACAGGGTCAAAAATGCTTGTGGCGTTCATATCGTCAGGCTTGCCGCCCATCAAAGCGTTCAGCCTGTCTTGACCGCCGTATGTCTTGCCAAGCATAGATTCCGGCATAGCCCTGCCATGCCCATCGCCCCTAGCCTTGCTCTTGCTGTAATCTGTTGCAGGCCTTGCGCTTCCGCTTGGCGCCGCATTATCACCGCGCCCTAATTCGCTCTTGATGCCTAATGCCAGCCAACCGCGCTTGCGGTTTTGCCACCAGCCTTCGCGGGCTGACATGACACTGAATGGCGGAACACCAAAGCGATCCGATAACGAGCCTTTGACAGAGGTATCAGCGCCTTCATTTTCATCGTTATGGTCAAGAAGCGCATCTATCTCCGCAGGGTCAAACCCCATTAGATCAATATCAAAGCCATCGCCCAAAAGATCGTTTATTTCGATCTTTAGCATTTCCTCATCCCAACCAGCATTCAGCGCCAGCTTGTTGTCAGCTATGACATAAGCGCGCTTCTGCGCATCGGTTAAGCCTGTCAGCGTAATCGTCGGGACTTTATCTTCGCCAAGCCGCTGCGCAGCTTGTAAGCGCCCATGACCGGCGATAATGCTTTTGTCCTCATCTATGAGGATAGGGTTTGTCCAGCCAAATTCCTTAATTGAGGCAGCAACCTGCGCCACTTGCTCATCGGAATGCGTCCGGCTGTTTCTTGCGTATGGCGTCAAGGCTGTTACGCCATGCCAAACGACATCGAGGTCTCGCATCGAGTTGTCTCATTCAAATGTTTGAAAAAAGGAGCCGGCAAAAGCTTCATAGGTTTACACCCATCAACTCCCGCCGGCAAATCGCCGGCTCAGGAACCTTTCGGCGCCTCCTAGCATAACCGGCAATTAATCTATTCTGCCAAGACCCTATCATAATCCGTCCCTATGCGCAAGCATATGCGCATATATGTGCCTTTTTTGTTGAGTTATGCTTTTTAATGCGCATAATATGCCTACAAGTAATAAACAGGAGGCGATTATGACTGACGGAACAAAAGGCTTTTTATTTGAATGTGCGTTGTTTTTTGGAGTGCTTTGCCCGCTAGCGATTAGCGTTGTTGGTGGCTCTGATAGCTATTTTTGGCGCTTTTTTGCTTGGATGATTGGCTAATGCCAGCCGTCATTAAGATTTATCGCGACCATCTGATCGGATGGGAAACAGTCGCAGAATGCGAAAATTGCGTTGAGCGCTTTGGCGAATTGCGCGGCTGTTACGACTGCGATGGTAGAGGCTGGCGCTATTTAACCGAAGATGAGGAGATAGAACATGAATGCGGGCGAAATGCTGCATGATTTGCAGCGATTACTCAAGGCTAGGGCTGAAGCGTTAGCATCTACTAAGTCTGGCAAGGCTGCGGTAATTGACGCTGAAATTATAGGCCAGCATGGATTAAGCTGGTATGAAGGCGATCTGGAAGAAGGCAGTGAGCGTTTAAGCGCTTTCATTAAAGAGGCTCGTGATCTTATAGACAAGGTTCAGCCGTTAGCTGACAAACCAGATAAGCTTGGCGCAGCATGGGTGGAAGGCATTTGCGACATAGAAGCTGGATATGCTGACTATAGCGAAAAGCCGATCCTAGAACGCCTTGACTGGAAAGACCTAACCAGACACGCGCTCAATAGCGGCACCAAATGGGGTTTGGCAAATAATATTAGAAAGCAATTTGATGAAATTGCAAAGAAAGACAGATATAGCAGGGATAAATATTCTGAAAACTTGCTAAAGACAGCCGATGAAAGGTTCAAACGAAAATCATAGCCGAATGGGGTGTGAAGCAATTTGAACCCAAAACTAACGGCTGTGTATTTTTGTGAAAGCATCGTCCAAATCATCAAGACATAGCCTTAATATTTCCGGCGCAGCCTTTGGGTTGCGCCCTTTTTGTCTAGCCCAATCCGCAGCGCTGCGATCATGTAAGACAACTTCCTCGACGCAGCTATAGCTTTCCCTGCCCATGCGACGCGCTATTTTGTTAAAGTCAGCAAAAGCATCAGATGCGCGCTCCGTCATCTCTGCGCTTCCGCCTTTGGGCATCCCTTCCATGCTGCCGGTCATCTTTTGCGCCCTTCCTGCGGCGCGGTATAGCGCCAACAGCCGCGTGGCGGCCGCGTACTGGTAAGGCTCTATATGATTGTGCTTTAGGTAGTAATCAATCCAAAGCTGGTCTGTGACGCGGATACGCTTTTTACCGGCTTGTCTGGTTTCGATCTCCTCGATGCTGTGTTTAGCTAAAAACTCAGGCGTCGGCAAAAGCGCATCTTTATCAGACATCTAACCACCCTTTCTGTTTAGCCAGCGCGATTATGTCAGGCCGGTTTTTTATGTAATATGTAGGCATAGCCGCATATTTGTGGACGAACTCTTCTTTGGTAGATGGAAACCACCGCTGGCTAATGCCGAAGTTTTCGTGCTTTGGGGTTGCTGCGATCTCGACATCTTCCCAACGACCTTGATTAAGCCATGTTGCGGGGTGGCAAATATATTTCGCATCCGTCTGATCGCGCCTGACCTTTTCGCTATAGGCTTTGATGCCTGCAAGCAAGGTTTCTGCATCAATGTCTTTTAAAGCTGCTTTATAAGCGCGCAATGCTGCTTTCTTGCCGACCCTTTTGGGTGAGTTTTCCCACCATTGAGAAAACGAATTGGTGATATCTTTATTGTTAATATCGTTTCTATTGTTTGGGTGAACGCTGTCTTCATCCCCCCCATGCAAGCTGTCTTCACCCCCCTCATGCACCAGCTCATGCACCCCTGCAACATTTGCACCCCCCTCAAGGTTTGGAAGCCGGTAACGATTGGCGAGGTTTGTATTGCCTTCGCGGACGTAATTTTTAACAACAAAGCCTAGTTCCTGAAGCAGCTTTATTTTATTTTGCGCTGTCCGATGGCTGCAATCAGCAACATCAGCCAGCCATTGCACCGACGGCCAAGCATAGCCGACATCAGGGTTAAAACGGTCGCATATGCCGATCAAAATCAGCTTTGCGATAGGGTCATCCAGCTTCTGTTCAAAAGCCCAACTAACAGCCTTGATGCTCATCTAACTCTCCTAATTTGCGCAAAGCGCTTTTCGGCACAAAAAAGGCGGCTCCATATCCGCCGTGATCTTTGCGCCACCGTTGCTGCTTCCCATCCGCAGCTAAAATCCAACCATGCACCTGATAGTTTGGAGCAGAGCCGGTCACTAAAATAAAAACCCTATCATCAGCGTCATCGTCGCGGATAATAAGGTCATAATGATGGCTTGAACGTGTCCTGACTTCCCAACCTGTCGAGTCAAGATCACCGCCCTCTTTGAATGTGTTGATTGAGCCGCCCCAATATTTTCCAAGCAGTTTGGCAACGGCAACTTCACCGCAGGCGCCTTCAACATGGTTTTGCCAATTGGCCGCATTTGGTTCGACTTTGTTTTTATAACCGCGCTTCAATGCCGCAATGTTGCGCAGCAAGCCAGTCGTGCCAGCTTGTGCCAGTTCGTAACTATTGAGCGTCACGTGGATCATTTTGCCATAGTCCTATATTCGTCTAGACCGCCGATATCTTTGTTGTATTGGATGCCCTTTTTGCAAACGCCGCAGATGCGATTTCCTTTGTGCGTGCTTTCAAACTTGCGCTGGCAGCGCAAGCAGCCCCGCATCGCTATATCCTCATTTGCTATTCTTATTGGCACTCGGCGGCCGCTGTAATGCTCGCAACAGCGCTGGACTTCATCGAAGCAATGGTCTGGAATCCGTTGCTGGTAATCGAACCAAAACCTGACGTGCTTTTCAGTTATGCCAATCCACTTAGCGATGCGCTTTATCCCTAGCGCGTAATTTCCATTTCCAGTTGTACGGAAAAGCGCGATCAAATCTTCTTCCTCATGCTTGCGGGGCAAATTTGTCGGAGGCTTTTTCATTTCAGCGTTCCATTTAAGAGATCGCAAAAATCTTCGTAATCAAGCACGGCCAATGGCTTTTGACGGTCTGCGCCAATAACCAAAATGTCGGCGCCGACTATATTGTCATAAATAAATTTGAAGCCGGTTGCGCGCTTTTTGGCCTCGATCTCCCACGTTGTCCGACCTTGCTTAATGATGATGTCATTTTTAAAGCCGGCGGCAGCGCCAGAAAGCGGAACCCGATAAGCCTCAAGACCATGCGCTTTTGCAGTGTTTACAAGCTCGCGCTCAAACCGCCCGCCTTTGTCGCGGCTGGCCTTACCCATGCGAGTCGCTTTCGTGCATTTCCAGCCAGTCTTGAAAAGTGACAGCGCCCTTAGTCATTTTATGGATTTCCATCATCCTCATCATGCGTGGCACTGTGCTTTTATATAAATATTTATGAACGGTCGCTTGGCAGACGCCCAACCGCGCCGCAAATTCTTTCTGCGATATGGCGTTTTCTACTAGATATTGGTTGAGTTTCATTTTGATACGCCACCTGTTGTTATGTTTATTATCAGGCATAATATGCGCATGAACGTCAAAGTCAACTCGCTTAGGAGCATATTTTTATTTTACGCGCTTAATAGTTGCATAAAAGTAAACATATGCTAGAGTCCTCAATTCAACTAAAAGCTTAAAGGAGCTGATTATGGAAGGCATATTCACGAAAAATGCTTATTGCAAATTTGACACAGACTGCACCGCTGTAGCGCCGCCAACGGCCTTATTTGAATTGATAGGAAGTTTGGTGAGGCGCTTGCAGGGCGAGGTGGATAAAAATGGAATACCAAAATAATCTGAAAACTTTGCGGTTAATGGCTGGCAAGAGGCAAGCCGATATCGCTTCAATCCTTAATATCGGGCAAGCAGAATATTCAAGAATAGAAAGCGGCAAGCGTAAAATCACGCCGCATCAAGCAGCCTTAGCCAAAGCGTTTGGCGTTGAGCAAAATCAAATCATAGAAGAATATGTCGCAGACGTTATAAAGAGCATCGCACCGGCTGAAACCTTGCCGGTCTATGGCTTTCCATCAGCCGATGGCGATGGCTTAAACTTTAGCAAACAAATGATGAGCAAAGTGGACTGTCCGCCAGACTTGGCTGACGTGGATGGCGCCTATGCTTGTTTCTGTTTCGGCGATGCACTAAGCCCTAAAATATCGAATGGTGATCTGGCTTTCGTAAATCCTAGCATCGAACCAAAGATCGGTTCGCTTGTTATTGTGCGGGAAAAAGAAAAGGGCTTTATGGGCATCCTGACATCTATTGATAAAGACGGCTGCGCAATCGAAACCATAGACCCACAAGAGGAGCTAGAGTTCAGCCGTGACATTGAGGTGGATCAAATAGTCATGGTCAAATATGACATTTGAGCATATTATGCGCATATATGTTGACATACGTTTTGCATAATAGTAAAAGGGGTGTATGGATGAGCAACAGCAACCCTCAAAAAACGACTTAACGCCAGCATTTTTTGCTAAATATCAGCTTGGCACAAAGTCATTAAATGAGCGTTTTAGCACTGTCGGCGGTAGCGATATAAATACGCTGGCTTCCGGCAATGCTGAACGCATCCACCAGCTATATTTAAGGAAGCGCGGCGAAATAGAAGCCGATGATCTTTCTATGGTCTGGCCTGTTTTAATGGGTCATATCACCGAAGAACTGAATATAGAATGGTGTCAGCACAAGCATGGTTTAGAGATCGTAAACCGTCAGGCCGTGCTAACCAGCAAAAAACACAAGATAATGCGCTGCACGTTAGACGGCTCTGTGCCTAAATATCGTGGCAAGCAGGCCGTCATCGACGCAAAATTTACGATGGGCAGGCCTTTGGCTGGCGAGGAATGGCGCGATGTTATCCCGCGCCTTTGCAAGCACTATAGCCCTCAACTACATTGGAACGCCTATTTGCTGGAAGAAAATACCGGCAAAAAATGCCCTTATGGCCTACTGTCGATCATTAGGGCAGGCAATGAGCCAACCCTTCACGAAATAAAAATAGACCCACTTTATCAGGCTGAATTGATCGGCCTTGCAACCTATTTCATGGGCTGCGTCGAAATGGGTGTGCCGCCAACAGAATTGCCAATCAGCGAAGCGCCAGTTCCGCTAGAAGAAACTGTTCCTGTTTCTATGGAAGGTGATCCGCATTGGAAGCAATGGGCTGAGGTTTGGGCGCAGACAGTTGGCGCGGCTGATACTTGCAAAAAAGCTGAAGCAGCAATCAAGAAGATGGTTCCACGCCACGCTTCTGAGGCCGTCGGGCATGGGATCAAAGTGCGCGTCGCCAAAAACAAATCAAAACGCATAGAGGTAGTCAAATGAAAGAGATCGCAACAGCGTTGAGTAAGTTCCAGTCGCAAATGACTGGTTTAGAGAAAAATGCAAAAGGCAATCGCGGGTCTTATGCTGACATCGGCGAAGTTATTAGCACTGCAAAAGAAGCGACCAAGTTTGGGCTTTCATGGTGGCAAGGCATAGCAAAAGCCGATGGCGACCGCGTGTTGCGGACGATTGTTTACCATACCAGCGGCGAGCAATTGCCGGCGTCGGACTGGCCTTTGGACGTTGATGATTGGACAAACGCGCAAAAGGTCGGCTCTGCCTCAACCTATGCGCGGCGTTACGGTCTGAATGCTGCGCTAGGTTTAGCCGTCGGCGTGACGGACGATGACGGCTTTATAAATGGCGAATTACAAGACCAACCAAAAACAAAGCCAGCCAGAAGCGATGATGGGAATGCTCTCCACCCATCAGCCGCACCGGCTGGTCAGGCTGCTTCGCAAGGCGTTTCTCCCTCCACCGGCGAAGCAGCCGCCACCTTTAAGGCGCCCATCAAAAAAATGGAAGATGTAGGCAAAGAAAAAACCGCCGCCGAAATATATCTTGAAAATATGCAAGCAAAGATCAAAGCGGCTGGCAGTTACGACGAGGTGGTTCAGATCATAACAACCGCCGTCAACGCCGCTAAAAGTCTTGATGGCGTTGAGCAGATGTTTCGGTTTTTACAACCTTCAAGCGAGCAAATCATAAAGATTTTTGCCGCAAAAAAACTTGAATTAACGAAACAGCTTTCAAAGGAGCAAAGCGCATGAGTGAAGAACAAAAATTGGTGAAATACGGCGAGGATGAACTGACGATCAGCCTCAATGACGACTCCGCAAACAAACAAGAAGATTGGCATCGCGATTGGCGCGGCAAAGTCGTTGTCGGCGGGAAGCTTTATTACGTTGATCTGCGCGACAAAGATGTTGGCTGGAAAGCTGGAAAGCTAAAATTAGCACCCGCTGATAAGCAACCCGCAGCAAAGCCAGCCGCGCAGGCGGCAGCGCCCGCACAAGCCGCGCAGGCGGCAGCGCCCGCACCAACTACGCAAGCAAACGACGATGACGAAATCCCTTTCTAGCATTGCAGAAAGGCCAGAGCACCCCTTGCTAGTTGTGCCAAATGGCGAGGGGTGTTTGCTGGTTATCGGCACAAACCAAGCGCAGAAGACCATGACGCCGCATCAAATGTATGGGATGGGGCTTGAGTTTTTGCGGCGCGCAGGTGAGGCGATGCGTGAAAAAGAAAAGGAATAGCCGGCACATTAGTCGCGAGGCTAAGTGCGTCCAATGCGGGCGCATGGTGCTTTTAGATGATAGTGGCTGGCTAGTAAATGGAGCGAAAGAGTTTTTATGCGGGCGGGCTTGTTTTGACAAGCGCCGCAAGCCTATCAGATGGGAGGATTTGTAATGGAGCATTTTAAAATTGACGGCAAAGTTTCGACTAAAGCTTCACCAGAAAAATTTCAGATGGAAAAATTTTCAGTCAAAAGTGAAGCGTTAAATGAAGAACATTCACTGCTTATCGAAAGCGGGATTAAAATACCAAAGCCAAAAGGTTTTTGGGCGCAACAGGCGCGCCAAATGAACAACGGCGACAGCGTTCTTTTTAAAGATGAAAACGATGCAATATCTTTGAGGTATGCTTTGATTTACATAGGCGCGCGGCCGGTCAAACGCCTTATGAGGCACGAAAAAGGGTGGCGGGTTTGGCGTTTGGAAAAATAATCTGCCGCTATGTCGGCCATGATGAACTTTATGACTACCAACAAAAAGGCTGGAAAATTTCCAGCCTTATGCTTCACAGTCACCATTCGCGGCGCTGTTTAATTATGTCGAAACAGCTTGGACAATCTTCTCAATATCAGCCGGATGATGAGCCAGCGAAAGATCAGTGACGGTGTAATGCACCATCGCTGTTTGGCTTTTCTTACTATGACCCATCCGATATTTGCGGATGTTTTCTGGAACGCCGGCCAGCAATTGCTGCGTGTGATAAAATTTGCGGAATCCGCCAATGCCTTTAAACTCGACTTTCGCATGGCGGCAGATCGTTTCTAGCAGGCCTGACCAATGCTTTTGATCGCCCATGACGCCACTTGCGCTAGGGAAAACAAAATAGTCGCTGTCTGCTTGCAGTTTCCATTCGCGCAAGATGCGCATGGTTGTGCTATCTAACGGCAACTCGCGAACCCGATACGGCGTTTTTGTTTCGTCAACTAAGGCGCCCCGATAGCCGGTGCGCTTGACGTAAATTTTACCAGCTTTTAGATCAACGCAATCCCAAATCAGACCTTGCAGTTCATTTGCTGCCAAGCCGGTGAAAGCTGCGACATGGATCAGCGCTTTTGTGTAATGGCGTGTCGTTGCGGCAAGGATGCTTTTAACTTCATCAGCATGATAACCATCACGCGCGCCGTCATTGCCCTTTATGGCTTGCCTGTCGCCTTTGGTGCATGGATTGGTCTGCAATATGCCGCTATTGACAGCGTATTTGCAAATCATGCTCAACGTGTGAACGATCTCTCTTTGCGTCTTTGGCGCAATTTCGCGCACCCGCATATCTTGGATAAACAGATTAACATCAGCAACCGACAGGCGCGCCATCTGCTTGTCGCCTATGCGCGGCACAATATGAAGCCTGACATGGCGCTCATCGTTGCCATAGGTTTGCTGGCGCAAGCCGTTGCGCTTGCCAATAAGTTTTTGGCGCTCGCGTAAAGCCTGCGCAGCAACCGATTCAAGACTAATCTTTGATGCGCCAGCCCTGCCGCTAACCAGCATATCGCGTATCTGATCGCGTTTCTTTTTCCATGCTTGCGGGCAATTTTTGGTGATAGCTTTTTTAGACCGGCCTTGAAGGTCACGATAATAAATGACGCCGACCGTTTTGCCATGCTTAGTGGTAGTCAGCATTTCGCCGTCTGAAATTGTAATATCCATTATAATGCCCTCCTAGTCAGCTTGATAAATGTAGTTGGTGCCAGCGATCTCCGTTTCGCTGTAACTATGCTTCAACTCATGCGCGATTTGTTTGTAGTCAATGAAGCCAACAAGCGGCTCTGGAATTTCGCCATAATGCCCATCGTCAACAAACTGTTCAGCCAACTCATCAAACGTCATATCCTCATATATAATTATATGGTCATAATCGCTGGCGCTGGCATCGTTGCTAAACCAGCTTGACGCGATGCCCTCCTTGTGCGCCAAAGTTGCGCGAACCAACTCATAGTCAGACCAGCTATCAACCGCCTCAAAAAATGCCGGCAAGTTGGCTTGATTGACACCTACCGCAATCCCAAAAGCGATGTCGATACTGCGGCCATCTATCATTTGGATTTCGTATTCCTCGACAAGCCCGCCGAAGCTGTCGCGATTGGCAGAGTATTTTTTGTCATAATCTGCCATGTCGCTGAAGTAGAAGCCTTCTGCGTCAAGGCTGTAAGGCTGCGCATATAAAACAAGCTTTTCCATTATGCTGCCGCCCCGCGATGTG
>Ga0255752_10006301_pt1 | contig 11206 bp, 11 predicted proteins | sample 011ome_25_FD_179952 | JGI IMG/M metagenome (GOLD analysis project Ga0255752, IMG submission 179952) | Coastal salt marsh microbial communities from the Groves Creek Marsh, Skidaway Island, Georgia - 011512CT metaG (version 2) | ecosystem: Environmental > Aquatic > Marine > Intertidal zone >...
AATTGACGTGCAATGTCGAGAGAACCGTTATGGTTAACCCCTGCCTCAGCAATGACAAGACACCTGTCGGTAGGCAACTCCACGGCTAAGTCCCTGCCTCGGGGAGCGTGGAGGAAGCGGGGCGCAATATGGCAGGGGAGCTCGGAAGACAGACCACCGAATGGTAGATGGCTGTAGCCACGGGTATATCCTCGTGTCCGCCATCGCGATAAGCCTCCACGAGGGGTACCGGCTTCCACAGTGGCCTCAGAGGGATACCGAGCTCTGCGCCGAGGGAGAGAACTGCGTCTCTGGCCTCCCTGCCACCGTGTCGAAGCCTGATTGCTTGCAACCAATAATTGCTCTGTCGACCATCCGGCTGAGAGACAACTTCCACAGAGTTAACATCTTGAAAGTGCCCGAGATAGCACCTATAAATCTCTTGTTGTGCTGACAACAGTGCTGGAAGACGTTCGAGCTGTGCGCACCCTAAAGCAGCGTTGAGGTTAGGCATTCGGTAGTTAAATCCGACAACATCGTGGTCAAACTCGAACGGGTGGGGGATTCTTGCGGTGGTCCCCAGGTGGCGAACTCGTTCAGCAACAACAGGATTGTTCGTCACCACACAACCCCCTCCCCCTGTCGTTATTGTCTTATTGCCATTGAAGCTGAAAATACCGGCGAAGCCGAAAAGCCCAGTGTGAATACCATCGACGAAACTGCCCATCGACTCAGCGGCATCTTCTAATAGGGGAACACCAAACCGCTCACACACTTCTGATATAGCGACGATGTCGCAAGGGTGACCCAATACGTGCACCGCGATGACGGCCCTCACTACAGCCCCAGTAGCTGAGTGAAGTCTCGTTCCGTCAGGTCCTACGGTCGTCTGCGATTCAAAAAACTCGGATAGACCCTTTGGGTTCAATCCCATCGATTCCTCTTCGACATCGAGCGCAACAGCTCTTGCCCCGCAGTGTGAAACTGCGTTGGCCGTCGCAACAAAGGTAATCGCCGGGACAAGCACGAGATCTCCCGGCTTCACATCTGCGGCGAGGAGAGCGAGGTGCAAAGCAGTGGTGCCCGACGAAGTGGCCACCGCAAACCTTGCACCCGCAAAACTCGCGAGCTCAGATTCGAACCTGTCGACGTAAGCTCCCACAGACGAAACAAAACCGCTGTCGATACACTCGGAAAGGTAGGCCTTTTCTAAGTCACCCAGTTCTGGGGTATGCAAACCCTCGGCTCCCTGAAACGGAAACCTCTCAAACGCGCCTCTAAGGTCAGATGGGATTTCGGTTGTGGTCCTAGCAGTCATAACAAGAGCCTCGATCTATTCGAGTAGCCTGCAAGATTTTCGCGAAACCAGAGCGTCGTCTTTTCAAGACCCCGCTGCAAACCCTCGCGTCCCGTATATGTAGGAGACCATCCAAACTTGGCTCGAACACGCGAATTATCTGAGACGAGGCGAAGGACCTCAGACTTCTCTGGTCTCAGCCGGGACGCATCCTCACGAATCTCCGGTGAGACATCAAGAATCCCTGTAATCGTGGCCAGCATGTCCCGAACCGACCACTCGTCTCCGGTGCCTAAATTGAAAACTTCCCCTTCGCCCCCGGTGCCAAGAGCGGCGGCAACTATCCCCGCGGCGGTGTCTTCAACGTACGTAAGGTCCCGTGTTGTGTCCAGCGCTCCCAGCTCTAAATAGTCCGGATGATCCAGAAGCTGACTCACTATTGTCGGAATAACCGCCCTATTCGACTGACGCGGGCCATAGGTATTGAAGGGTCGGACTGTCACAACCGGAGTTTCAAACGATGACCAGTAGGAGTAAGCGAGTTGGTCAGCGGCGATTTTGGAGGCGGAATACGGCGACTGCCCGACAAGCGGATGAGACTCTGAAATCGGGACGGTCTGTGCGCTTCCGTACACCTCACTCGTGGAGATATGCACCATGCGAGGTACCCCCTGTGAACGAACGGCCTCCAACACATTCTGCGTTCCCAACACGTTCGTCTCGATATAAGACCTCGGTGCGACGTAGGAGTAGGGAATGGTAATCAGCGCTGCCAAATGAATCACTATGTCTACGCCGTCACACAATCGAACAATCTGCTGAGGATCACGGATGTCACCCCACTCAATGTCGAGTGAATCGTCAGCCGAAAAAGAATCCAACCAACCAGCGCTACCCAAAGAGTTGTATTGGGCCAAAGCACGAACATTGTGACCTGCGCCAAGCACAGTCTCTACGACGTGGGAACCGATGTAACCGTCAGCTCCTGTAATAAGTACTCTCATTGCACGTCCTCCGGAAGGTCCATTGCCCAACAACCCCGATTAGAGTCTAGAGCTAACAACCCAACACAAATCCGAGCACACTTGCTCTCCCGCAGTGAAATTAGTGGAGAATTTTGATCGGTGGACCTGTATCTTTGAAACGACTCGAGTGGTTGACGCGTAGACGGCCATGGCTACGCAGATTTGAATGGAGGCGGCGGTGAGTCTTCATATCGTTTACTACTGGTCCGGGAAGCTTCCGCGTATTTCAGAGCTTTCGATTGCTTCAGCCCTAACAAGGTTTCCGGCCGCCACCGTCGACCTATGGTTGGACACTGATCGAGGATTTGAGTCGTCGTTTCCAGACCAGCTTGAGTGGCTTAGGGGTGAGGAACGTTTCAGACTTCGGTTTTTTTCCATGGAAGATTTTGTGCGTAGGTGCGGATTTCGGCCAGCTCAGAATCAACCCCTGAGCGCAGAAAGGTTCAAAAACTGGATTTTCCAAAGTTTCCATAACAGTTCTATGCGCAAGAATTCATTCGTTCGTGGTCTCGGAGACTCGGCCTTCCTGAGGCCACTACTCGGACACTACAATCCGATTTATGGATGGTTTAGGGCGGGTCCTCCCTGGCACACCATCAAATGGGCGGGTGCAATTTATCGCGATGACCTGTTCAAGATTCTCATTGAACGCGAGTATCCAAATGCCGACGTTCTGTGCGCAGATCTCGATGTTTATTTCGCGGCACCTGTGGAATCTTGGCCGTTTGACAAGTCATTCACATCGCGTTGGGGTGACGCGCCCTGGGCAAATAATCCTGTCCTGTTTCTTCATAGACACAGACCGGGAATCTCAAAAACCTTCCATCGCCTCTTGGAACAAGGAGTTCCGGCCAGACCATGGCACTTTTTTAGCGACGAGAATTGTGCAAAATTTGGAATAGAAATTCTTGACTGCGCGGAGTTTGACCCTGGTTGGAATCCGCACTCTGTCTCATACGCTCGAACAGAACTCTTCATGGTTGAGTCCACAAGTTCGAAGGCCTTCATCGACGAAATTAACGAGTATTCTCTGTCCGTTCATTGGCATAACCAGTGGCAGACAGTGCCTTCGCCGTCGTCGCCATACGCTCATTTTCTCCAGCAATGTAAGGAGACTTTATCCGGTTAAGAGTTGATCCATCTCCACTGCAAGGTAGCCAGACGCTTGTCTTGGTCGGCTGGGCAGCAATGGAGTGCTACCACAACTTCCGTTAACTCCGTAATTTCTGTGAATCACTCCGATGAGCCCGGCAAACGCGGAAATGGCGAACTCTTTTTGTGCCTAAGAAACTCTTCGTAATCGTCAATGTAGTCCTCCTCAGCGTATGGAAGTGAGGCAAAAACCACAACAGAGGCATCCGGTCCGCTGTACATTTGTTTCCCCCAAACCATTGGAGGAATTTGAACTGAATCCCCGGGGGTCGCAAGGATGTGAGATTCTTGGCTAACTCCATCATCAAGATCAACTCTCACCGTCCCAGATATACATGTAAGTACCTGATCACAGAGCTTGTGGGCGTGTTCCCCACGCACTAGTCCCGCACGCACCCCAAAGACAACGAATGTTCTCTGTGGTGAAAAAGGAAGCCGAGAAAACTCCACCGCAATCAGACTTCCCTTTGATTGCTGGCCATCGTCCGCTGTGGTCTCAAAACTCTGAAATCGAATCACAAAGCCTCCTGCTGAATTGTCTTAAGCGCCTGGCACACAAGGTCTATTTCCTCATCGGACAGCGAAGGGAAAACGGGCAAAGACAATACCGCGTCACATGCGGCACTAGTCACTGGATAAGACTCAGCATCGCCGCCAAAGCCTGGCTGGCGAAAATCCGGAACCGGGTAGTGAATCGAAACTTCTATTCCAAATCGCTCCATCACTTCTAACGCTGCTTGCCGACTTGGGGGTACTAGGACTGCCAAATGCCCGTTGTAGTCCAGCTCTCCTCGATGAGGAAATTTCAGCTGAGTAGAAACATCACAATAAATGTTGAATATCTCGGTGCGTCGTTGATTCCGCTCTTCCACGTATGGCAAAAGCACGGTCAAAACCCCGGCCTGGACCTCATCCATCCGGCTGTTCAATCCGCCACTAACGAGCGAAACGTACCTATCTTGCCCCCAACCATATTGTGCAATCATTCGCGCCCTCTTGGCAATATCCACGTCGTTTGTAACTATTGCTCCGGAGTCGCCCATACCTCCTAAATTCTTAGTTGGATAAAAGCTGAAGGTCCCTACATCTCCGAATGAACCAACGTGTTGTCCCCCCGGTCGGACTCCGATTGCCTGAGCACAATCCTCGACGAGCAAAATTCCATACCCTGAACAAAACAGGCTCAATTCTTCAATTTTGGCTCCAACCCCATACAGGTGAGTGACGATTATCGCTCGGGGCTTGGAAGGCATGCGCCCAACCAATTCCTTCAACTGATCCACATCAATCAACAGGTTACTCTCGTCGATCTCTACATAAACTGCGGTCGCTCCCACCGCATTGATCGCAGTCGACGCGTACCCTCCGGCATTTGCGACGGTAATTACCATGTCACCCACACCCACACCCACAGCCTTCAACGCCACAATTAAAGCGTCGGTGCCGTTTCCGACCGTAACCACATTGCTAACTCCGACAAACTCGGCAAACTCTGAGCGAAAACGCTCATTACGAGGCCCGTTGATGTAGTAACCAGACGACACCACCTCACTAATAGTGTCGCGAATGGCTCGCTCTACGTCCCCAGGAGGCGGAAGCACCCTGCTGAATGGGACTGAAATCTTTTCCATACCGCAATTTTCTTGAATATGTTCAAAATCTGGGGGAAACGCAATCTATAGGTAGGCAACGATCGCTTAGGAGAACTCCACTTTATCCAACCCGTGGCGAATTGCGCGCAAGCTTAGCCACCCAGGCATAGGGGGGTGCCAGAAATCTCTGTAGACAATCGTGTTCAAGCTGAGCAGAGCAGCAACATAACTAAATGAAGATCTGCCGGTAACGAGAACTTCAGCTTTGACAAGCCGTTCAAAAGCTTGAAGAGGATCAGAGTCATGGCGCTTTAGGAACAGTTTTGGATCGAGATCGGAGACTTCATCGCTATTCTCGTCAGTTACGACCTCCGCTTTTGCGTTCGGCATCTCCAGATAGCGGCGAATAGCCAAGAAGTCTCCCGACAATTCCTGGCCAGAACTCCAGCGGCCGGGGTGCTTGACAGGTGTCACGTCGCCGCGCCTCGCGTGAAGTGTAACGAAACGCTCTTGTCGCAAACCCTCTGCATAGTTTGACCCAGGCCGGTAAATGAGGCGCAGTTGTGGCCTAACTTCGTCCAAGCAGGACGGTTTTTGGTCCACCAGGTACCGAAATTTGGAAGAAGTTATCGAGACGCCATTGCGAATACCCAAAATCGCACGCGCTGATTGTAGTGGGGAGTCGATCGAAAAGACTTGTCGATGCTCGGGAACTTGATTGAGCTTAAGGAAGTCAAAAGCACTGTTCCAGGAGTCAACAAAGTCTTTCCCTTCCCCAACGACATGCGCGACATCGCGAAACGACCGATGGTGATAAGCAACCCCCAGCAAATTTGCGACCGCGAGCGCCATCATCGCATAAAGAACCTGCGAACCTCCGCCATCGTTCCTAACACGGTTAGAAAGGGAAAAAGCGGAACATGGAGCCCTCCCTGGAATCTTTATTCTTGAATGAAAATATGCGATTAGACGGAGAGAGCTGAACGCACTAAGTCCGAAAATTCTTAGCAAGAGGCCTCCCACAAGGATGCTTCTGCATAGCCCGTCTGAGTGCTTCAATTTCGAAAACCTATCGAGCCTTGAGAATGACCGATCTGGCCCCAATGAGCTGTCGCAATGTCGATCGGGCGGCTGGATTTTGTCATTATTTCAAGCCCCGCAGATCTTCACCACGCTTCGGAGAAGCGACCTTACCCACTGGTTGACCAGTTGGCGCCTTCGCCAGATAGGTCTCAAAATCTGAGGAAGTCAAGGTCGAAACTAGCCGAAGCGTCTCGATGGGGTCGTTCCTCCACGCCCAAGATTCAGGCCACGAACCTGCAAAATGAAGGAAAAACCTATTCACTAAAGTGGATGAGACCGCGAGCCTAGAGGCAAGTGCTCCCTCAAGATTTCCAAGGGTGTACAGAGCAGAATGATTGACAGCCATTTCAAGATTCCAGATTGCCTGAAATTCGTAAGGCATCCAGTGGCATCCGTGTTCAAGCACTTTATGATTCAGATAAGTCTGCTCCCAGGCATTCGCCTTTCGAACCACGCGACCATCAACCTCTCGATACCACCGAGTAAATAAGTCTGCGTCAAGGACGTCCAGAACAACCAACCCGGAACAAAAACTGTCGGGATGCTGATGAAGCCCTTCGGCAACAAAAATTTGTTCAGGGGTCGCGAAGAGAAGAGAGTCAAGCGGATATTGCTCGGCGTAATAGCTCTTTCTCAGATAGGCCATCCGTTTCCTTGCTAGCAAGAGGTCAAAGGGCAGCCCTTGAGTCTGAGAGACGACCCCTATTTGGCCAGGTGGAGTGAATTCAAAAACGTTGGGAGCCGATGGGTTCATGATGACGTCGGTGTCGACCAGGGCAAGCCTTTCGATGGAAGGCAGAAGATTTCTGACGTAAGTCGGAATAAGCATTTTCAGCCAAGCCCCACCAGGGCCAACTGAAAGATTTCCAGCGAAGCTAGAGTCCCGGATAACAACGATTGCCAAGTCGTGCTTCACAGCGTAGATGCGCCAGAACGGTAACGAAAAAAGCACAAAATCCTCGAAGTAGGTCCCTCCGGTTGCTGTAGCTACCAAAGCGTGTCGCGTTGAAGTAGAAAAGTTCCAGACCACCGCTCGACCAGAATCAAAATGTTGGCCCTCTTCCCCCTCTTTCTCTTTGGAGACCGCTTCGCGGCCCAAACGACTCTCTCTCACCATGTATAAACCGGAAGCCTGCCAGCAAGTGCCGAACTGTGAGACCCGACATAAACAGAGACTCCCAAACTGTCTCTGAGTTGTGGCGACATTACAGAAATAAAATCGTCCGTAGCGAAGGGTCTACCCCCGCGAGCCTGCGTTCCATGCACCACTCCCGATGGCCTTTTGTAATTGCGCCGGAGCCGCTCATGCACTCGTGACTTGCTACCGTCAAACCAAAAGTAAGGATTGGAATTAAGGTCAATGCCGACAAGCACAATTCGCTTGAAACCGAGTATCGAGAAAAGCGCAATTAGCCTAACCACGGATGCACCGTTATCGATCACTACCCTTGTGGATCGAAAAAGCTCCGCCGTGGCCCGCAACCCGAATTGCACATCTGATTCGAGATTCTCATCTCGTGCAGTCAACAAATTCTGGCGCCCATACATGAACGTGGAATTTTGAAGCACGTTCGGGACTTCAACCATCCGATGTGCAAGATCAACTCGCTTCGGGCGTAAAAGGAATACGCTGAGTCCAGGTGAGGCAGAAGCCTTCAGACGCAAATCCTCGGACATTGCCGCCACTTCTGAAGTGTTTCCGTCAGCGAGTCCGTCAGCTTCGAACGAATATGCATCCGCCACAAACGGGTGGGATACCCAAGAATTTATCCCTACAGAGAAGCCGGTTCGTATGTGCTGAAAGGCTTCATCATTCAACTCAGAAACACTGCTACCACTACCCAGAATGAAACAAGTCTTCGTGGTTTGCTCAGCAAACTTCAGACGAACAGTCTCCGCAGTCATATCGTATCCGAGCCGTTCAGCCACCGACTTTGCAGTTTTTCCCTCCCTTCGGACCGCGCGTCGAAAATGAAGGCTACGGACTGGTTCGCCCATTGAAGAATCGTAAAGACTCCGGATGACTCGTCCTGGGTGCATGATTCGAATCTAATACACATCCTTCCCCATCTTTCGCGTCAGTTAGGCGCAGTTCGAATCATTAGAGTTCGCGAAACCATGCAGTTGGCGTTCTCCGAATTACCCTTGATTTCGATAGCTAGGTATGACAGGGTTTGAGATTGATTGTTAAACGGTAGGCCTTCAGGCGCTTCGACAGCTTCCGTTACACAAACTTACATCAAGGAGAAACCAATTGGATTGGCGCGACAGAGCAGCATGTCTCACGGTAGACCCGGAGCTTTTCTTCCCAGTCGGGAACACAGGCCCAGCCGTTGAGCAGATTGACCGAGCAAAGGCTATTTGTTCACACTGCCCAGTGACTGAGTACTGCCTGCAGTATGCGCTCGACACTAATCAGGACTCAGGTGTTTGGGGCGGTCTGAGCGAAGACGAACGGCGAGCTCTGAAACGTCGCGCGGCTCGCGCACGCCGCGCCTCCTAAGTGCCCGCCGCCGGCCGAGGCGGTCTGTCAGGACCGAAGGATGGGGATTATGCCTAGCCCGTCCAACCTCATCATTTTGGGAGCTGGCGGACACGCTCTTTCCGTTGCGGACGCAGTGTTATCGGCAGGCTGGACTGTAGTCGGGTTTTACTCACCAGATCGCACAGGTCCTGCATCAATTGTCGGTCCAGTGTTGTCGTCCCTCGATTCACTCGACCTCAGTGAGACCTCGTTTGCTCTCGGGATTGGGACCAATCACTCGAGAGAAACCGTGGCCCAGGACATCAGCAAAAGATTTGCTCATATAGAACTAGTCTCGGTAGTTCATGCCACTGCGTGGGTGTCGTCCCACGCCACTGTCCACCCTGGTGCCGTCATCCTTGCCCATACTTATTTGGGGCCGGGAAGCACTGTCGGACGTGGTGCTGTTCTCAACACTGGTGCCTCTCTAGATCACGAGTCATCGCTCGGCGATTATGCTTCGCTGGGACCCGGGGCTCGCACCGGAGGTAATGTCTCCATCGGCGATCGAACCATGATTGGAATTCAGGCGGGAATTCTGCAAGGCGTGACAGTCGGCAGTGACTGTGTGGTGGGAGGTCACTCCTTCGTGAATAGCGATTTGGACAGCAACAGCGTCTCGTGGGGAACTCCAGCCACAACTGTGCGAACTCGATCGATAGACGATCCCTACTACTAGACGCTGGGCACGGCCGCGGTGACGTCCTTCTCATGGAGGAACTGCATCGGAACGGAAATAGTCACCTCAGTCCCTTCCCCATTTAACGTGTGCCAGTCGATGGACCCGCCCAGCTCACCTTGGACAAGCGTCCGCACAATCTGAGTTCCTAAACCATCTCCCACTTTGCCCTCTGGGAGACCGCCCCCATTGTCTCGGACAGTGACGCTCAGGGTCTCCTCGGTTCGCTGCGAAGAGATAACAACTTCGCCGTTGTCTTTGTCTTTCAACCCGTGCTCCACGGCATTCGTCACGAGCTCAGTGAGCACTAGGGCCAGAGGGGTCGCGTATTCGCTGGGCAAAATACCAAAAGAGCCCTCCAGCCGCGGCGTTACCACCTGCTGAGACCCCGAAGCGACCTCTGCCACCAACATCAATACGCGATCAAACACGACATCAAAATCAACATTCTGGCTCAGGCCCTCCGACAAGGTGTCGTGCACAACAGCAATAGCAGCTACTCGGCGCATTGCTTGACCCAAAGCATCCTTTGCGCCCTCGTTATGTGTTCGTCTTGCTTGAATCCTCAACAACGACGCCACCGTTTGGAGGTTGTTCTTGACGCGGTGGTGAATTTCACGAATCGTCGCGTCTTTGGTAATCATCTCTCGCTCACGGAGTCGCACCTGTGTCACGTCACGGCTGAGGACGATTGCACCAAAGCGCTTTCCCTCCAGCCGCAGGGGAATGGCGCGGAGGGTCACTGTCACTCCCCCAGCTTCAATGTCGGTCCGCCAGGGCGCACGACCTGCAACTACGAGGGGCAACGACTCATCAACAATCAAAGTCCCCTGAAGCATCCCCGCGGTGACTTCAGCCAACATCGTCTCTTCCAGTTCCTCTTGAAAGCCCATGCGACGAAAGGCTGAGAGCGCATTGGGCGACGCGAAGGTCACGCGGCCGTGCTCACTGAGTCGAATCAGACCATCAGATGCTCGAGGGGCGCCTTGCGCCGGCGCACTCGGCGTGTCGGGGTCAGGGAAATAGCCCTCAGAAATCATCCGGAAGAGATCATTGGCACACTCGTTGAAGGTGAGTTCCTGACGACTGGGCACCCGCGACTCGCCGAGATTAGCGTGCCGGGTGAGGACCGCTATGACTGCGTCATCAGGGGGAACACCATCTGAGCGGCGACCCATACGAATAGGGACAGCGCGAACTTTCGTGGGCGCTTCCTCATATCCATCGGGAAGCTTCGAGTCCACAATGTCACCGGTGGTGAAAGCTTTCGAGACAAGGTCAGCCCATTCGGGACGAATTACACTCTCGACGACATCTCGATAGAACAACGTGGCTGCAGAGGAGGGCCTCAAGTGAGACACCGCTACGAAGGAACCCTGGTCAGTCGGGGCCCAGATGACGATGTCCGCAAAAGCGAGGTCAGCGAGTAGCTGTCCTTCGCTGACCAGTTGATACAACCAGGCGACCTGTCGATCAAACAGTGTCGTCCTCGTGAAGACGGATGCCGGTTGCGTTGCCACCCCCTCAGGGTAATGGCTCACGCTGTTGCGGTGTAAGGAGCGCACTAAGGGATGCTCGTAACCCTTTCCGAGGCGCTTTGACCACGGTCAGGGAGTTCGAAATAAGCCCACCCACCGCATGCAGCAAGTCAGAGAGCTCAGAAGTACCTGACAGGTCCTTTTCCATCGGAAGCGCACTGATGTTAGAGCAGCCTGCGAATCCCCACACCGCAGTCGAAGATTCCCTGAAGGACGACTCTGAAGACCCTTCGGACATGCGGAGAAGGATCCTCTGATCGACGTCCTCGGTTATCTCCTCGAGGAGAGTCCACTCTCGAACGAGCCTCGAAACACCCAGGTTTGATCCCACACCCAC
>Ga0255752_10006319_pt1 | contig 11178 bp, 8 predicted proteins | sample 011ome_25_FD_179952 | JGI IMG/M metagenome (GOLD analysis project Ga0255752, IMG submission 179952) | Coastal salt marsh microbial communities from the Groves Creek Marsh, Skidaway Island, Georgia - 011512CT metaG (version 2) | ecosystem: Environmental > Aquatic > Marine > Intertidal zone > Salt...
AGTAAAGCGGATGCGGTTGGAGAGGATCCAAACCCAGCAGCTGGTTATGAGATCATTAAAAAGGATTATATTATAGATAACCCAGGTAATAGCGCATGGCCTAAGATAGATGGAATTAAAATTGAGCAAGAAACCAAATCCAAATTTGGTGACAGTTTCCCTTTAAATGGCGGAAGCAAACTTAAATTTAATAATATTATCAACAAAGGTAATCACAGCCAACAGGATAAAAACTGGGCAACGGCTATCTTAAAGTATAATGATTGGCATGTCCAAAACATCAAGTAGTCCCTGGATTAATTTGATATATATTATGTTATATTTTTCACTTATTCATTAACACTTAATTAAACAACAAATGTCAGAAGACGTTAAACAAAAAACAAAAAGAGAGAGAATTTCAACACAAAATCAAGAAGTTGAAGTAATCGAGAAAAAAGGCAAAGAGCCTTACTGGTTAGAAAACGCAAACGTTCCTAGAGAAGAATTCGATTGGGATGCACATGAGGCAAATTGCCCAACTAACTTTAGAAAACCTAATCCAAAAATTAATGCGCCACATGGTGTTAAGGTCTATTCAAGAGAACCTTACGCTCAGGATTTATTGAACCTAATGTTAGGTTTTGAGGCTAATAATCCCCAACAGATGGAAATTTCAGAAGGAGAAATTTACACTGGTAAGGTTTATAGTATTAATCCAGAATGGGCATCAATCGATATTGGATATAGGGAAAACGTATATGTTAATCTTCTTAAAGAAGACGCATCTGTTAAACCACTAATCACAGTAAATAATGAGGTTAAGGTACAAGTTACCTCAAAGAAAGGAACTACTGGATGTGTATTGGGTTCAGTTAGTGCTGGTGTTAAAACCGCAGTTGTATCTGAAATTATGGATTCGATTGAGAAGGCATCTACTGCTTATGCAGGTCTAATCAAGGAGATGATCCCAGGTGGAGGTTACATTGTGAATATTCAAGGTATAGATTGCTTTATGCCAGGTTCACTTGCAGGTATTAATAAGCTTGCTGATTTTGAATCTATCGTTGGTGAAACCTTATATGTTGTTCCAGTGAGTTTCTCAGCAAAGAGAGGTACTATTGTAGTTTCTCATAGAGAATACTTAAAAGCCATGATTCCAAACAAGGTTGAAAAACTTAGAGATAACATGAATGGCGATAGAGAGGGTAAAGTTACAGGATCTGCTAAGTATGGAGTATTCGTTGAATTTGATGAGTGCTTAACTGGTATGATTCACGTAAATGATCTTACCCCTGAAATGTTGAAGAAGCACAAGGCTAGAGAAATTCAACCAGGTGATGATATTAATTTCAAGATTAAAGAAATTGTATCAGATACAAAGATCATCCTTACTCAATTAGACGCTATGCCAGTGATTGATCCTTGGGATACTATTGAACACCGAATTCAAGTACCAAGTGAGGTTGTTGGAACAGTAAAAGCTGTAAAAGATTATGGTATTTTTATTGATGTTGAACCAGGTATTGCAGGATTATTGCATATCTCTGAGATCCAAGATTTGATTGACACATCAACTATCAAGTCTGGCGATAAGATTACAGTTCAAGTAACTAGAATCGACTCAGCAACTAGAAAGATTTTCTTGAAAATCTAACTTATTTTTTAAAATAAATCAGCCCGGGATTTTTTAATCCCGGGTTTTTTGTTTATATTTACCTAATCCATAATATCTTATTATAATCGGGAATATATAAACTGACTTAAGTTTAATATTAAATTCGCGAATGAACACATTTAACGATTCAGACATACTGAAGAATTGCCTAGTAGGCGTAGAATTTGAATTCTATTCAAATCTTCCAATTGACGAGACTGCCAAACAACTTGGTGAGCTCCTCGGCAAAAAGATTAGGGTAGAAACTAAGGCGCATAGTGACTTTGAGGTTACTGCCGACGAATTCAAGATTGAACCTGACATGAGCGGTGGTGCCAAATTAATGGAATTAGTTACTGGAGCACAACCGTATTTTGCAGGTAGATTAATGATTATAAAGGTATGTGATTGGATTCAAAAGAATGGATATACTAATGATCGTTCTTCAATCCACTTGAATCTTTCATTTGATAAAAGTAAGATTGATAATAAGCACCGAATCTCTAAAATGAATGTATTAAAATTCATTTTAGATTTTAAAGAGGATCAAGTGTTTAAATTCTTTCCAGGAAGAGAAGATTCTGCGTATGCAAAATCAATTAAATTTATTCTACCTAAGAGTGACACAACATTCTTTGATGGTAAACATATTAATGCACAAAACTTTATTTATCCAGATTCAAAATATTACGGAGTAAACTTCGATAAGAGGCACAAAGGATATTTGGAATTTAGATATTTAGGAGGTGCAGATTGGGAAAAGAAAACTAGCATTATTTTACACATGTTGGATCAATTCTTAATGCAACTTTGGAAATCAACCGAGAACTCAAACTTTACAGAATTAAATGCATTAGAATTAAAAAATATTCTGGCTAAAAATGCGCGTATCATCGACTCGAGAAGAGATTGGCGAAATATTGAGAAGAACTGGAAAAATATTGAGTTCACGGTTGATTTACAAAAAGATCCTCAAATCTTAGACATTTATTGGTCAAATATTAAAGAGCGTGTGATGAAATTATTTACGCATGGTAATATTACAAAAGGACAAATAAACTATGACACTGATACAGGTAGAGTTCAAATAAAAGATGGAAACTTACCATATTGTGTAGACCTTCAAAATTATGATTTTGTATCTTCATTCCTTAGAGGAGAATTAACATATTGCGATATTTTTAAATGTGATGTCGACGGATCAGATATAAATGAATGTAACTTCTATGATCACACTCAAATTTCTTCTTCTAAGATAAAGAGTTCGTACGTTCACCAAAGTTGTCATGCAAGAGATTGTTATGTATATGGAAATGGTATGTTTAAGGGCAAAATGCAGGGTGGAATCTTTAGAGAGGGTAGAATAGATAAAAAAACAGCAACTTTTGACGGCACCGAACGTGTAGTTTATAAGGAAGTATAAAAATAATATTAAGAAATGAGCAATATTTTTGTAGGAGATGATTCATGGTCACAAGACCAGTCTTATAGCACTGAATGCTTTAACACATTTGTGAATGATTTGGCAGATGAAATCACAGGATCTTGTATGATTCCTATGAATTTACCAAAAAAGGAAGTTCAAAACATTGTAAAGCGTGCTAAGAAATGGTTCTATAAGAACTATGAATATTCAGTTAAAGAGAGTTTTGTAATCTTACCGGTCTCTTTATTTGATTCAGCACACTTTAAAGCAAATAGAACATTTATTTTACCAGGTATGGACCCATTAACTGGTGGTAATGAAATTTATTCAGTATATGGATGTTTCATGACAGGTTCTAGATGGGGAGGAACCGCAGATATTAACTTTACTAAAGGTGATTTTGCAGTTGAAAGAATGATGATGAGTTCGATGTATGGTGGAACTCATACTGCAGCAGGTGCTGAAAACTTACAAGCATACGTAATCAATGAAAGCTTTTATGATTTAGCTCGCCAAATTATTGAGAACCCAATTGGATTCCATTACAATCAATTAACACATGAATTGAAATTCACTGGTGAAACCCCTGTAAAAGATATTATTTTAGAAGTATATGAAACTATACCAGAATGTGCACTATTTGAGGATGAAGTATTCTTTAGATACTGTGCTGCTAAAATCAAAATTTCATTAGGTCAAAAGCTTTCAATCTTTGGATTTGCTCTACCAGGTAATATCACCGTAAATGCAGATGCAATTCAAGGTCTTGGAGAATCTGAACTTGAATCAGTAATTGAAGAAATTAAAGGAGATGAGGGCACCGATTGGATGATGCATTCTTAAAGAAATATATAAGTATATGGAGTTTTATGTAAAAAATATAGGAGAACCGCATTTTCAACCTGATAAACTACAACAGGACGACGAGCTGTCTATGCTATTAACCCAGATTGAGACTGTACTTTTTACAAGAACCGGTGAAGTATTAGGAATGGAAGAATTCGGATGTAATTTAGAAGATTATGTATATGAATTCAGATATAACGATTTCATGTTAAAAAAAGCAATTGTAGATCAATTAAATAGATTTGTTCCTCTTGCTCAAAAATATAGAGTTGATGTTGAAGTTGATTTTGCTGAAGAGACAGATCGACATGCGGTCTTCTTAGACATTACTGTAGATTCTAGAATTCAACTAGGAGTTTACATATAAAATAGAAATAAAAACAAATGGCTGAATTTAAATTTTTAAGCGCATCTAGAGTCAAGGCTAATGAAATGATCAGAGATACAAGATCATACATTGCCCGTCTATATGGTAGAACTGGAGAGTTGTTTACAACAGCTTCTCCATTTTCTCAAATATTAGATGTTTTAGGTGAAATATCTAAATTGATCATGTTCTACATTGAGGATTCAACTGTCGAGCAAAATATTTTAACTGCACAAAATGCAGAATCTATTTATGGTCTTTCAAGATTAGCAGGACACGATCCTTTTAGAGGCGCAAGTGCAATGGGAGAGATCAGAATCAGATTGAATACTTCAGCTGCAACAGATATTGCTGGAGATGCAATCAATATTCCAGCAAATACTATCATTGAATCTAATACAAATAAATTACAATATATTTTAAGAACTAACGCGGATCAATTTAGAATAGAAAAAAGCAATTCAAATTATATCTACATTCCAGTAATTCAAGGTAAGATTGAATCTCAAACGGTAACAGGTACTGGTGAAAAATTACAATCTTTCAATATTTTAACTAAAGGAAATACAGATCACCATCAAATTAGAGTAACCGTCAATAGTAAACTTTGGACCAAATATGATTCATTATATGATATGAAAGTTGGTACTGAAGGATATTTAATTAAGACTGGAATTTCAGGTGGATTAGATATTTATTTTGGTAATGGATCTTTTGGTTCAATTCCACCAGCAGGTGCTTCAATTGTAATTGAGTATATTATAACTGACGGAGAAAAAGGAAACTTAACCGGCTCAAAAGATTTGACATTTAAATTTAAAACCGAAGGATACGATTCTCTTGGTAATGAATACGATTTGAATGAGATTCTAGAAAAATCTTTCACAGTTGCACCTAGAATGGGAGCAAATCCTGAATCAACAGAGTTAACTAAATTAATTGCTCCAATGCAATCACATTCATTTGTATTGGCAAATCCAAATGCGTATGAATATTTCCTATCAAGATACGGAATGTTCTCATATTTAGATGCATACAATACGACTGACGACGGATACATTGATGATGATAATGTCATTTACCTATTCATGTTGCCAGATACAAAAAGAAAATTAACTAAAAATAAGGACTACTTTAATTTATCAACTGACGAATTCTTCTTTTCAAGCGAAGAAAAGAACGGAATCTTAGAGTTGCTGGAGAAGAGCGGTCAACAAATGGTAACTTGTGAAGTTAAGATCGTTGACCCTAAAGTCCAATATTTTAGAATGGATATTAAAGTAAGATACTTTGAAGGCTACAATAAGTCTACATTGTATTCTGAAATTAGAAGTAAGATCTCTGACTATTTAATTAATATTACCAGAAGAGACAGATTGCCTAAATCCGATATTATCGCGCTTTTAGAAGCGATTGAGGGCATTGACTCAGTAAACATTAGATTCATATCAAAGGCCGAAGAAGATGCACGTAGATTAGGCTATTATATCCTAGAGAAGACTACGGTGACACCATCAACTCCAGTATTAGAGGACATTGGCAATGGTAAACAAAAATATGTTTTCTTTAAGAAGACTGTACAACAACAAAAAGTTAACTTTGAACCAGGCGCTGCCCTGCCAGAGGATGTAATCAATTTAGATTCATTTGGTGATATTATTTTAGAGCGCGAAGAGGTTGCAATGTTCAGAGGAGGTTGGATTGATAGAGACGGTGTTGAAGTTCTTGATGATGCAAAGCTTGGAGAGCTTGCTGCACTTTCAATTTACTTCGATGAACCTGCTGTTAAAAACACAGTGTTTACCAAAATCCAAGCTAAAAATAGAAGAGCTCTATAATGTCAACACCGATCGACAATTTATTTAAGGTTAGAAGAAAAAAGAACTATGATGTTCGTAAAACGGCAGTAGATGACCGTAAGAACACCGGTAACAATTATAGAAATAATATGTTACAAAATTCTATTTCTAAGTATATTACTAGAAATTCTACAATGAATGATTTTGTTCTTATGGTTCAACAAATTTTAGCAGATTTAGTAGATTCAGTCACATACTTAAAGGGATATAAATCATATACAACCAAAAAAGACGATACAAGACTTAAATAATGTATAATAATTTAAGATTTTTTGATAACGATTCAAATGAATTAAACTTGGTTTGGGATTCAGCATCAAACCAATGGAAAGGTGTTGTATATTTACCTGAGGTTTCTACTGGATTATACGAAACCCTAACACTATTTATTTTAGAGGAGGTTAAAGGCCATTTAGGCGAAACTTTACACGTTAAACCAATTGCTGAAAGCGTTGGTGAAGTCTCTTTTAGATTCCAATTTCAAGATGAATACGGATCAAGTGAGGATATTTTCTTATACGGTGCTGATTCGGTTTCTGGTGAGTTGTTTATCAGAAAAGATACATATCAATTAGCGGGTATTCAAGATTCTACCCTATCCACATCTACATCAAATGGATTTAAAGTGATCTCATCAAGTATGAGATCAGAACCAGTCATTGCACAAGTTGCCATGATGTCAGAGACTGAAGGGTTACACATCAGAACCCTAAACATTTATGAGGTTGTTGATGGCGTTATTAACAATCAAGTTGCATCAATCAAAATATACGGAGAAGTTGAAGGTGAGGATGAAAGACTTAAAGTTCTTTTAACAAACATCGGTATGAATCTTGAAGATCTTGATTATTACATTTTTAAGAGTGCAAATATTCAAGAGCAATCTCCAGACTTTATCTTATTAAACCAAAAGCGTAAGGAGCTTCTTTTACAAGCTTCACAAATTAAACCGTTTATTGGTACATATAAAGCCCTATTAAATGCAATTGATTTCTTTGGTTATGATAAAATAACCTTAAAAGAATATTGGTTAAATATTAACGAGCAGAGCGAAAACTTTGGTAAATTAAAAGCAGTCGCAGTTCCTAACCAAGATGTGGTTGGATTCTTAGCTGATAAAAATAATCAAATTAGTTTACCAAACTCAAACCAGAAAAAAACATCTCGTTTTTCGTTAGTTTATAGACTAAACACACCGACTGGATTAGAAGACGAATGGGGAATTCCAACAGTACAAGAGACTTTAGATTTTTCTCCAGATGAGGTATTAATTAAATTATATGGTTTAAAAAATAAACTACAAAGAGATTATTTACCGCTACAAGCAAAAATTATCGATATTACAGGTGAAGGTGATTACTTCTCTCAATATAATCAAAATGTTTGGAATAACCAACATATTATTAAGTCTCAATCAGCTGGAATCGAGTTTGACGTGGTTAAAGTCCCAGCGGATCGTGATGTATTTATTGAAGATTTAAGAAAGGTAGATTACAGATTAACTGGTATGAGCCAAGACATTTCAACCCTATCGCAAATCGATAGATCTGAGATTGTTGAGTCAATTCAATCTTTCTATGCAGATTACTACAATAACAATCTAGACACCTTTAATACAATCGCAGGTATTCCAATAGGAGCGCCTGTCACACTAACTATTACAGAGTTAGAAGATAAATGGGAACTTGCTGAATTCACGTGGATGGACGCTGAGGATACTGGAGATCACTTATTAACTTGGGAAAACTGGTGGCACAGAGGAGCATACGAAATTGAATGGGTTATTAGAGGTCCAAGAAATTACTATAAAGAATACAGAGGACCTGTTCAAGATTACAATAATTTCCCACTAATTTTACCATTTGCAGGTACATATTCTATTGATGCTAATATTTATGATTTATACAACGTAAAAAGTACAAAGACATTTAAGGATTGGATCACAGTCAAAAATAAAAATGTTGAGGTTTATGGTCTAACTCAAAAGGCTCCAAAAACGCTTGATTGGAATTCTAAACTAACTTGGGAATATATTGGATCTACTTGGGAATGGCCTAGAGAAAATCTGATCCCAGTTGGAGATGTTGTTGGTACATTCTATTTAACAATGGATCGTGCTAACTATATTAATGACGCACAATATGGTATTGAGTTCTCAACCGTTAGAAGATATTTAGACCCTTCTCAACCAAGCGGATTCAACGAAACTCCAGGTCCATACCAATGGAAAAACTTGGACAACAGAACTTGGGGCGATGGTGAAGAAGTTACATGGAAAATGACAAGAGTTGGTGCAGATATTAACTCATCATTCCAAATCGTGGTTGATCAATCACTAGGCCACATTAATGGTCATCAATTGGTTATGACACAAATTGACCCAGGTACAAACGCAGTAATTACTGATAGTTACACTATCACGTCAACATACCCACCGGATCCAACAGATACTCAAGCATGGTCAGATATTGCATTTGAATTAGGTTCATTAACAGCAAATAGCCACCCATTATTTTCAAAGTATAACTACAACGCTATTCTGGTTGACACAGATAATAATTCAGGGACTGGATCAGGCCCACAAGGGGAAGATGAATGTATTTATATTTTAGCGGTTTCAAAAGAACCTTCTAGAAACTACGATTTTAGTGATGTTTACTTCAGCGATCCGCTAGGTGGAACCATTTCAGAAAAATTACACTTTGAAAGCTACAACCCTAGTTTCGGTGATACATATATAATTAATGGAATTGTTGATCTTCCTGCATTAAATCACGTGACATTCTCATACGATTTGACAAATATGCCAGGTATTATCGCCCAAGAATGGCGACTGATAAATAATACCTTAAATGTAAATGATATATATTATAATAATCAGTGGCTAACTTACTTGTTCAAGCACAAAGGATACTACACAATAGAGTTGCAATTGACTGATTTGAACGGAAATAAAAACAAAATAACAAAAAATATAATAAACATTATCTAAAATGGCAAGTATTACAACCCTTTTAATAACAGATAGTTTATCATCTTCTAGAATTGTGATAAACGATAATTTCGCAGCCCTTAACGATGAGTTAACCGATATTGCTGGATTATTAGATGTTTCTTCACAGACATTAACTTTAATCGGGGCTCTTAATGGAGGGTCTTTAAATATTGTGTCTGGTGGTTCTAACGTATTTAGTGCTACTTCATCTGACGTAATTGCAGCAGTACCAGTAACCCTTGAAGATTCTCTAACCTTAGAAGGTTCGATGATGCATTCAATTTCAGCTGGCATTACTACTTTACCTGCAGTAAACTCTTACCTTAAGACAACTTACATCATTGATTCTACAGCATTTACAGGTGCACAAGTTATCAATGCTGGTAACGATGGTCAAAATGTAACCTTTATTGCAGACGGTGGAGACTTTACAATTGATGTAACAAATATTGCAGGCGCTACTTCTTTAGTAATTCACGATAACGGGACGTTAACACTTAGATATTCTTCAGCAAACTCATTGTGGTACATTATTTCTTCCGCAAATGCTGATGTAAATTTCTAAAAATAATAAAATTAACTAAATGGCTACACCATTAATAAGAATTCCACAAGAACAAGGTGGTACTATGTATGCGTTCTCTAGTGCAGCTAGAGATTTAACTCGTGCATATTACAATCCTGATATGGTATTTGAATACTCTAAGTTTGCTTTAATTGATATTCCAGTGGTTGCACAACCAAGTCCTGGAAGTACTAATAACTACATTCAATTTAGTAATTTATTCGAAGGAGGCCCTGTTAGTGGTGGTGGAGTTGCACCAAGTTACGACGATACAACACCGGATGATAACGCAAACCGTCACTTTGCACAAACACTACAAAACTACGCATTAAATTTTGAGAATTTAATCGCGACTGACGATGATTTTGATTCAAGTGCTTATGCTAATGATGCTGAAAAAATCTTCTTTAAGTGGATGCACCACATTGGTGCTTTAAAACTTAGAAATGCAACTTCACAAGAGGCGGCTACTGGATTTTTTAGAACAGTTGAAGAAAATGATTCAGAACAAACTGGATCTGAATATAGTAGGATTGTAAAATATTTAGGAAATATCGATGTATCTAATGATAAAAATTATCAAGGAGATACTTATAATGAAATTTTTATTAATGTTCCTTCATACGTTGGATATACACCAAACGTTTTATTTAAATCTTCATCGTATAATACTACATCGTCATCATACCTTTTATCGTCATACATTAATGGTAGAGCAGGTCAAACACACCCAGATTCTAACATTAATTTAGAATCTATTGCTGATAATGATCAAGGTACTATTGATTTAACGCCGAACGTTGCATATAACTATGGAATCGAATGGAGTTCTGCAGCATACGCAAGTATCGTAAATGATAAGAAATTAAATAACCTATTAGATTACTCAAAAAGAGGTGGAGATTTCAGATTCAATGCAATCTTAGTTTATTATGATGTATATTCTAAATCTAACCCAGCTCAAAGAGCAACCAATTTATACGGGGTATTAATACTAGACAATTGGAAATACGATCCAGCAAATACAGGATGGTATATTCCAGAATTAACAAAATACAAGCCAAATGAAGTTACTGGTTTAAATGGTAATGCGTTTGCTTTGAAACTTAACGTTAAATTTAATTCATCTTTAGATAATGTTGGTGTTGAAAATAATATTAATGATTATTCAACATTCTCAATGGATATCTTCTTTGATACTACTTCAGCACTTGAAAGTGCTGCTAAAATCTTAGCAGATGCAAACCATAAATATACATTATTAAATGATAAACTATCTAATTTAGAAGGATTAGTTCTAACCTCAGCGGATCAAACTAATTTAATGCTTAGAGTTTCTAATTTAGAAAAAGCTATTGAAGATGCATCAATTGCATACAGTAATGCTGGTTCTATTTTAGATCTAATTGCATCTACTAATATGAGATTGAATCAAGTGATTGATGGAACTATCCCAGCTGAGGTTCAATATAACACTGATGTTA
>Ga0255752_10006329_pt1 | contig 11159 bp, 6 predicted proteins | sample 011ome_25_FD_179952 | JGI IMG/M metagenome (GOLD analysis project Ga0255752, IMG submission 179952) | Coastal salt marsh microbial communities from the Groves Creek Marsh, Skidaway Island, Georgia - 011512CT metaG (version 2) | ecosystem: Environmental > Aquatic > Marine > Intertidal zone > Salt...
TCGCTGGCTAGGGCAGATCACCGAGGGAGAGCTTTCCGATGCAGTAATTGATCAGGCCATTGAGTCAGCTGAGCAACTTGAAGTTGATGGTAGAAAGGCTCAACGGTTCTTATTAAAGAGTCAATCGGATTCAGACTCACAAGCAATCGATGCAACGATCGTCCCGTTAGGGTCGGAGCAAAGCATTTTCATCAAAATGACCGGTCCTTTAGGGACCGTCGAATCCCAAAAAAGACAAATACAAGACTTCCTTAAAAGCCTACGGTTTAAATTTTAGACCATTAGCCTTTTGTTCATTGGAAACTAGAGCTCAATGTCCAATACCACTGTGTCAGTCGCTTCTCACTCCTCATCAACTGTGAATTCGTCCGGGATATTGAAGGCCTTGGGTTCACTCAGGTTGACGGTTGTTCTGTTCGCATTGTCGCTCGTCATTGTCATGGTAGGAACCTTGGCTCAGGACGAGATGAACATGTTGGAAGTCAAGCAGCGATACTTTCTTTCTTGGATCGCACCGCTTCACATCGACGACTTCTTTCCACAGGCGTTTTATAGGCATGACACGCCAATTCCTGGAGTTCTCCCGATACCGGGTGGGGCAATGATCGGAATGTTATTGATGGTCAATCTTTTGGCTGCCAAAATCACTCGGTTTAAAATTCACTCGAAAGGGCTGCAAGCACAAGCTGGTTGGGGTTTGATTGCTGTCGGAAGTTTGTTGGCTGCGGTGGTAATCTCTGCCGGCCATAGCAACGATGGTTTGCAAGGTGTGCCACCAATCAGTTACCAGGTTTTATGGGCGGTGGTCTTAGCATCGCTTACGATCATTACCTTTTTTGCCGCTGCCGCATCGCATCGTGTTTCCAACGCTACCATCAAAGTGATTGGTTATTCTCTCTGCTTTATTTCAGCTTCCTTCATACTCTACTGTGTGATGACTGGCTTTCGAGTTGGTGATCCCGGCCTTCGCATTGTTTGGCAGCTTACCAAGGGTCTAGGTGCCGGGGTCGTTATGCTTATCGGTTGCTTGATGGTCTTTGGGAAACAGGGAGGCAATGTTCTGCTGCACTTGGGAGTTGGGCTTCTTATGTTTGGCCAGTTCGTGTTTGGTGACCGACAGTTAGAGCAACGCCTCACACTGGTTGAGGGACAATCATCCAACACATTGGTCAATTTGGATGAAATTGAGTTGGCGTTTTTGCGGACAGACGAGGAAAGAAACGAGATTACTGTTGCACCTATTCCTTCGTCACTTTTGATCTCTTCCAAGCAAACGGGTGAATTGATTCAGGATTCACAGTTGCCCGTTGATGTGAGAGTTCTGGAATTTTTTGAGAACTCGACGTTAGATGATCCAACTGGATCAGGGAACTTGGCTACCAAAGGTGTTGGATTAGAAGTTGTTGCCAACGAGGCGAGCAAGTCGGGAGGTGCAGATTCGGAAATGAATCTCGCCTCGGCTTATATCGAATTACTTGAAAAAGAAACCAGCCAGTCATTGGGTGTGTTTCTGGTTAGTCAGATCATTTCGGATCGGGAAATTTTGGTTCCAAATGGTACTTCCAAGGACATTTACGATAGTGTTAAGGTTGCGGGGCAAGATTATCAATTTGGTTTGAAATTACATCGCGAAGTGAAGCCGTACTGGGTGCAGCTTGAAGATGTTCGACAAGTTACTTACAGCGGCACTGCTACCCCGAGAGACTATTCGTCGTTTATCAGAATTATTGACCCCGAAACAGGAGAGGATCGCCGAGAACGTGTTTGGATGAATAATCCGCTCCGTTACCGCGGCGAGACCTTTTATCAGTCTAATTATTCAGCTTTGCCAGATGGTAAAGAGATGACGGGCATTCAAGTTGTCCGCAACTCTGGTTGGCTAATCCCGTATGTTGCCTGCAGCATCACAGCCCTTGGAATGCTAGCGCATTTCATGGGAACGCTGGCGAGATTTTTGCGACGACGCGAGCGGGAGACGAGAAAGGTTGTGGGTGAATCCGGCTCTGAGATCACCAATAAAAGTATTTTTCGGGACTACTTGCCCGTAATTTCTACGGTTGGCGGGTTTGCGATACTGGGAATTTACATGATGGTCCCTTGGGACGCAGTGATGAATACCATGCGTCCTCAGGTTCGGCAGCAGACTTTTGATTTCTACGCGGCTGGTTCAATTCCTACGGGCTTTCGCGGCAGAGTGATGCCGTTGGATTCGTATGCCCGTCAGGCATTAAAAGCGATCAGTAACCGCGAGAGTCTTTCGTTTGACTCGTCCGATCCAAACTTAAGTGGAATCAGTAAGAGGTTATCCGGTGTCGGTAAGTTGATTGATACCTCACGAGGCAGCGGTGAGTCAAAGAAGATTACTGCGATGCAGTGGCTGATGGAGGTTGCAATCGATAGCCCGGATTTGCGTTATCTTCCAATGATTAGGATTGATGCTGAAGAGGTTCGGAGTGAGCTTGATTTGGAACGTCGTCAGAGCAAGCTCTACTCGCTAAATGAGATTCTTGCTAGTTGGAATGGGGTACAACAGCAAATCGAAGTGGCGATGAAGAAGGAGCCGCGAGACCGCTCGTTCAAGGAGCGAAAACTGGTTGAATTGGATAGTCGTACACGGCAATACACACTGACCGCTGCAGCGTTTAGTTGGCCAGTTCCACAGGTGATGCCGGCAGAGCAGTTTCAGCAGATGTTTCCCGGCGCCAGCGAGCAGACTCGTGAGTTAATGGCATTAAGGGAATTGCAAGATCGCATGAACGCTCTAAAAGGTATGAGCGCGCCCGCCATTGTTAGCCCTTCAGCCATGGGCGTGCAGGCCAACCCTGAAGATCCACAGTGGGATGCCTTCGCTTCAGCATACTTTGATCATTATCGGGCTATCGCATTAGCGGGTGAAGACGGAGCGAACACTGAGGTGAGACCTGGAGTTGAAACCTTCTCAGAGATGCTCACCGCCTACAGGGATGGAGATACTGAAGCCTTTAATGCTTCGGTGGATAAACACTTTGAACTGGTGGGTGCCTATGAGATTCCCGGTTATCGAAGCCAAATGGTTTCTCTGGAACGTTGGATGCAGTCAAACTGGCCAACGGGCGTTGCGTTGGTTCTCTACTTACTTGCTTTGGTCAAAGGTTTGGCCTGTTTTGCAAGAAATATGCCTAGGTTAAGGCAAGGTGTTTGGGGGGCGCTGATTATTGCATTGGCCATCCACACAATCGCGATTGTGTGTCGAATTGCAATCACCGGTCGCGCTCCGGTTATCAATATTTATTCATCCGCCGTATTTATAGGCTGGGCCGCCGTTTTATTCTCATTGGTTTTGGAAAAGCTTTTTCGCTACGGCATTGGTAATGTTTTGGGGGCCGCGTCTGGAGCACTAACCCTTTTGGTGGCTTACGGTCTCAATACAGGAGATACCATGCCTGTTCTTGAGGCGGTTTTAGATACACAGTTCTGGCTCGCTACGCATGTGATTAGCGTCACACTTGGCTATGTTGCGACCATGGTTGCAGGAACACTGGGTATCGCTTATCTCGTTGCTGGTTGGCTCCGTGGCAGCCAGAAAACGCTCCGTGACCTGTATCGATGTTGCTACGGGACTGCCTGCTTTGGAATTCTTTTTAGTTTCGTGGGAACCGTGCTCGGTGGGCTCTGGGCCGATGACAGTTGGGGCAGATTTTGGGGATGGGATCCAAAAGAAAACGGAGCTCTGTTGATCGTAATCTGGAATGCTTTGATGCTACATGCGAGATGGGACGGACTCGTTGGTGCGAGAGGTTTCTCGGTTCTCGCGATCGGTGGGAATATCGTTACGGCTTGGAGTTGGTTTGGTACCAACGAACTCGGTATTGGACTACACAGCTATGGGTTCACCTCGGGTGTCTTAATGTGGCTATCTGTTTTCATTGTCAGCCAGCTTGCGTTTATCACTTTTGACACCTTGTTCCGAGTAATTCGCTTGCCTTTCGGGAATTCAGCTTAGGACCGATGTTGGTGAGATGCGAGCTAAGTGAGTTTTCTGCCACGCAGTTTGCTTGCTACGGCTGTTCCACGATTGGACCACCTTGCCAGACTCTTGCGGATCTTATTCGAGGATCTGTCGTTGTTCCGGCTGGCAGAGGTCGGCTGGGAGGGATAAGAACTTTGGTAAGCCAATTGGTTTGTTGAGACAACGGGACAGGAACGCTATGGTTCGGTGCAATGGTTGACAGTAGTCTCAATGATTCCATTGATTTCTCAGACGACTGTGCCAGCGGGTAGCCGTTGAGCACCATCGCGATACCCGCGGGATAGTTCTCGTAGCCCCGCACGTTCCGACACAAGCCTTCGAGCTGAAGTTGTGTGCCATTGATATTGAAACTGATCGCCAAAACGTCATAGGGCAGGTCGCCTGAGAATTGACTCCAGGCTTCCGTTTCAAGCAGGTGTAGGTTTAAGTTTTTTCCTGCGCTCTGTAGTAAATCTTTACCAATCAGTCCTTGCTCGGCATAGAGAGTGCCGGTGATATCGCTTTTTTTCTGTGCGGGGGAGATTAGACAACGCTCAAGCTGAATCGTTGCACTGCCAGATAACCGATGGCTTTGGTTTTCAAAAAGCCGATCAAGTTCAATGTCGTCGAAACGCGATCCACCAAGGTCCACGGTCCAGCCATCGGGTTCATCTTTCCATTTCAGGTTTCCAGAAAAAGTTGCTGAACTCCCCATTGATCCGAGTGTTGGCCAAAAGTCATTGAAAGCAGAGCAGGGCAGGGGAGTGCCGTTGGTGCTAAGTGTAATGGTGGTTGATGGATTAAGAGTCTGGCTGGTGATATTTGCCTCTCTATCTCGTTGAACTTGCATCACGATTGGGGCATGACTTAGGCTGTCAGCAACCTGCAATTGAATTGATGCGGATGACGAAAATGATTCGTTTGCGATCCAAGCATCGATTTCACTTAACGTTACAGCATTGTTTCCGCTGTGGATCGTTAGGTCATTGACAGAGATCGTGACTGGATGACCAAGTTTTTTGGGACGACATAATATTTGGTCATGGAAGCTTTGCCAAAGGATTGCAATTTGCCTGGATTCTACTTCGGGTTGCTCTAGAAGCATTCTTGTTTCATCGCTGTCATTGACCCATTGAGCGGTTCGAATCGTGCTGATGAGAGCTGATGTTTCGGGATGGCTGAGTCTTAGGTTTGAAAAAATCCATCGATTAGGGGTCGGGTGTTTGAAGTCATCGAAATCCGCTTCAAGGCCCAGTTGTTCTTGGATCTCGTTTTTGACGGAAGATGCGACTTGGTGTTGATACCAACCCGTCCCGGTTACGATGATCCAGAGTGTCACGAGCATGCATGGAGTAGCGCAGCAGAGAACGAACAAAAGCCGAGCAATCGCTTGCTGGGTTCGTTCGTGCATTGGATGACTCTTGCTTCAACAATGGAGGCTGGCGACTCAGCTTTTTTGTTACGCTTAGAAGGGAGGACGTTAGGAGGCTAGGTCCTAAAGCTTCTCGGTAGACTGAGTCGGCATGAGACTGGATTTCATCAACGAAACGCTGTCTACGATATTAGGTGGAGCTACAACTTCGAGGATAGAGCGTTCCGGGAAATTGGCGAATGGTTTCATTATTCAAGCGGCATTGGTTTTTAGGTCTGCTTACCGTGTCTTTCGGAGTTGGGTACGGTCAAGCCGCTCAATTCCACGGCATGTTGCATTTCACCTTCATTCGAGATTTGATTGTCTTCTGTGTAATGTTGGTGATGGGAATCACGCTTCCCGCGGATCAAATTCGGAATGGTTTGCGTCGCCCGAAACCCTCGTTGCTAGCAATATTTGTCAACACCCTGATCGTGCCACTGTTGGTTTTTCCTTGTCAGTGGTTCCTGCCGCACGATTTATTTGGTGGTTTGTTCATCACCGCGATAGTCCCAAGCACCCTTGCTTCTGCTTCCGTGTGGACGCGGCGAGCGGGTGGGGATGATGCGGTTTCAATGATGACAACGGTGGTAACTAACCTTGGCTGCGTGTTGGTCGTACCGCTCGGGATTTGGCTAGCCCTTGATCTGCAGGTTCAAGTGGATCCTTGGATGCAGGTGAACAAACTGGCAATTTTGGTTGCTCTACCGTTAATGATGTCTCAACTGTTCCGCTGGTTAGGCGCTGGCTACTGGGCGGATCGGAATAAATCTCGGTTTAGCTTAGCAGCTCAATTTGGGATTCTTTCAATCGTTTTTTGGGGGGCGGTTTCAACCGGATTCACCTCTGGTTTGCAGCCATCTCAAATACAGAGCGAGTTCACTCTTGTCTCAAAACTTATTTTATGTGTGGTAGTTGTCCACATTAGCTCACTCATTTTCGGAGTTCGGTTAGCTAGGCGATTCGCTCTGAATGACGGTCAGCAGATAGCAGTTGGTTTTTCGGGATCGCAAAAAACCTTGATGGTCGGACTGCAAATTGCGATCGATTGCGGAGTTAGCATTCTGCCGATGATTCTCTATCATTTTGGGCAATTGCTAATCGATACGCTGGTAGCAGATCGTTGGAGGGCGAGAAACGCTCTGGGGGAGACGAGTCACGCCCCACCGATTAGGGGGTGAGTCGCGATTGAGCTGGCAAATATGGTTACGCCCTGACCTTATTAATCAATACCTTGTCCGGTACTTCTCTCGGTAATTCTTGCTCATAGCACTTGAAGGTGCAGAGGGTTGTCGAGTACGCTTCTCGATTCGCGTGGGCTGTACGCAAGCCAGCTCTCGATTCCTTACACCATCATGCATAGATGAAATCGCCATGAAAGACGGCATCCATCCAAATTATCAAGATACGCAGGTATCTTGTGGTTGTGGAAATTCCTTCACCACTAGAAGTGTTCTTCCTGAATTGAAGATCGACATTTGTAATGAATGTCATCCCTATTACACCGGTAAGTTAAAGTTCGTTGATACAGCTGGCCGTATTGACAAATTTCAAAAGAAATTTGCTGCGGGTACTTACGGAAGCTTGGCAACCAAAAAGAAGACTGCAAAGAAGTAGCACTCTTAAGGCTGCTTAATAAGACCGAGGCCGCGTCGTTTGGAAAGTTCAGACGGCGCGGCTCTTTTTGTGATAGAAGGTCTTGGTTTGGATTCTCGAGAATCTCGTTAGAAGAAAGTATATGAGCTCAACCATTCGCGACACGCTAGAGGAAAAACTATCTCGCTTTCTAAAGCTAGAGCGTGATATGTCTGATCCGGATGTCCTCGGAGACGGTGCTCGGATGAGTGCTACTGCTCGCGAGCACGGTGGCCTTGCGAAAGTTGCAACTAAATATCGCGAGTTCAAGCGTCTCACTGACGAGATCAAGGGTTGTAAGCAGATGGCTGCGGCTGCCGAGGATGCTGAAGAGCGTGAAATGGCCGAGGCTGAGATAGAAACTCTTCGAGAATCTCGCGAGGGACTTTGGGAAGAGTTGCTTTCCCTCACCGTAGGTGGAGAAGACAGTCATCGTACTCGCTGTGTGATGGAAATTCGCGCGGGAACCGGTGGAGATGAAGCAGCTTTGTTTGCTCGTGATCTTTATGAGATGTACCGACGATACGCGGAAAGACGCAGTTGGAAGACAGAGATCATGGATGCGAGCGCGACCGAAATGGGAGGATTCAAAGAAATCACCCTTACCTTAGAAGGGGAGAGTGTCTTCCGTGATTTGCAGTATGAGTCTGGTGGTCATCGAGTTCAGAGAGTCCCTGAAACAGAGACTCAAGGTAGGGTTCACACATCGGCGGCAACCGTTGCTGTAATGCCAGAGCCCGAAGACGTTGAAGTTGAATTAAAATCCGATGACTACCGAGTTGATAAATTCGGTGCTTCAGGCCCGGGTGGTCAGCATGTTAATAAGACTGAATCAGCGATCCGTTTGACACACCATGAGACAGGGATCGTGGTTCAATGTCAGGACGAAAAAAGTCAACACAAAAACCTCGCAAAGGCGTTGCGGGTGTTGAAGGCGAGGATTTACGAGAAAAAACGAGAAGAGGAAGCTGCCAAGCAAGCGCAGACAAGAAAAGGTTTGATTGGTTCAGGCGACCGGTCTCAGAGAATTCGAACCTACAATTTTCCTCAGAATCGTCTGACAGACCATCGGATCAATTTGACGATCTATAAGTTGGATCAAATCATGGTAGGAGATTTGGATCCTGTTACAAATGCTTTGATTGAGTACGACCGAGATCAGATGCGAGGCGATATGATTGAGTAGGTCAGTTGGCTAGCAACGGAGCTTCCTTGCTTCTCAATGCGATCCGATCCTGCTTCTCTATAGCATCTTTTGTGTTTAGCTTTATTGTTAGAATTATTCTCTTTTTCATGGAACCATTTCGTTGAGCCAAGGTGAAAACGGGAAATCTGAGGATCGCGATTTACCTTGGACCGTGCTGCGGTTGTTGCAATGGACGACCGATTTTTTTCGTTCGCGTGGCAGTGACTCGCCCCGGCTAGATGCCGAGATTTTGCTCGCTCACGCGAGATCTTGTAGTCGAATTGAGCTCTATACCTCGTACGCTCAAGAGCCGACCGAAGAAGAGCGAATTGCTTTTAGAGAGATGGTGCGACGGCGGGGAAGTGGTATGCCTGTCGCCCAGATAGTGGGCTACCGTGAATTCTATTCCTTGTCTTTTCGCGTGAGCGAGGCAACTCTGATTCCTCGGCCGGAAACCGAGCATTTGGTGATTGAGGCGTTGGATCGATTTCGTCAGTTAACTGAGTTTGGATCTGGCCATCAGTGCGTCGATATTGGTACGGGAAGTGGGGTCATTGCGGTGACGTTGGCTAAACACCTGCCCAACACAAAATGGGTGGCCACTGATATTAGTCCTCGCGCTCTCGAGATTGCGATTTGGAACGCCGAACAGCATGGAGTGTCGGATCGAATCGATTTTGTGGAAAGTAATCTGTTGGATAAGGTGACCGAGCCGCGGCAGTTTTCAATCATTTGCAGCAATCCTCCCTATATCACAGAGGACGAATTCACCAATCTGGAGGCGACTGTGAAGGAGTTTGAGCCTAAGTCTGCCTTGGTTTCTGGTCCAACGGGAACCGAGATCATTCAACAGGTCATTGGATTGTGTGAAGACAGACTGATGGCTGGTGGATTCTGTATCTTGGAAATGAGTCCAATGATTGCGGAATCATGCATGGAATTAGCAATCGAATCATCGCTATTTAGTGAAGTGAATTGTCTTCGCGATTTATCGGGTCATCGCAGATTGCTTTCTATGCAACGGATCGCTTAGCTGCTTTCGCCGATTAACCGCGAGATACCATGATCTGCCGCGTTGCTGTTTTGCGAACAATTGCCGTTACCATATCTCGAGCTGCTTCTCGCATCTTCCAGAAATCAGTGGTTTGGAACTTAGTTCTCCAGAGCCTTGTCGCTGATGTCTTTTCGGCACCAACCACCCCGCCAGCGGATTTCTTTTACTGCTTTGTAGGCTTGTCGTTTTGCGTTGCTGATTGAGTCGCCCAACGCCGTAACTCCCAGAACACGTCCACCATCGTTGACTACATTGCCATCTTCGATGCGGGTGCCAGCGTGGAAAACTTTAACATCTTCCAAAGCGTCTGCAGCCTCAATACCGGTGATCGCACGTCCTTTCTCGTACGCATTCGGGTAGCCCTCACTTGCCATTACAACACATATACTTGGTCGATCGTCCCACTGAAGTTCGTTTAGTTGAGAGAGAGTGCCATTTGCGGCTGCTTCAAGGATATCCACGAGATCGGTTTGCAGTCGCATCAGGAGAGGTTGACATTCGGGATCACCGAACCTGACGTTAAATTCGAGGACTTTTGGGCCCGAGGATGTCAGCATGAGTCCAGCATAAAGTACTCCTTTAAACGGTTTTCGAGCACGTTTCATAGCGTGAACAATCGGTACCAGTACCTCAGCTTCAATTCTCTCCAGCATCTCTGGGGTAACGATTGGCGTTGGGCAGTAGGCGCCCATGCCTCCGGTGTTTGGTCCCAGATCACCATCGTAGGCAGGTTTGTGATCCTGTGCGGCTGGTAGCGTGACAATGGTTTCACCATCAGTGATGGCCAGCACGCTTGCTTCAAGCCCAACCAGTTTTTCCTCGATGATCAATTCATTGCCTGCCGTTCCAAATTCTTTTCGAGATGCAATTCGGTCAATTGCATCAAGAGCGTCGGAACGGGTTTCGCAAACAATCACGCCCTTACCCGCTGCGAGTCCATCAGCCTTGACCACGACCGGGGCGGGATCATTCGGTTCTGGATAGCGTTCCTTGATATATCGACTTGCATCTTCTGCAGAGCGAAAACTTTGATAGGTTGCGGTAGGGATATTGGCTGTGTGAAGCAGATTTTTACAGAATACTTTGCTACCTTCTAATTCAGCCGCAGCTTTGGAAGGTCCGAATACTTTCAGGCCCGCAGCTTCGAAAGTGTCGACCAAGCCATCTACCAGTGGTGCCTCAGGGCCCACAACGGTCAACTCGATATTGTTTTGCTGAGCAAATTCAAGGAGAGCTTTTTGATCTGTAGCCTCGATTGGTACGTTGATCGCGTCTCGATTCGTTCCAGCATTGCCCGGGGCCACATAGACATGGCTCACTCTTTTGCTTTGGGATATTTTCCAAGCGAGAGCATGTTCACGGCCACCGTTTCCAACTACCAAAACCTTCATGAATTTGACCCAAGGGTGAAAAAGCTTATAAATCCGACTGGTTGTTTTCACACAACTAGTCGAAAAATGGTTATCGACAAGCCTCGATGCTATTCGATCAAGAAATGTAAGCATTCTGAGGGAGTTTCGACACCGGACAAGTCAAAGAAGTCGCAGTAAATAGGTGTCTCCTCGAAGCGGTTTACCTAGACTGCACTGCAGAGGGGTTCATCGTGTGTTTGCAGGTGTATCAACCTTAGATTCGTTGGCAGTGCCACGAACGGACGCTAGTTATGTCGATTGTTGGATTCAAAAATTTAAAACAGTCAAGAATTGAGGTGCGTAATCACGACGCACCCGGTCCACTTAATCGGGTGTGGGGTTACACTATGACATCAAGAGGAAAGGTGGAAAGAAAGGTCAAATCGGCATTGTGTTTCATTAGTTGATGGATGGGTTGCAGCCCTCCGCTGCTCAGATGAATCATCATCCATCAAAACTGGAATTGCCCGATT
>Ga0255752_10006330_pt1 | contig 11155 bp, 8 predicted proteins | sample 011ome_25_FD_179952 | JGI IMG/M metagenome (GOLD analysis project Ga0255752, IMG submission 179952) | Coastal salt marsh microbial communities from the Groves Creek Marsh, Skidaway Island, Georgia - 011512CT metaG (version 2) | ecosystem: Environmental > Aquatic > Marine > Intertidal zone > Salt...
CGCTGTGGTCACGCCAAGCGCCGAGCGAGAATAGACCCGAAGGCGATCGTGACGCAAACAAAAAAACCGAGTCGGCTGGGTGGGCTTCTAGCGCTTAATTGACTCGTGGTTGGAAGGGCCTATCAACTCGAATGAAGAGCCACAGGGCGGCGCCAATAAAAGCGACGATGCTGCCGGTGCTCAGTGCGGCAACCCAGCCCACCTTGAGGGCAAGGAAGGGCATGAGAGGACCAACGATAATGCCCGAAACGCTACCACCGGTGTTCATCAGCCCGCAGGCAGGCGCTGCATAGGGCCCTGCAAGGTGTATTTGCGCTGACCAGAAGGATCCTTCGGCAAATTGTGTGCAGGCGTAACACAGTGAGAGAAGAGCCACAGCTACATAGGGTGACGAGGAATACAGACCCAGATAGAGGAAGATGCCTGTGCCAATTAGCCCAGTCATCGCAGGAATACGGCACCCTAATTTAGGGCCTAGGCGGTGACACAAGGTGTCACAGACCCAACCGCCGACCGTCGCTGCTGCTGCACCCAGTAGCCACGGTGCAGCGGCCAGCATGCCTGACTCGATAATGCTGAACCCCAGGACATTCACAAGGTAGTGGAAGAACCAGGTGGCGAAAGAGTAGAAGACAAAGTTGTGCGTGAAATACGCTGACGCGAGCAAGAGCGTCTCTCTATGGCCCAAGAGCTGGCGCCACGCGCGGTACCCGGCGTCCTGGGTCAGTGCTGAACGATGAGCTTCAATCTTTTCAAGCTCAGCATCGGACATGGCTGGATGTTCTCTGGGGTTATCTCGTGCGTACCACCACCAAATCCAGAAGAATAGGAACCCCACAGGTATGAAGACTAGAAAGGAAGCGCGCCAGCCATAGTTGAGAATCACGATGGAGAAAATAGGCGCTGCAGCTGCTGCGCCTAGCGACAAGCCGGTACTCGAGACGGCATTGGGTAAGGCCCACTGCCCAACCGGGAACCATCGCTCTACAGCCGCAGCTTGAACAGGGTAGATGGGCGCATGCGCCGCACCCATCAGCACACGAATGGCAATCAGTAGACCCACGGTGCCGACGACAGATGACTCGAAACTGCCAGGCAAAAGCGCGAACAGCAGGCAGGCGATTACCCAGATGCCACCGGCAACCAGGAGTGTTAGCCGGGGACCGAACCGCTTACCCAGAATGCCTCCCGGGATCTGGAATACGAGGTAGCCCCAGAAAAACGCGCCGTAAATCCAGCCCATTTGCAGTTCGCTGATGGCGAGTTCCTTCATCATGAACTCGCCAGCGACAGGGAAGTGCTGGCGGAGCATGTAGGACAGAAAACTCAGGATGAAGATGACAGAGAAGAAGCGCCACCGAACGGGAATTATTGAAGTGCCCATGGAACGCACTCGCTACTGCCACCAGAGGCACCAGCATAAGTGGGTTTGTGCAAAAACATCCAGCAAAAAAATAAGGGGCGCCGCACCCGAGAGGGCGGCGCTCAATAGCGAGCATCAAACAGCTGTTGAGTATTCGATTTCGCTGCCCTGTTCATCTGTGGTCGGGACAGTATCAGCGGGTATGAGTTGATCTTCCTCAGCAATATCACCCGCTCGGGGGTCCTGTACCAATGCGGCGGGGGCGCTTGCAGATGTTGCTGGAACGAAGGTGCTCTGTTCCTCCGTCGGTACCGCCGTCGCACCTTTGGGTTGCAATGATATGAAGGCAGCGAAGATAAGGCTGCTCACACCGATCAACGTAAACAGGATATTGGCTTCAGACGCACGAATCGCCCAGCCGAAGGCGAAAGAGCCGATTGCAGCGCCAACAGCGTTAAGAAGCAGAACAGAGGAGCCGAGCATCACAAACTCGTCACGTGCCGAGTTGTCGGCTGCCTTGGCCAGTGAAATGGCGTATAGCGAGTTGCTGGCGGCGCCAAAGGCAGCCGCGCCAATCAGAAGTGACGTGGTATCGGTGGCTGACGATAAAAAGAATGCAGTGATGCCGCTCATGATGCAGAGGAAGGCAAGGACGTGACGTCGGTCAATACGATCTGACGCCATACCAATGGGATACTGTACGAGTGCGCCCCCCAAAATACTCACAGCCACAAAGGTCGGTGCAAAATCTGCATTACCCGTGACGCTCACGACGTGGACGGCACCCAAGGTCCAGAACGTCCCAACGATAAAGCCAGACCCCAAGGCACCCGCGAATGCGGTATGCGAGCGCCGATACAGCTTGAGAAAATCGATGCGCGTCGCCGGCACCGGCGCGGGTGCCAAAGAGCTCGTCAGACTGACCGGGATAATGGCACATCCGATCATGATGGAGATGAGTGCAAAGACCTTTGCTGCCTCTCCATACGTCAGGTTCAGAAGACCCTGGCCCAGCGCCATAGCACCCAGAACCACCACGGTATAAATCGCAAGAACACGACCATGTGTTCGCGAATCTGCCTGATCCGATAGCCAGCTTTCGACAACCGTGTAGGCACCGCACATGACAGCTCCGAGCAGGAACCGGATGAGAATCCAGATAGCACCGGAGTCAGTCATGGGAAGAATCTGAAAGCAGCACAGGAACACGGCCATGAGTGTGGTGAAGCCACGGATATGGCCTACCTTGGCAATAATGTGTGGCGTCACCAGAGCACCTGAAATGAATCCGGCAAAATACGCAGACCCTGAGATGCCAATCACCGTCTGAGAGAGCCCAATGTCGCTCGCCATGAGCGGCAAAAAGGTCATATGTATGCCGTGACCCGTCAGCAGAAATGCTGTGGTCAGTAACAAAGAGAATACGGATCGAACGCTGCTCATATCGCTCGGCCAAGGTGAATTCAGGAGCGCGCATTTTCAAGATTTTTTGCTCGCGCGCAAGCGTTGGAATCTGTGAATTTTGCGCTCTTTGTCAGGTGTGAATTTTCACTCCATTTGAGTGCAAATCAATTTAGCGTTTTTATTGCTGTGTGGGCGTTTCTGGCCAATCTACCGCGTACAATCTGCCGCGCTTTTGTCAGCTAGTTTGGGTCGCTCGCAATGGATCGAATCATCGACTGCCAGAAGATGAGTGACTCGGGAATACTGGCTCGACGAACACGCTCATTCAGGCCGTGCGCGAAGCTGTCTTTCGGGTTAAGAAAGATGCCGGTAAGGCTGTAGCTCGGGATGCCAGCCGCTCTAAAATAGGCCCCATCGGTGGTGCCCGATATCATCCGAGGAATGACGGGTGTACCCGGGTACAACTGGGTCAGCGAGGCCTCGACGGCCCCCATTACCTCATCGTTGAAAGGCGAGGTATCACTCGACACCGGCGTGCCGTACACCGCCCACTCGAGCTCGGGGTTCCCTGCGACTAGGCTGAGTTCCCCCATGATGTCCCCGACGCTATTTCCGGGAAAGATGCGGCAGTTGATCGTCGCCGTCGCTGTTCGGGGAAGGGCGTTTTCCGCGTGCCCGCCACTGAGCATGGTGGGAATGCAGGTGGTGCCCAAGGTGCCGACGTATTCTGGTTGCGCGCGCAACACCTCAATGGCTTCCTCTTCTTTGGGGTTAGCGGCAAAGCGGCGCATGGCCTCACCCACTTCGTTGTCGAGGAAAGGGGCTGAGCGGTCAAAGTAGGTGCGCGTGATCTCATTGGTTTCGATGGCGAACCGGTGGTTTTCGATGCGTTGGATGGCAGCAGCCAGGTCAAAAATCGCGTTGTCGGCACGGGGCATGGAGCTGTGACCGCCGATATTTTTGGCGGTCATCGTGTAGGTGGCGTAGGTCTTCTCTGCGAACCCCACCATGTACTGAATGGCATCACCGCTGTCGTTCAGGGCGCCACCGCCACCATCAACGACAATGGCATATTCGGCATCAATCAGATTGCGGTGGTTGTTGGTGAGGTCCTGCACCGTGTTTTGCAGCGACTCTTCATCGCCTGTAAACGCAATGATGAGATCGCGATTAGGTACAAATCCTTGCGCTCTTAGCCACACGAACAGGGTCGTGAGCATCGAGACGTCAAACTTGTTATCCAGAACACCGCGGCCGTAGTAAAAGGTCTCGTCTTGCTGAAGCTCGAAGGGGTTGCGTACCCATTCGCCGGCCTCGGCAGGCACCACATCCATATGCGAGGAAAACACCACAGGTTTTCGATTGCTCGAGCCGTCACCGCGATAGCGGACAACCAGCGAGGCGGTCTCATCGAATGGAAGGATGTGGATGTCTCGGGGATCAAAACCACCGTCGATAAAGACGTCTTTTAAATGCTCGGCATAGGCTGGGACATTGCCCTTACCATAAGCGGTGACCCGCGCTGTAGCATCAGCCAATAACGACTCGGCAAACTCACTGTAGGTGGCAATATCCGTTTTATCGATGCCCGATACTTCCAGCCCCAGCGTCACAGCCGGGCTACTGGCGTACCTGTCTCCAGCACCCGAATCTGTCGAGGCAACAGTGTGCGCGGCGCCAACTGTCATCATCAGTACCGCGGTCAGAAGGGCAGTACGGGTAGAGGTGGCCAGGCGTGATGGTTGGTTTAGGTTCATGATGCTCTCTCGCAGATAAAGCCGGATGTCGTGTATTGCTATGCTCCATGCCGTTCTTACCACGGTTTTCCGGGCCCCGCAGTGTTTATTTGAGTGCGAATGAATATCGACAAAACCACCCTGAAAAAACATTGCGAAAAATTTGCAGTGAAGTACGTTTACTGTGGTTGTGATGGCGCTTAACCGTCGACACAACCCTAGTGTAAAGCAGATGCTAAGCGTGCTCAGATTGAGTGGGAAGTAGAGCAAATAATAACGACGATCACACCAGAAGGTGTGACACACTCGCCGCGGGAGGCGTTGGCACCATGAACACCCCGGTCTCAAAGGCAATAGCCCCTGATTTCTATCACTATGATCATTGCCCTTTGGGGGCCGCCGTAGTCGAGGGTGATTTTGTCCACCTTCGCTGGCCCGATGACGAGAAGCTCGCCTGTCATCGGTTCTGGCTGCGAGAAAATGCAGTGGGACAGGGTGGTATCGATATTGCGACCCGTGAAGGCATTCTCGATCCGGCGGATCTCACCGATGACATCGCAGTGAAATCTGCGGCTGTTGATGATTCGGGTGATCTCATTATCGAGTGGGCCCATGACGGTCAACGCTCGGCCTATCACGCTGGTTGGTTACGCCACGTGGCGGATAATCAACACAGACCCGCCAGCTGGCTTCCAGAGGCCGTATCGTGGACTACCGATTCGATTGGTGAGGTCCCGCGCGTGGATGGCGGTCGCGCACTGGAGAGCGACGATGTCGTGCTATCGCTGGTTAATAATTTGCTGAGCTACGGCGCCTGCGTCTTAGAGAATTCACCGACACATGAGGGCTATCTACTCGAACTCGCTGAGCGCATAGGCCCGGTGCGTGACAGTAATTTTGGCATGCTGTGGGATGTGAAGGCTGATGTTGAGCTTGCCGGCGATTCCAAAACTAATTCCACGGCCAACACGGGCTTTAGGTTGGGGCCTCATTCGGATCTGCCGACTCGGGAGATCCCGCCTGGGTTTCAATTTCTCCATTGCCTTATCAATGATGCCGATGGCGGTGAATCCACGCTGACCGATGGGGCGGCCTTGGTTGAGGCTATTGAGCGAGACCATCCCGAAGCCTTTGAGCTCCTGTCGACACGGCATTGGATATTCTTTAACCGCGGTCCCGGCATTGATCATCGCTGGTCGGCGCCGATCATTGATTATTTACCTGGTTGTGACACGCCGACAATTCGCGCGTTCTATCCCGTGCGGGCTTTCCCGGCGATGGCGAACGAAGATGTGAGTCGCTCATATGATGCGCTGCGATTGTTTCACCGCATGGCCGATCAGCCTGAGTTTGAGCTGAAGTTCCGCCTTACCGCGGGCGACATCATGTGCTTTGATAATCGTCGTGTACTCCATGGGCGGGATGCCTTTACTGGCTCGGGTAAGCGACACTTACAGGGCATTTACATCGACCGCGACGAGATCATGTCGCGTGGTCGAGCCTTGAACAGGGCCGCCCGATCGATTGACCACTGAAGTAGCACACTCAGCGCTAGGCGCAGAAACAATAAGAAACACTTCGTAGAAACGATAAATAACGAGAACTAAAGCAACACTAAAGGGAAACTGACCATGCCATTAGCCATGCGAAAAAAAGTCTTCATCACCGCAGCACTCACCGGCTCCGGTAGCACTCAAGATCGCAGTGACAAAGTGCCGCGCAGTCCCGAGCAAATCGCCAATGACGCGATCGAGGCTGCCAAGGCCGGTGCCGCCGTTGTCCATTGTCACGTTCGCGACCCGGAAACCGGTGCGCCCGCGCGCCATGTTCACCTTTATAAGGAAGTTGTTGAACGCATTCGTGCCTCCGACACCGATGTCGTGGTTAATCTGACAGCGGGTATGGGTGGAGACATCGTCTTTGGGCCACCCGACGCACCGCTACCGCTGCAAGAAGCCGGTACTGACATGGTGTCGGGTGCCGAGCGGGTTGAGCACCTCGAAATCTGCCGCCCTGAAATCGCAACACTCGATTGCGGTACGATGAACTTTGCCGAAGCCGATTACGTGATGACGAACACACCTGGCATGCTCCGCGATATGGCGCAGCGTATGACCGACCTCGGTATTCAAATTGAGATCGAAGCCTTTGATACGGGGCATCTCTGGTTTGCAAAGCAACTGGTGGAAGAGGGTGTTATTAGGGATCCTGTCATGGTGCAGCTCTGCATGGGTATTCCCTGGGGCGCGCCGGATGACATGAATACCTTTATGGCGATGGTGAACAATGTCCCCGGTGATTGGGTTTACTCGGCGTTTAGCATCGGAAAGAACCAGATGCCGTTTGTCGCCGCAGCCGTACTGTCGGGCGGTAATGTTCGGGTGGGTCTCGAGGACAACCTCTGGTTGGAGCGTGGGCGCCTTGCCAGTAACGCGGAGCTGGTCGAAAAAGCTTCCGGCATCATCAGGGCGATGGGGGTAGACATCATGACCCCTGCAGAAGTTCGGGCTGAGCTTAATCTCGTCAAGCGAGATCCGCTGTAATGCCCGACGGCAAACCAACGGCCGCCATCATTGGCGGTGGTGTGATTGGCTCAGGTTGGGCGACGCGATTTCTGCTAAATGGCTGGGATGTTCGTTTCTTCGATCCCAGTGCTGATGCCGAGCGGATACTCCATGCGGTAATCGAGCGCGGTCGCGAAGCCATGCCTGCGTTGTGCGATGTAGTGCCTGAGGAGGGCCGTTTGACCATTGCGACATCGACGGCGGATGCGGTTGCGGGCGCGGCTTACATTCAGGAATCGACACCGGAGCGCATCGAGGTAAAGCACGCCGTTCTGACGTCCATTCAGCAGGCCTGTGACGCGAATGCAATTGTTGCTTCCTCGACATCGGGGTTCATGCCCAGTGAGCTTCAGGAAGGGGCCATTCGCCCTGAGCAAATTATTGTGTCGCACCCGTACAACCCGGTTTATTTGCTGCCACTCGTCGAAGTGGTTGCTTCTCCTAAAGTACCAGTCGAAGTAACCCACCGAGCGAGTCGTTATCTTGAATCGGTCTCGATGAAGCCCGTTGTGCTGGGAGCAGAAGTGCCGGCGCATGTGGGTGATCGATTGCTAGAGGCGCTATGGCGAGAGGCGCTTTGGTTAATCAAAGACGGCGTGGCGACGACCGGTCAGATTGACGACATCATTACCCATAGTTTTGGTCTGCGCTGGGCGCAGAAGGGACTCTTTGAGACCTACCGTGTGGCCGGTGGCCAAGCGGGTATGAAGCACTTCCTAGAGCAGTTCGGGCCGTGCCTTGAATGGCCTTGGACTAAGCTCATGGATGTGCCCGACCTTGATGAGGCACTGATTGACCGTATTGTTGAGCAGTCGGACGAGCAGGCCGCCGGTCGGACGGTCATGCAGCTCGAGAATGAGCGCGATCGCAACCTTGTTGCATTGCTTAGAGCGCTTCGAGAGGAAGACGCGGCGGCTGGCGCGTTTCTCAACGAGGTTAATCGGCGCCAACAGGCGGACCGATGACCGATACGCCACTGGATGCTCGTAGCGAGGGGGGCGTGACTGAGATTTCAGCTCCCCTGTGGTGTCCAAGCCAAGCGCGGATTGACCGCGCGGAGCTCACGGCCTTTGCCGCCTTTGTCAGTGGCCGATTTCCCGATGTTGACGTATCGACCTACGAAACACTGCACCACTGGTCGATAACGGCCACAAGCGACTTTTGGGGTTCTGTTTGGGACTATTGTGATGTCATTGCGAGCGAGCGAAGCGATGTGGTGGTCCGCGAAGCTGACAAAATGCCGGGTGCTACGTGGTTTCCCGGCGCTCGCCTGAATTTTGCTGAGAACCTGTTAAAACGTCGAGGCGATGCAACAGCCCTTGTATCACTGCTCGAGAATGGCAGTCGGTCCGAGACCTCGTTTGATGAGCTCTATGGACAAGTGGCCGCTATTGCCGCTGCTTTGAAAGCGCGAGGTGTCGAGCCGGGTGATCGCGTGGCTGGCTTTATGCCGAACGTGACTCAAACGGTGGTGGCCATGTTGGCTGCTACCAGCCTGGGTGCTGTTTGGACGTCGTGCTCTCCTGACTTTGGTTTTCAGGGCGTCATGGATCGATTTGGCCAGGTAAAACCCAAAGTTCTGTTTGCGGCTGACGGGTATTACTACAACGGCAAGGCGCACGACTCCCTCGAGAAGGTGCGTCAAATCGCCGAGGAGATAGACAGCCTCGAGCAGGTGGTGATCGTCGAGATTATCGAGAAAGCGCCCAATATCGCAGCTATCAACGGTGCAGAGCTGTTTTCAGACTGGCAGCGCGAGCAGGCGGCCACGACGGACATCGTATTCGAGCAGCTGCCTTTCGATCATCCGCTGTACATCATGTATTCATCGGGCACGACGGGTGTGCCCAAGTGCATTGTCCATGGGGCGGGTGGCACGCTTATTCAGCACCTTAAGGAGCATAGGTTGCACTGCGATATTGGCCCTGAGGACACGCTCTTCTACTTCACCACCTGCGGCTGGATGATGTGGAACTGGTTGGTGTCGGGCCTCGCCAGCGGTGCAACGCTGATTTTGTATGACGGCTCACCCTTTGCGGATGAGGATAAGGTGCTGCTTGATGCGATTGATCAAGAAGGCATCACGGTATTTGGCACCAGTGCGAAGTTCATCTCGGGTATTGAAAAGGCAGGGCTTGAACCGCGTGAATCGCACGATCTATCGAGCCTCAAAACCATTTTGTCGACAGGCTCTCCGCTATCTCACGCAAGCTTCGAGTACGTTTATCGAGATGTGAAGTCGGATGTGCTGTTGGCTTCGATTGCCGGCGGCACCGACATTGTTTCGTGTTTTGTGGGCGGCTGTCCCACTCGACCGGTCTACACAGGCCAAATTCAGTGCCGTGCCTTGGGTATGGCGGTTGAGTTCTGGAATGAGGATGGAACGCCGATGGAGAGCGGCAAAGGCGAATTGGTGTGCCGGCGGTCGTTCCCCAGTATGCCCATTGGCTTCTGGAACGATGAAGACGGTGGTAAATACCACCGCGCTTATTTTGCTCAGTTCGATAACGTCTGGTGCCACGGCGACTACGGTGAGCTGACCGCGGAGGATGGCGCCATCATTCATGGTCGTTCGGATGCGGTACTCAACCCGGGTGGCGTGCGTATCGGTACGGCCGAGATCTACCGTCAGGTTGAAAAGCTCGATTCCATCGTCGAGAGCATCGTGATCGGTCAGGACTGGGAAGACGACGTTAGAGTTGTTCTGTTTGTGGTACTTCGAGCCGGTGAGGTGCTCGACGAGCAACTAGCTCAGGCTCTGCGATCCACGATTCGTCAAAACGCGACCCCCCGCCATGTGCCGGGCAAGATTATCCAGGTGCCGGAAATACCCCGGACCTTAAGCGGCAAGATTGTAGAGCTTGCCGTGCGCGAAGTGGTTCACGGACGCCCTGTCAATAACGTGGATGCGCTCGCTAATCCTGAGGCGCTCGAGTACTTCGCGGATCTGGATTCGCTGGCAGAGTAGACTGCCTGCTTAACAGCGACAGTATGCCTGTCCCTCTGGAATCAGTTCGTCGCAGGTTACAACACGCGGCCCACCAAAACACTGGTTCGCATCGCGCGCTATCGAGCTGGGCGAATCGCGTCGCACCTCGAAGCTCGCTGCGTCCGCGCCATCAACGACCCGGTTGAGCCAGTAGACCTGCAGGGCATCTTTTGCATAGCCGCCGCTTAATACTTGAAGCGTCGCTCGATCCTTTATGGGAACACGCTGTGCCTCCGCGTAGTAACACTGTGCATCTACTGCCCGTGATGTCGGGATTATTTCAAAGGTGTCAGGGTCGCAAATATCGAGTTCTCGTGTCCCGAGGTAAATGCCATCTGCATCTCGCGACCATCCGTGGTCAAGCCGCTCAAAGGTGTTTGGATCTGCACCTAACAGTAATTTGTGGTTGTAAAAAACCTGCGTTGCATCGGCGGCATAACCGTTCGACAAAAGCATAAACGTGGATGGATCGGCGCCGACAAGAGGCAGGCTTGTGTGAAACACCTGAAACGCGTCTTTGCCGTACTTGTTATTGATTTGCTGAAAGGTGGTGGGGTCAGCGTCAACCAATATCGCCGTGTGGTATCGCTGCGCCATGGGGTTCCATGAGAAGTAGGTTACACCGGTGGCTGAGACTTCATAGTAGTAATAGTTTCCGGAGACAGCTTTCAATGCGCTGGTGCAGCCGGCAGTTATGATGCAGAGCACCACGATCGTGAGTCGATGCCAATGGCAGGTCATGGGTTTATCCTCTTGAACCGGCTTGGGTGAAAGGTTTAATGCCCGTGAGCGTCGATACGCGAATGCTGAAGTGCAACGTCGACGTCATTCAGGCCAGAGTATCGCGACGATAGCACTCCCAGTTCCAGGCACTTTGAGCGATTTCCTCAATGCTGTCGTGCCGGGGACTCCAGCCAAGCTCATCACGCGCCTTCTGCGAACTTGCCACTAGAGTGGCCGGATCACCTTCGCGGCGCGGGCCTATCGTGAAGGGAATCTCTGACCCGACCGCTTTCTCGCAGGCAGCAATCACTTCCTTTACTGAATAGCCGTTGCCGTTACCCAGGTTATAGGTCCCGAAAACGCCTGATTGGGTCAT
>Ga0255752_10006341_pt1 | contig 11137 bp, 10 predicted proteins | sample 011ome_25_FD_179952 | JGI IMG/M metagenome (GOLD analysis project Ga0255752, IMG submission 179952) | Coastal salt marsh microbial communities from the Groves Creek Marsh, Skidaway Island, Georgia - 011512CT metaG (version 2) | ecosystem: Environmental > Aquatic > Marine > Intertidal zone >...
AGCATCAACCTTCGGGTCATACTTTCTAGTCACCCCCAACACATCAGGCGGAGTCGGGTAAGTCTTCGCCCAATTCGGAAACACCTCATCCGGCGTCCATACCTCGACTGCGGTTAACGTTTCAGCGTCCAGCTCCACCTTGCACCGATACCCGAGCGCGTTCCACACCAACTTGTTCACTTGCTCATCGCTCAGCTCCGAGCGCACGATGGACAGCAACACGTCGTCACCGATCGGGTCCGGGCCGTTTTTCTCCTCATCCCACGGTTCGGCGCCCCAAGACGCGCTCGCGTCCTCGCCCTCGGTCGCCGCGCACGCGCGTCCCGAGCGGCGCCCCGTCCCAGCGCCGGCGCCTCGCACACTGCGCGTGCGCACCGCGCGCGCCACCGCGCACGGCGCGCACCGCGACGCGCGATGCGCCAACGTCATCGTTCCTGACATCGTCGCTGTCGTTCAACGTCGCGCGCGTCAGTGTGAGGCACGAGGCGTGGCGGAGATTATCCAAAGCCTCACAGTTCCGCACGCGTCACGCGCATCGCGCGCGTCGTCGCCGTCACCGCCGTCACCGCCGCCGCCGTCGTCCGCGCACATCGCCGGAACGCGGCGCGTTCGCCATGTCCTGGACCGCGTCCGATGGCACCGCGTCGTGGGCGCTCACGGTGGGCGCGGGCACCGCGCTCACGTCCGCGATGGCGCTGTGGTACTTTGCTTCGCCGAGCGTGAGCTATCGCGCGCGCGCGCAGGTGGTGTTGGCGTGGATGCTGTCGCTGTCAATCGTGGCGCTCGTTCCGCTGGATGTGGTGAGCACGATGCGCGCGGATACCCCGCCGGAGGGCTTGGCGTGGGCGTGGGATTGGGCGTACTGGAGCACCTTTGCGTCGACGTGGTTCATCATTCCTCTGCATCAGTGCTATGAAGATGCCGCGGATTTCTCGAGCGTACTGCGATTGAAACGCGCACTGAGAGAGAACGGTATAATGTTTGGTATTATGTTTGGATTGGTGACCATAGGATCGGTGGTGATGTTGGCGAGCGAGAGCTTGAGCCTTTCGTCGTTGCGGGCGTACGGGATAGTATTGGGAAATGTTTGGGGTATTAGCACCGGGGTGTTGCTGATGGGATTTGGATTGGTGGATGTTCCGCGTTCGATTTGGCTTCGTGCTGGGTACGCTGGACGTTTGCAGCGAGCGTATAAGCGTGTGGCGGGAGTTTCTAGATCTTTATACGAGGCGCACGCAAAGCTCGCGGCGCAAGTGACGGCGGTCGCGACGACGAGTCGTGTGATGCCACGAAGACACGAACTTCGATGGGCCATGAGTGCGATTGAAAACGAAACTCCCGAGTTTGCCAGCGTGCATCGTGGAAGCTTGGATGACGCTATGGATGCCGCCGAAGATGACGTGCTGGATTACGACTACGACGAGCTGAATGATTTGGTAAAACTTCGTCGCACCGTTCGTCGTTGTGTACGAGTGTACAATCGCACGCGTGCGCAATATGTTCTTGCGATTGAAAGTGCATTTCAATGTGAAGCGCTTGAGTCGAGCAGAACGAGTTCAATGCGTCGGATGTATCGTTCGCCGACGGTGTCGGTACGTGATGGTTCGCTTGGAAAATGTTTAGACGATTTGGAGTACACCTGGAGCGTTGTTTTAACTCCAATCTTGCTCAGACTCTTGGCCGTTGGGTTGACGTTTTTTTCGGTCTCCATCATCATGGCTGAGTCTACGATTTGGGTTGGAACGACTTGGGGCAATGCAGATCAGTTGAGTATGTTGAGCATTATAGTAGGAAACGCAGAAACATCGTCGGCACTTCACATTGTTGTAGCCTTTCCGTTGTTTTACATGTGCGGCTGTGCGTTTTACTCGCTATTCAAACTCGGCATGTTTAGTTTTTATCAACTTGTCCCGCGCAACACGGATGCGTATTCGCTCCTGGTGAACGCCTCTTTGGTATGCCGTTACTCGGCACCACTTTCATACAACTATCTGATGTTACTTCCCATCATCAAGCAGTCTGGGAAAGTTACGACGTTTTCGCAGAAGATGGCGAGCAACGTCCCTGAGGTAGCGGGTGAACTCAACGTCATCGTACCCGCATTTCTTGGATTATTCTGCTTGGCAATTGCGCTGAATTGGTTCGACGCGCTTCTCAAGCTCTTCCGAGCGGATAACTTTAAGTTTGAGAGCGATAAAGACAAGGACGAAAGCGTAGACGCTGGTAAAGCAATCGTGGACAGAGAGCGCGCGGAAGTAATCGAAGGTGGGCGTATAGGTAGCACGAATGATGCATTCTTCAACGATAACGAGCCAACAGAGCAAAGACTGCCAGTGATTGCAACCGACGCGTCGTTAGAAGGCGAAGAGCGCGAGGCGCATAGCAGTTTGCTTTCATCCGATCTCGAGTCTGGAAGTGCACGCTGGGACAACTCAAAAGCTCGTCTGCAGCAAGCAATGCAACAATCGATGAATCGATCCGGACGCGCCGCGAGAATTTTGCAAACACAGCCGCGCGGCTCACCGATGTCCCAGTCTGGCCAAGACAAGGTGAGCAAACTCGACGAGCTTTTTTCCGACCTGGGTCGCCACGGGCCCGATGGGAATTTGTAAACCTATTTGAATAGTGCTGTACATTACAATGCGCGTACAATCACCCAATTCGTGCTACGCTGCGCTATAACTTTTCTTCGGGCAAAATGGCCAACGCGACGCCGTCGACGCACACTTCCCCGCAACGCGCCCGCTTCACCACGGTTTCATATTTCGCCCTCGCTCCAGACCTCTTGACTAATTTAATCTCGGCTATAATTTCCTCTCCCACGCGCACGGGCGCTCTGAATTTCAACTCTTGCGTGGCGTACACCACCCCTGGGTGCGCGCTCGAAAGCAACCCGCCAAACAAACTCGCGCTCAACATCCCGTGCACCACCTTGCCTTTCACTCGACTCCCCGCGCCGCCGCCGGCGCGCCCGGCATCCTCGTTCTCGTAATGTATGGGATTCGCATCCCCAGTCAGCGCCCCGAACCGCACGCAATCGTCATCCGTAAACGTCCGTCGCGTGCGCAACACATCGTCCGCGGCTGCGTTCGATACCAAACGCGACGACGATGCCGCCGCCGCCGCCGCAGCCGCCGCGCAGACGCGCAGCGTGCCTTCCACCACACGCCTCGGCGCACCGCGCGCGTCCGTGCACCGTCGAAGAAACATGTGACCTCGTCGCTGCGTTGTGACGATTCCAACCGCATTCGACGCCACGCCGTTGACGGCGCAACTCGTCGCGTCATCGATGGCGACGGCAGCGACGGCGGCGACGGCGGCGATGACGATGGCAATGACGACGACGACGACGCGGTGTTCGACGCCGATGCGCGGTGCGTCGCGCGCGGTGTGCTGGGATGTTCGACGACCGAACGGTCGAGGCGGCGCGAAGAATCGTGGGCGCACTCGCGCGTACGGTGGCGACGACGATGGCGACGCGTGGGACCAGTACGACGATGATAACGATGGTACTCGTCGTCCGTCGACGTCGGGTCGCGAACGGCGGGATAGAGGTGGGGATGGACGTGAACGATTCGCGCAAGGGCGAGGCGTCGGCGACGGGTTTGAGGATGAGTCTTCGTCTTCGCCGCGTCGTCGTCGTCGACCAACGACGGGGGAACGAAATGGTGGGAGAGGGGAAAGTCGCCGAGCGCCGCGCCGCGGGGTAGCGCGGGAAGGGCCGCCGCCAGATGTGTTGCCGCTGACGCAACGAGACTATGAGCGCGTGTTGCCGATTGCGGCGACGGGTGAGCAATACGGATATTTTTGGGGCGATAACGACACCGCGATTCAGCGCATGGGATTGTCTTTAGTGACGACAATTCTATCGGCAAATTACGTCGTTGCTTTGGCGATTCCTGCGAGTACGTTTTTTTTATGGGCTCCAGTGGCGTTGGCGGCGAGACGGAACTCTAAGGTACGAAGCGCAAAATACGCTGGTTTGTGGCGCGCGAAAGTCATAGATGTCGCTCCAGTAGAAACGCGTGGAGCGAGTAGTGCAGAGTGGATGCTGGATTTGCTCGTAGGCGATAAGTCTGGTGCTCGCGTGCCACTTAAGGTGCCGCTCAAGGGTGAGTACGCTGACATCAACGTCGACGATGACGTCGAGCTCATCGTCACCTCAGACGACCCATATTTCTACACATTCCAAGCCGTTCGCGAGGCTTACTTGCCGTACTTGAACATTTGGGTCGGCGAGTATCCTTTTCTCGAACGGCGCGGGATGATGAGCGTGAGCGACCGATTAGCGCGCGAGTTTCCCCTGGGACAAGTCGTAGACGAGGAGAGTGTCGAAACGCGTTGATTTCTCTTTTAAAGCTAGCCATACATTTTTTATTGCAATCAATTCTTCTGTTGAAACAAATAAATTATTCGTCATCATCTTTTAGCTGTTGCATCATTTTAGTGAGCTCCGCCTCAGGCATTTCTTCCAAACGTTTTTGCATCACTGCGTCTTCGTAATCCTTCAACTGCTTCACGTACGTCATATCCTTGTTGAACACTCGAAGCACGTACGACGCCACCCATACCAACGTAAGTCCAAGCACAAACGTTAATTGCACCGCGTTCCCAGCCTTCACGGCATCCATCCCCGCGAACGTTTGTAACCCGTAGTACGACGCGAACCCAGCCCCGGTGAGTCCACCGCCCAAAAGCATGACATCCTTGCGCGTGTACCCGAACGGCGCGTCCTCCCCATCATCCCCCGATGCCGCGCGCGTGATCACCACCCGCGCCTTAGACTTCATCGCCGTCGTCGTCGTCGTCGTCGTCGTCGTCGCCTTCGTCGTCGTCATCAGCAATGTGTTTTTGACTGACACCCTAGAAGCGCAGCGACGTCGCAACGTCATGGACGCCGCCGTCGCGGTCGGAATCACCGCGCGTCGCCCCGTGCGCGCGTGCGACGCGTGCGCACGCGTCATTATCATCGTCATCGTCGTCGTCGTCATCATCGTCGCGATTCGTCTCGTCGTCGCGTCGCGCAGTGACGATCAGATGTTTGAAAAAGATGACGTCGCGTCACTCGTTGGCGCCGTCGCCGCCGACCGCGGTCGATGTCGCCGCGCGGGGATGCACGCGTCGCGACGATACCGAGCGCGGACGATGCGCACAGGCGACAACGCACAGCGATATACGGCGCATTCTTCGCCATTGGTATCGGGACGCTGTGCCCATGGAATGTCTTCATCACCGAACGCGCGTACTTTGCGCGACGATTTACGAGCGGTGACGCCCCAGCGCGGGCGTACGTGGGGAATAATTTCGAGGGCATGTTTGCGAACGCCTATGCCGGGGCGAATTTGCTTGGGTTGTTGCTGTGCGCGCGCGTGATGGATGCTACGCGTGCGCGCGCGGGACGACTGGCGGCGCCGCTGGGCGTCGTCGGGTGCGCCGTCGGGACGAGCGCGATGGTGGCGTGTGCGTCGACGATGAGCGGAGATGCGGTTTTCGTGCACACTATTGTTGTTATTATTGTTGTCGGGTTTGCCAGCGCGTTGGCGCAAGGTGGTGGGTTTGCTGTGGCGAGTTATTTACCGCCGACGTACGCGCAGGCGACAATGAGCGGACAAGCGGCGAGCGGCGTGGCGGTGTCGCTTGTGGCGATGATGACCACAGCAGGGGCGAATGGCGCGTCGAATATGCAAGCAGTGGTGTACTTTTGTATTGCAGCGTGCGTGTTATTCGCATGCGCGTGGGCGACGTGGTATGTAGAGACGATTCCATTGTATCAAAAGTTGTTGATGGAGTCGTCGTCGAGCGCGACATCGACGTCGACTCGTGGACTCTTGGATGGCGACGCGAATGACGACGAGGACATAGATGAGGGCGGTGAAGACATTGAACTTAATCCATGGAGCGAAGACGACGAAGATGCGCGCGCGCGAGCGTCATCAACTGCAGATGTCGGAGAGTGTACAAAGTATCGTCTCGCCGTACTGTTGACATTCACCGTCACGTTGAGCGTGTTTCCGGCGGTGACAAGCGCGATACAAAGCGCACACAACCTATTTGGCAATCTCTGGTCACCGACGCTCTTCTTACTCTTCAACATCGGTGATTTAATTGGCCGACATTGCGCCACGGTGTATCCCAAAACACCACCCAGAGGCGACGCGTTGCTCCGTCTCGCTTTGGCTCGATGCGTCTTTGCGCCGCTTCTCGCGTCGTGCAACGTCTCCACCACCACCACCACCAATACTTGGCGTATTCCTCGCCTATTCACAAACGAATTCTGGCCAATTCTATTCATCCTAGCCTTAGCCATCACGAACGGTTGGATCGCGAGCCTTGGCATGATGCACGGTCCATCCAGAGCGTCGCTCGACCGGCGTCCGCGCGAAGGCGTCGCCCTCGCCATCGCCCTCGTCGCCGGAATCTTCATCGGTTCCTCGTTATCCGTGCTCCTCGTCACCGCGTGTACATCATCATTATCATAATCATCATCACATGTACCTTGTAGTGTAACGTACGCTCTGTATAGTAGAGCAAACTCGCGACTGGGCTCGCCGTCGTATGTCAACACAAAAAAACGAACACCGCCGCCGCCACACTGATCGCCATTCGGCGCCTCCGTCGTTGACTGCCTGACGACGACGACGACGACGTCGACGAGCGCACACACGTGAAGAACGCACACGACACGCGCACGCATCCGACCGACATGGGACGCGGCGGTGGACGCGGATTCGGCAAGCGACGGGGCGGCGGCGGCGGCGGTGGTCGAGGTCAAGGACACACCACTGGCGCGTTTTCGCGCGATTTTAAGCGACACAAACCAAACGAATGGGGCGCCGATCGCGCACCGAGGGATAATCGCACCGGTGGGAGCGCACAAGGTGGGTTTAACGACGTGAAAAAGGAAAATGAGGCGTTTGAGGCGTATTACAAGGCGCAGAAGATTGTCCCAGAGGAGGAGTGGGAGACGTTTTTGGAATCGCTTCGGTCGCCGTTGCCGATGACGTTTCGTATTAATGGAAGCGGGAAGTTTGCAACGCAAATGAGAGATCAGTTGGAGGGTACGCTGTTTGCACAGTTGATGCGAGAGACGGCGAATTCAGAGACGGGGACGGTGGATGAGGAGCTCAGGAACGTACAGCCGCCGACGCCGTTGGCGTGGTATCCCGAGCGTTTGGCGTGGCAGTTCAACTATTCTCGCGCGCAGTTGCGTCGACTTCCAGTGTTGCAAGGAATTTTTGATTTTATCAAAAACGCAAACGAGCTCGGGTCGATCTCGAGACAAGAGGCGGTGTCGATGATTCCGCCATTCTTTTTGGATGCGCAACCGCATCATAGAATTTTGGACATGTGCGCGTCGCCGGGGAGTAAGACGTTTCAGATTTTGGAACGCATGCACGGAGAGATGCTCGAGGGCGCGTCGAAGATGCCTACTGGGTTCGTCGTCGCGAACGATGTGGATTTGAAGCGTTGCAACTTGTTGACGCATCAAACAAAACGTGCAAACTCGCCCACGTTGCTCGTGACCAACCACGAAGCGCAAAATTTCCCGGTCATTCGCTCGCCGACGGGTGAAAAGTTTGAGTTTGACGCGATCTTGTGCGATGTTCCGTGCACGGGTGATGCCACGATGCGAAAAGCTCCTGACATCTGGAACAGATGGACTCCAGGCAATGGCAATGGATTGCATCCGCTGCAGCTCAAGATTGCCCTTCGCGGAGCGCAGCTCCTCAAGGTTGGCGGTCGATTGGTGTACAGCACATGCTCTTTGAATCCGATTGAGAACGAAGCTGTCGTTGCGGCGTTACTCAAGGAAACCGACGGTGCTTTGGAACTCCTCGATGTGAGCGCAGAGTTGCCAGATTTGAAGCGAAGTCCAGGATTGCGTGAATGGCAAGTGTGGGACAAGTTTGGATACCACCCAACGCTTGACGGACCGGAACAAAAGTACAAGTTGTGCGAGACTATGTTTTCCAGTGATGAAACGAAAAATATGCCTCTCGAACGATGCTTGAGATTGCTACCGCATCATCAAGATACTGGTGGGTTCTTCGTCGCAGTTTTCCAAAAGACGAAGGATATAGACGTCGAGGAAGAGCCCGTGCGACCGCCAAAGGAGCGTCTCAAGGTGGAGCTCACCGTGGACGCCAAAGAACATGTGTCGTTGTCGTACGACACGTTTAAAATTTTCAAGAAGAACGCTCAGCCGGTGCATATTGAAGTGGATGAAAAGGGCGAATATTTGCTTCCGCACCGAGGTCCGAGCGGTCCCAAGGGTGGCACAAAATGGCTCGGTATTGATCCGGTGTTGCCAGTGAACGACGAAAAGGTCATCAACAGCATTTTCGACGTTTATGGCATGGACCGTGAGCTCATTCCGTTGCATAAAAACTGTGTTACTCGCACGACAGATACGACGCGACCGAAACGCGTGTACATCATCACCGATGGTATGCGACAATACTTGGCGTGTGACGATAGAGAACAACTTCGCGTTACAGCGTGCGGCCTTAAGGCGTTTGAGCGTCAAGAAATCAAGGAGCAAGTTAAGGACCAAGAGACTGGTCAAGTGTGCGACTTCCGTTTGACGCAAGATGGTATGCCCATGATATTCCCTTTCGTCAATAATCGTATTTTACGACCGACTTTGGAAGACTACAAGACCATTCTGGAGCGGCGCACTTTGGCTTTCGAGCGCAACGCTGAGGCACCGGAACGCGCGGTGGTTTCATGCGCCGAAACCAAGGCGGCGTTGCTCGCGATAACGTTAGGATGCTGTGTATTAGTTCCGCGAGATGAAGATCTCGCGGCGATAGGGGCTACGAAGGCTGACTTGGCTATCGCGTGCTGGCGTGGACGCACGTCCTGCAACTTGTTAGTCAGCAAGGTTGAGACGATTCATTTTATTGACAAACTCAAGACTGCTCTGATACCAGCGCCGACGGACGCCATGGAAACGTGAAAAGTTGAAAAATAAACACATGTGCCGTCACGTTGGCACTCTTTCTGTAGTAGCACCCTAGAAGAAGATGTGGAAATGAAAATTTCAAGCATCAAAAAAGTTCAACAACCTCGACCTCACTTTGTCGCGCCTTCACCACTCTGGTGTGCATGCGAATAAGCGCAGTGCTGGTGATAAATATCACGTGTCCATCGTTAATATCGCGCGATTAGCGCTTTTATGCTACATTGGTAGATCTCATGGACCCAACGCTCGACGTCGACTGCGGGGAAGGCGTGGCGCTCGAAGTGCAAGCCCCGTTTGCCGAGCTCCTGGTCTCGGGAACAAAAATCATCGACGTGCGCACGTATGCTCTAAGTGAGCGCATGCTCAATCGACCAGTGTACATCATCGAAACCACGGGTGGAGTACCTGGGAAATCAGTTTTAGGTGATACAGTTGACAAAGACAAACTCCCAGAGGGCGCGAGCGCTAAAGTCGTCGGGTGGGTGGTGTTCAGCGCTTGTGATGCGTATACGAGCGCTGAGGCGTTCAAAAGCGATGAATCGAAACATTTAGTCGAATCTGACTCGGTGTATGCGTTCGGCAAAGGCGCACCAGGCACGGAATTTTTCGCTTGGCGAGTAGCTAGATGTGGTCGCGGTTGCGGCCCGTTACTCAGTCATCGCAGTCTCTACCGCAGCGTCTACGCCGTGCGCGTCGAACGCGAGACAGGATTCGATCTACCTAATGACCTGCGACGCGGGTTCGAATAGTACCGACTAGCGAATAGCGTGTAGTAATGAAAACAGAAAACAAGAAAACAACAAGGAAGGCCTCACAATTTCGCGTGTGATATGACAGCTCACGCGCTCGCGGCACGCCTTTCGAGCGTGCGTGCGCCGCTGCAGTGCGTAACGTCGCGCGTGCAACACAATTGGCATCGCCATCGTAAGGCGGACGTTTTACGTGAGCGCTTCTGCACGCGAGCAGCGGACCAAGGCGAAGTGGATAGCGTGAGAGACAGCGGTGTTGCTTCGACGTCGACGTCGTCAGCAACGGTAACGCTCAGCGTAGAAAAGGCGTTCAAACGTATGTGGACGCGTGCGGATAAATGGCACGTGCATGGAATTTCAGGTGGCGCGTACACCGTGCTCGGTGCGGCTTTGATGGTGCAGTGGGCGTCGCAAGACGTGAGCGCGTTGACGTCGTCATCCTACGTCATGCCCGAGCTCGATCTTATTACGACGGAAATCAGTCTAGCGCTCGCCACAGTGTGTGCGTTGAGTGGTCTTCCGCTGTCTAAAAGCCGCGGATGGCGCAAAACCGAGTTGAGCTTGCGGTCGGTGGCCTTTCAGCTCGTATTGACGTGGGAAGCGTTACGCTTTTCGGGCATCATAGACCGCACGGTGGAGCACGTACCGCTTTTGGACGACTTTTCATTTGCCATGATTCCATTTATATGGCAAACGTGCACGACGTCGTACATACTTTTATGCACAAAGGATGACAAGCGTTCTGCCATTGGCGTCTGGCTCGGCGTCCTGGGCTTTGGCGCTCAAATCTTCCCCGCGCACGCCGTGCTCGATTCCAGCACCGTCGCCGCCCTCGACGCGACGCGTCCAGGTCTATCCATACTTTGGACGCATTCCGTCTGTGGACTCATCTGGCTATTAAACTGGTCCACATTCGGCGCGTCTTTACGCGCCCGCGCCGCGCTGGTCGATGATACGAAATTTCGCGCCAATTTCCTCGCCCGCCCCTCCCTATTCTGGCTCGCGCTCTTCGCGTGTGACATGACAGCTCACGCACCATTCGTATCCTTTGCCGATTACCTCACCAGTAAACTCGGCGCCGTCGTCGTCATCTAGACTGTAATCCACCACTCCAACGCCGTCCCGGGTGTCAAAAGTCGGTCGGTCGGACCACGTCCACACACACATATGTGTGTGCCCAGATATTTTCAGATTTCAAAATATCTCCATGGTGTATGTACCCACACATCATAGAGTCATCATTCGTCAATATGCCCCTCCCTCATTGTAACGGGTACACGCGAATCTTTTTTCAAAAAGTGCGCGTTTTTCCACATCGCGCACGAGATCTCAACCACATGTCGGCGTTCGATGCGCTTTATATGCGACGTGTGCGTGCGCTTTTGCGCTTTATCGTCGTCGTCGTCGTCGTTCGCGTCGTTCG
>Ga0255752_10006352_pt1 | contig 11125 bp, 7 predicted proteins | sample 011ome_25_FD_179952 | JGI IMG/M metagenome (GOLD analysis project Ga0255752, IMG submission 179952) | Coastal salt marsh microbial communities from the Groves Creek Marsh, Skidaway Island, Georgia - 011512CT metaG (version 2) | ecosystem: Environmental > Aquatic > Marine > Intertidal zone > Salt...
GGTGTTGCCATCAACACCAACTCAGGTTCTCCTGGTGGTTCGTCTTCGATAAGAATTCGCGGTCTTTCAACCTTTGGAGACAATGACCCATTGATTTTGGTTGATGGCGTTGTATACGATTCTGAAGGATTGAATGCTCTAAATCCGAACGATATTGCTTCCATAAATGTTTTAAAAGATGCTACCGCTGGTATATATGGTGTGCGCGCTGCAAATGGTGTAATCATAATAGAAACTAAACAAGGTAAAGCGAATTCTAAACCTCAATTTGAGGTGAGTTCTTACTACGGAATTCAACAGGCATCAAAAAGACTAGACCTTCTCAATGCGGAGGAATATGCGGTTATTAAAAATGAAATGTTTGCCAATGGCGGAGAAACCATTCCTTTTGCAAATACGGATTTAGGTGAAGGTACAGATTGGCAAGATGAGGTTTTTACAACAGCGGCCATTAGCAATTACAACGTGTCCATGTCAGGAGGAACGAAGAGTACAACATACTCTCTCGGAGGTTCCTATTTTACACAAGACGGTATCGTTGGTGGAGATAAATCAAACTTTTCGCGCTACAATGCTCGTGTGAATATAAGCACCGATCTATCGGAAAAATTAAAACTCAACAGTGTCCTTTTATACACCCACGAAGAAAGAAGCACGCTTCCTGAAAACGGAATTGGATCAGTTCTTTACAACACCGTAAACGCATTCCCTACCGATCCAGTGAAAACGCCAGATGGCAACTACAGCTACTTGGAAGAAGTGAGCGACATCATCAACCCAATCGCTCAAATGGAAAATACACATAACAATGCTTTGGTAGACAAAATTGTGGGTAAGGAAGAATTGGTTTATAAAATCAATGATGATTTCGACTTTACCAATCGCATCAACTACAACTATGCATTGGTGGACTCGAAAGTCTTTTCACCACTGGTTTGGTATGGACCAGGTAAAGCTCAGAACTCTGCCATCAACGAAGACTTGGATCCTTCGCTTGTTGATATTGGTGACAGCACATTCATTGAACGAGGTGCTAGTGTTTTCGAACAGAGAGCAACGTACGTGGACCTTACATATGAGAGCTTCGTGAACTATAGTCATGTATTCAACACCGATCATACCGTGAAAGGCACCATCGGGGCGTCTGTATTCACAAGAAGAGGAGAAGGTTTAAACGGAACGGCATTCAACATTCCGAACAACTCTGAAGACTACGCAGATATTTCGGCAAATCAAGCACCAGGAGGTTACCTCAATAATGTGGGTTCTTTCCAATTTGAAGAGCGTTTACTCTCATCATTCCTACGTGCAGAGTATGGCTACAAATACAAATACTTGATTTCGGGCCTTATTCGAAGAGATGGATCGACCAAATTCGGCCCGAATAATCGATACGGCATTTTCCCAACTATTTCAGGTGCATGGGTATTCTCTGAGGAAGACTTTTTCACCGTTCCAATGATCACGTTCGCCAAGCTTCGCGCTAGTTATGGTGTTTCTGGAAACGACCAAATCCAAAACTTTGCCTACCGAGCTCAGTTGAACGGAGAAGGAGTATACGTTTTTGATGATGTTATTCAACAGGGTGTTGCCTTAGGACGAGCATCGAATCCTGATTTAAGTTGGGAAACTACAAGACAACTCAATGTTGGTGTTGACTTGACCTTCTTTGAATCATTCAATTTCACGACCAACTTCTTTGTTAAAAACACCTACGATCTTCTCTTCCAACCAGACGTTTCTGCTGTGATTGGTTCATACGGTCCTGGAGGTCAACCACCGATTATTAATGCGGGTAACGTTTCCAACACTGGTCTTGAAGTTGAATTGGGCTATTCAACAGACCCAAGAAAAGATTTCGTGTTTGGATCTAATTTCAACATGACTGCTCTTAGCAATAAAGTTACTGCCGTACCAGAGGGAATTGACTATCTGCCAGGAGCATCCTTTGGCGTAGGAGGAAACATTGCCACTCGATTTGAAGAGGGTTACGCAATTGGATACTTCAACGGACTAGAAACCGATGGTGTCTTCCAAAGCCAAGCTGAAATAGATGAACTGAACGCGGCAGCACCTGATGGAGTATACCAAGAAGGAGCTCAAGTTGGCGACCTTAAGTTTATAGATCAAAATGGTGATGGAGTGGTAAACTTCAACGATGAGTCAGACCGCGTAGAGATAGGCTCTCCAATCCCAGACTTTACATTTGGTTTGAACATCAATTTGAAATACAAAGGATTTGACTTTTCTGGAAACGTCTACTCTGCCATCGGTCAAGAAATCATCCGAAACTACGAGAGACAGCAACCTTATGCCAACCAACTCAATTATGTGATTGACCGTTGGACTGGAGGCAATCCTTCTGAAGAAAACCCAAGACTCACTACGGCTGCTACTCAAAATACTGTTTTCTCCGATTACTATGTCGAAGACGGTTCTTTTGTGAGGTTGCGAAATGTTCAATTGGGATACACATTACCCGAATCCCTCATGGAGAAAATCAAAGTGTCATCGATTCGCGTGTATGTTTCAGCCAACAACTTGCTCACATTGACCAACTATCGAGGATACGACCCAGATATTGGATCGTCTGGAGGAACACTTTCAGCAGGAGTAGACTATGGATTCTACCCTCAAGCCAGAACATTTATGGGTGGTATTAACGTTAAATTTTAAGTAATGATGATGACAATGAAAACCAAAATATTATCAGCTTCAATCATTGCCGTAATGGCCATCACCGTTGGCTGCAATGAATTCCTTGACACAGATCCACTCTTTACACAGGATGCTGAAAACTACTTTCAAAACGAAAGCGACTACGAACAAGCCCTCATTGGAGCCTATGATTTACTTCAAGCTTCCTTCCTAGATGTCTGGATCGGTGAAATTGCCTCAGACAACTCCATCGCTGGAGGAGAAAGTGTTAACGACACCAAAGGTTTACATGAGATTGATGACATGACCCATGGTGGGGTCAACATTGAATTGCGCAATGTTTTTCGATGGTATTATGCTGGGGTAACGCGCGCCAATTACATCATGGAAAACAAAGACAACATCGACTTCGATGGTAAAGACCTCATCATTGCTGAAGCTCGTTTTCTAAGGGCATACTACTATTTTCAGTTGGTAAAATACTTTGGAGATGTTCCATTAATCATTGATGAGCGATTAGGAGTAGATGAAGTTCAAGACCTTGAGCGCACTCCTGCGAGTGAAGTTTATGCGCAAATTGAGGAAGACTTAAATGCTGCCAGCGAAGTAATCGATTGGACCGCACCAGTAAAAGGAAGGGTAACCAAAGGTGCTGTATTATCATTGTTGGGGAAGGTATACTTGTATCAAGAAAAGTTTTCTCAAAGCGCTACTACTTTGGATCAAGTAATTTCTGGTGATGAATACAGCCTTCTTCCTGATTATGATCAACTCTTTACTGCAGCTAGCGAAGGAAATTCTGAAAGTGTATTTGAAATTGAATACAGCGGACTCGAAGGGGGAAGCTACGATTGTCTCATTTGCTTAGAAGGCAATGCGGCTCCTGGGTTTCAAGGTATCAGACAATACAACGGCCCTGTATACGGAGATGGAAACAGTTACAATCTTCCTACGCAAGAACTCTACGATGCCTTTTCAGCTGGGGATATTAGAAGAGATGCTTCTATTTTAGACTTGGATGCTTTTATAGCAGCAGCTCAACCAAACTTCAGTGAAATAATCACCTATGCCATTGGTGGTGGAGGTCATACTGGGTATTACAACAATAAATATATCAAACGTCAAGGTGAGATCGGTCTGCCAGACAATGACTTAACAAGCCCAGTGAACTATCGTGCCATTCGCTATGCTGATGTATTACTGATGGCAGCAGAAGCGCATAACCGTTCAGGTAATGACGCACAAGCCTTGAGTTACGTGAATTTGGTTCGAGCTAGAGCAAATGTTCCTGACCTATCAAGCGATGGAACTCAGCTTACCGAAGAAATTTGGAACGAACGTAGGCTCGAACTTTCAGGTGAAGGACATCGCTTTTTTGATCTTGTGAGAACAGGTCAAGCCGCTGACTTCATTGATAACTTTACCCCAAATAAAAATGAACTATTTCCTCTTCCACAAGTAGAGATTGACCTTGCTGGTGGAAATTGGAGTCAAAATCCAGGATATTAAGACTAAACACTTTGCATTATGAAAAAGTTAGCAATACTCTTACTTTCATTCTCTTTTTTCACCCTACAATCGTGTAAAAAAGAATTAGAAACTCTCGGTGAACCGCCTACAGAAGCTGATGCTGCTTTCACTTATTCTGCATCACCAGAAAGTGACAACATACTGATCTTTAAAGCCAGCAACCCTGACGTTGTTGCCAAATGGAATTTTGGAAATAATTCTTTGGGGCAAGGTACTGAAGCTCGAGGATCTTATCCTTATGCCGGCACTTATGAAGTGACCCTAACTGTTTTCACTAAAGGAGGAAGCGCAAGCACAACGCAAGAAATAATCATAGCAGAAAATGATCTCACCCTTTTGGATGATCCCATTTTTAATTTCTTGACTGGAGGCATTGATGTCGGATCTAAAACTTGGGTAATAGACTCAGCTTACGATGGTCATTTTGGTGTTGGACCTAACCCTTCTGATCCTACACTGGGCGATATTCCAAATTACTATGCTGCAACAGCCAATGAAAAAGCAGGTGCCGGTATGTACGATGACAAATACATTTTCTCCATCGATGGTTTCAAGTTTGACATGATAACCCATGGCAACGTATATCTAAATTCTGAGCAAGCAGGAAACTTCGCTGGTTCTTATGAAGCTTCTGTAGGGGATTATACCGCACCTTACGACAATCAGCTAGGAAAGACGTGGGATTTGACTCAAGACGGAGAAATGATCCTAACCCTTTCGTCAGGAGCATTCATTGGCTACAATACGGGTGTGAACACATATAAAATCATCAGTATAGACGATAACGAAATGTTCATTCGTCAACTTGACGCAGCCAACCCTGATCTGGCATGGTACCATCGATTGGTAGTGGAAGGCTACGATTCTGGAGGTAGTGGCGGAGGTACTGACACTACCGGCAATGGCGGAGGTGGTGGTGGAAATGATTCTACAGCCTACGTATTACCCATTGATTTTGAAAGTGAGGATCCCGTTTTCACTGCATTCGGTAATAGCTCTTATGCGATCATTGACAACCCTGATGCATCTGGAATAAATACCAGTTCTAGGGTGCTCGAAACAGTGCACGGAAACGAAACTTGGGCGGGTCTATTTGTTGACCTCCAAGAAAAGCTTGACTTTTCTGCTGAGACGACTATCACTTTCAAGATTTGGGCTCCTGTAACAGGAACGGTACGTGTTAAATTGGAAGATCAAGCGAGCTCATCAACCAATGTAGAAAAAGATGTAGATGTTACTACTGCGAACCAATGGGTAGAGCTTTCTGTAGATTTCACTGGTGAGCCTGTTGCATATGATAGATTAGTGATGTTCCCAGGCTGGGGTGTTGGAGATGCAGAAACATTCTATCTTGACGACTTAGATCAGCAATAAACAAACGGCTAATACCGTGGTTTACGTCTAAGAACCAGACAATAACGTTATGAAAACAACTTTTGCTGTAGCTCTTTCAATTCTTCTTCTTTCCATTAATGGTTGTAAAGAGGACCCTGTTGAAGATGATGTGTCTTTACCAACAAATCTAGAAGTTACCATTTCTGCATCCGAGGATATAGAAGGATTTGTGGAGGTGTCCGCCACCGCTAACAAAGCTAACTTTTACACGTTCATCTTCAATGAAAACGGCCAAGAATTAGTCGAAGAAAACAATGATGGGGAGGCGAGCTATCAATACAGTGAAGAGGGTTCATACCAAATCGAAGCGAGAGCGAATACCTCTCATGATGACTACATCAACAAGATTGAAACGGTCAATGTATCGTTCGAAGACGCTCCTGGTCCAGGCTTTATCCCAACCACTGGATATTCTACGCCAATTACCTATCCAAACTACACCCTTGTATGGAACGATGAATTTGAAGGAAATTCACTTTCTAGCGCTGATTGGAACTACGAAATAGGCACCGGAAACAATGGTTGGGGAAATAATGAATTGCAGTATTACACGGATGAAAATACCCGTTTCCAGGATGGTTTGCTCATCATTGAAGCCAAACAAGAACTCACCAATGGAAGCAACTATTCATCTTCAAGAATCACAACTCAAAACAAGCAATCATTCAAATATGGAAGAATCGATATTAGAGCTGCTTTACCTTACGGACAGGGGCTATGGCCTGCACTGTGGATGTTAGGTAACGACATTTCCTCTGTCGGTTGGCCATATTGTGGAGAAATAGACATTATGGAGCTTGTTGGCGGTGAGGTGAGTGGTGGTGGTGACGATGTGGTTCACGGTACGGTGCATTGGGATAATGGTGGTTCATACGCCAACTATGGTCAGAGCAACACACTACCGGAAGGAATTTTTGCCAATGAATTTCATGTTTTTTCTATCGTTTGGGATGAACAAAGCATCACTTGGTATCGTGACGATATTCAGTATAATATCATCGATATTACCCCTGCAAACATGACTGAGTTCCATCAAGAATTCTTTTTCATATTCAATGTGGCTGTTGGAGGCAATTGGCCAGGATCACCAAACACCGAAACGGAGTTTCCACAAACCATGATTGTGGATTACGTGCGCGTGTTTCAAGAACAATAGCCAGTTCGATAATTATTACCCTTCGCTTTCACAATTTTCGAATTACTTATAGTATAAATCACTTATTGTGTGTCGATTTTTAGATCGAAACCTACGATAAACGCTAGTTTTCTGACGCTTAACATGATTTTTTTTATGTGCTTTTGGTATTTATAACCATATCTTTACTAATATTGTACCAACATAAAATACTTACGTATGAAAAATTTTACTCTAACTTGTTTGTCGTTCGTCCTAGCGCTAAGCTTGAACGCACAGACACAAATTGATCTCCCAATTACATGGGATGATACGGCCAATGTGGATTACACAACTACTGCATTTGAAGGTGGTATTTCTGCTGCTGATGTAGATCCTACCAATGCATCAAACAATGTTTTAAAATTCACCAAGCCTGTAGGTGCTCAGCCATGGGCAGGGGTTACTTTAAGCACACCGACAGGTCTCGCTTCTCTCATCCCTTTTGACGCTAGCAATAACATCATTTCTGTTATGGTGTATTCTCCTGCTGCAGGTCTTCCAGTGAGACTTAAAGCTGAAGTTGCAGGCACCCCAACTGAAAGTGTTGAAACAGACGCAACTACTACTGTAGCCAATGCATGGGAAACGTTAACGTTTGATTTTTCAAATGAGTCTCCAGGAACTGCGGCAATCAACTATGCTTTTAACTACAATATGCTATCATTTTTTGGTGATTTCTTGACTGCTGCAAGTGGACAAGTGTTCTATGTTGATGACGTTGTTTTCGGTGGTATTGTGCCACCACCATCTGGACTTGACACCATTGATCTCCCAATTACATGGGATGATACGGCCAATGTGGATTACACAACTACTGCATTTGAAGGTGGTATTTCTGCTGCTGATGTAGATCCAACAGATGCTACAAATAATGTCTTAAAGTTTACAAAGCCAGTTGGCGCTCAGCCTTGGGCCGGAGTTACTTTAGGCAACCAAACGCTTAACAATCCAATTCCTTTTACAGCAACGGAAAACATTATTTCTGTAAAAGTTTATTCTCCAGCAGCTGGACTCCCTATAATGATGAAAGCCGAAGAAACTGGCGGTGGATTTGCGGAAGCAACTATGAACACTACCGTTGCTAACGCATGGGAAACACTATTCTTTGATTTCTCTTCTCCGTCAGCTGGTTCTATTGATTACAATTTAGATTACGATGTGCTTTCTTTCTTTGGTGATTTCATGACACCAGCAAGTGGGCAAGAATTCTACATTGACAGCGTATTCTTTGGATTACCAGTTCCTCCGACACCAAACCCAACCATTGATACTAACTCTGTTACTTTCCAAGTAGACATGAGAGGATACACTGGTTCATATACTACTCCAGAAGTGAATGGTGTATTCAACGGATGGTGTGGAAACTGTAATCCAATGACTGATGTGGACAACGACAGTATTTGGGAAGTTAATATTGACATTACATTGGATACCATAGAATACAAGTTTTCTCATGATACTTGGACAGGTCAAGAAGAGTTGGATTCAGCTTCGGCTTGTGTGAAAACTACCATTGACGGAAACAATGTGTTCGTTAATCGTTTTTTAGCCATATCAGGTGACACAATTCTTCCTGCCGTATGCTGGAACTCTTGTGAGGAATGTGAAGTTGATACTACAACTGGAATCTTTAATGTTTCAAACCTCAACTTAAACATTTATCCTAATCCTTCTAATACCATTATCAATATCGAAACTGGCTCGTTCGAGTCGTATGCGATTACTATGATGGATGCTTTGGGCAAAATTGTATACTCATCTTCTAACGTGAACAACACGCTAGAAACGATTGACGTTAGCACTTTTGAAAACGGGATTTACATGGTAATTCTTCGTTCAGATGATAATATTCACACCTCTAAAGTGATGGTGTCAAAGTAATTGTTCATATGTGATTTATAGTTTGTTTTAAAGTTAAAAGGCCCCAACTTCGGTTGGGGCTTTTTTATTCATCAATTTCAGGCGAACCTTAAAAGCAAATTGTACATTTAAATACTACATATTTTACATCCCTTGCCAATATTCATCAATCAAATCGCCACTTCACTTCCTCAACACAAATATGACGTTGAAGAAATCAGTTCCTTTTTAGCCGACTCTGCGAAAAACAAAATTTCAGGAAGAAAGGCAAAGATTGTAGCATCAAAAAGTGGAATCCAGACGCGTTATTCTGTATTAGAAGATTTTAGAAAGGGTGCCTCTAGAGCTTTGTTTAACGCCCCTATACCATCGATTGAAGCGCGTCTTGCACAATACAATTTGCACGCATTACCTCTGGCTTTAAAAGCAATTGATCAGCTTACAGCATTCAACCCATCAACCGTTACGCACATTATTACCAGTAAATTTAGTTGCTCATCACTTCATCCATCATTACCTTGCTTCCAAGATATAAGGGCGATTTCTGATGCAATTCGGACGGTGTTAGTTCGAGAATATTTCGAACACCATCGGTAGCGTACCCGGATGCTTGACTGATCAAGAAAGCCATGGGTATGCACTCGTAAACTAGCCTCAACTTACCATGAGGCGCCTCTCCTGTTGCCGGATAAACATATATTCCACCCTTGAGAAGGTTTCGGTGAAAATCAGCCACCAAAGAACCAATATAACGACCGGTGTATTTCCGATTACCCTTTTCATTTTTCTTGTCGCGACAATATTGCACGAATCGCTTTAGTCTTGGTGCAAAATCATCAAAATTGACTTCATTTATAGAGTATACTTTCCCGTCTTCTGGCGTGCGAACATGATCCAATATTCTATGGTATGACTTTTTCCAAGGTTCTAGAGTAAACACATGCAATCCATGTCCAGTGCTCAGTACCATTTGAGTACTAACGCTGTAAAGCACATATCCTGCCGCAATCATATTGCTTCCTTTTTGCAGGAAATCTCTCAATTCAACTGAACTTCCGCGATTTGAGACCCTCCTATAAATACCGAAAATCGTTCCTATTGAAACATTTACATCAATGTTAGATGATCCATCCAACGGATCAATAACAATGACATATTCGGCATCTTTATTTTCTTCGAATGTCACAAACTCTTCGCTCTCCTCACTCGCCCATCCAGCAATAACCCCAGAGGCCCTCAAGGCTCTTTCAAAGACATGATCTGCATATACATCCAGTTTCTGCTGAGCATCACCCGTTGAGTTTTGTCCTCCGTCAGCACCTAAAATATCAGCACCTAAGCCTTGATAACCAACCTCTTTGCTGAGTATGAAAGAGGCCTTTTCAATTGCTCCAAAAATCTTGGCAATTTCTGGAGTTGTCTCTACAGAAAGAAAATTGTTTAACTCAGTCATGCGACTTTAATTTCTGCAAAGGTGCTAATTCACGAATGTTTTTACCGAGCGATTTTTTTTCTTCCTCTTCAACAATTGGTTTCATCCCTGCTTTAAGAAAGCGATAACTATCTAAGGCGAATACAATCTCGTGGCCCAACGGCAGGTAATGATACCGAATAACATTTTCCAGGTCATTCTCTCTCGATGAAAACGGTTCTTTCTTGATCAGGGAGAACAATTCATTTCCATCCCTATCCAAAACAGAAATATGGGCTTTGATGATCCTTCCATAATCATCACTCTGCAATTCGCGGTAGTCGGTAGAGGTAATGAGCATGTCAAGTTCATTCACAAAGACATAATAATCAACATCATACTTGGCAGAGAGTGAATCCGTCAATTTTGAATTGAGCACCCTCACCTTGGTGATCAACTCACGGTGATCTGCCACACTCACGATTTGACCCTGCTCAATTCGAGTGCCGGGTTCAGGTTCGTTCGCTACTTCACCTTGCAGCTTCAGCCAGTACTCTGCAAGTCTTTTTTTAAACCCTTGATCTTCCTTAATAACTGGTGGTTCATAGGGCACAATAAAAGGTTGAGTGAGGTGGTAAACAAAGTCTAGATCCATGTTCATCTTCGGATCATCAGCATGAAGGTTAACACAGTGATTATACTCTTTGCTTGCAATCAATATGGCATTATCGAGTCCTTTTCTAAAAAATCCACGTGTATGCTGATAGGTATATGTTGTTCCCTTTGCAATGTCGCGGTCCACTTCACTCATATACTTATCAGGATGGAAAGGAATAAGCAACAGCGTAGGCTTCTCTATTGCGTCAATGCTATCACGCTTAAATCCAAGATAGAGAGAATCATTTGTAGGACCGTAGCTATACTGTGCTGCTGCAGTAAGCGAAGCCAAGAAAAGCAAAAATGCAAAGTGAAATTTCATAAAGCTAAACTAAGGCGGACCCGAACTTTCCTAAATCTGAGCTGGAAATATTAAGAACAATATACTGTGAACTGATATCGGTCAGTATTCCTATTGATCAAAGAATATAATTTAG
>Ga0255752_10006360_pt1 | contig 11108 bp, 10 predicted proteins | sample 011ome_25_FD_179952 | JGI IMG/M metagenome (GOLD analysis project Ga0255752, IMG submission 179952) | Coastal salt marsh microbial communities from the Groves Creek Marsh, Skidaway Island, Georgia - 011512CT metaG (version 2) | ecosystem: Environmental > Aquatic > Marine > Intertidal zone >...
AGGTGTTGTATCTGCTACACTTGTTGAAGATACAAGGTTATCTATATAAGCGATAACTTGATCGTTGTTGTTTTCTCCATTAAATTGGATCACAACCTGATCTATGTCTGTACGGCCTGAAGCAGCTATAAAATCAAACTCGACTGTTTGCCATGTGTCAACTGCGTCTATGAGAACTTCAGAAACAACTTGACTTTGCCAAGCGTTTCCACCCATAGATTTGTCTTGTAGCTTAAACTGTACTTTATTTGTCTGTGCTCCTGTAAGTGAACTTCCATCAATGTAAACATCCATTGTAAAGAAGTTGGTCACAGCCATATCAAATTTGTTACATGTTCTTAATTGAATATTTGCATACTGACCTCCATTATCTACATACTGAAGTACGTTTGATGTCGATCCGAATGGTGTGCCATCAACTGTTGCAAATGTAGCATCATTGTCTCCTACATACTCTAAAATATCAACTGAATTTCCATCAAAATCATCAGCAATAGCTGGTGCACCAGTAACCCCATCACATGGGTCTGGCTCTGGACTTGTTGAAGATACAAGGTTGTCTATATAAGCGGTTACCGTATCCTGATTCGCTTCGCCATTAAATTGGATCACGACCTGGTCAAAATCGATACGGTCTGAAGATCCTATAAAATCAAATTCTACCGTCTGCCATGTGTCAACTGCAGTTACAGGAACTACAACTTCTACTTGAGATTGCCAAGCGCCTGCACCCATTGACTGGTCTTGTAATTTGAAAGCTACTTGATTGGGCTGTGTACCTGTAAGTGAACTCCCAACAATGTAAACATCCATTGTAAAGAAGTTGGTTACGGCCATGTCAAATTTATTACATGTTCGTAATTGAAGGTTTGCGTAATCGCTTCCTGCTCCTCCTCCATCTACATACTCCAGTACATTTGATGTTACTCCTGTTGGGGTTCCGTCAATAACAGAATAGGTAACGTTGTTATCTCCTACATACTCTAAAATATCAACTGAATTTCCATCAAAATCATCAGCAATAGCTGGTGCACCAGTAACCCCATCACATGGGTCTGGCTCTGCAACTTTTGAAACTGAAAATGAATCCCAATAAACTGTTGAACCTCCATATGATCTAACTTCAAAATTCAATTTGGTAGCATTTTCTGGTGCTACTGCATCAACTGAGAATGTTGCCCATTCACTACTTACAGTGTTGAGAAACCCACTTGGTTGAAGGTCTGATGATGCTAAACTCACATTTGAAGCATCTTTCCAAGTTGACCAAAGTCTAACTCCATTGCCAGTATTTGCTTCAATTTTATAATTAATCGAAACTCGATAGGTAGCACCAGCAGTAATTTCGTTTACAGTTTGTGCTAAAGCACGAGTACTAGTAGCAATAACTTTTATTGAATAGTCACCAGAGTGAGAGTCTGATGATCTTTCAACACTTTCATGTTTGTAAAATCCAACTGGATCTACCGGAGTTGCTTCAGTGTCATCACCCCAATTTTCAAAACTTGAATTATTCACCATATTGACTCCTAAATCAGAAGATGTCATTTCGATATTATCAATATCAATTGTACCATCTAATGCAGTGCTGTAGGAAGAGTTTTCTTTAAATTGAATAGTCAATTCATTAACTGTGCCAGTCCAGTCAGCGTTACCTGTCATGTCGACATAATATGACACGAAATCAGCGTCATTAGCTGTAATTCCAACATTTACATAACGATTCGTACCAGTTGTCTGATAAAATACACGCATGTATTTGTTTGCAGTATTATTTTTCAAAGTTATCACTGCATGAGTTACAGCACTTGCATTAATATTTGCACTAAATGTCCTAAGCATCGGATTTCCAGCGCTATTAACGTCTAGTGTGGAAAATGAAGCCCCTGAAGTCAAATTTGCACAGTACCGGTTGATTCCCAAATATCATTGCTACCATTGAAATTCCATGGACCCTGAGCATAGGTCATAAATGAAAATAAGGCAAAAAATAACGCCGTAAAAAGTGTGTAAAATTTTTTCATAATTTGTTAATTGGTTAATATTAAATTGGTTTAAGATGTTCAATGTATAATAAATTAAATGTTATAAATAATCAAACCCCATAAAATCGATTAAATGTTTAATTATTCCGATTAAATATTAAACATATTGTAAATCTATTACTAAAAAATTATGATATCGTAATTACACTGAAATTTCAAAAGAGATAAATAAGAGAAGATAAAAAGCAAAAAAACCCACAATAAATTGTGGGTTTTAAAATTGTATTTCGTTTTGAATTTAGTCTTCACTCACCATATCCATGACTGCATCACTGACCCCCATATTACTGAAGCCTCCATCATTGAATAAATTTTGAAGAGTAACTCTTTTGGTAAGGTCACTGAACAGAGTGACTGTATAGTTAGCGCAGTCTAAGGCAGTTGCATTTCCTAGTGGCGACATTTTTTCGGCATAGGCAATAAACCCATCAAAACCTTTGACACCTTTACCAGCGGTGGTTGGCGTTGGTGATTGTGAAATGGTATTAACCCGTACGTTTTTGTCGCGTCCAAAGAAATAGCCAAAACTTCTGGCAATACTTTCTAAATAGGCTTTGTTATCTGCCATATCGTTATAATCTGGAAATACCCGTTGAGCTGCCATATAGGTGAGCGCCACAATACTCCCCCATTCGTTCATCGCATCGTTTTTATAGAGCGTTTGCATGACTTTGTGAAAAGACATTGCAGAAACATCGGTTCCTTTTTGAGTCCAGTCGTATTTTTGATCGGTATAAGCACGTCCTTTTCTTACATTAATGGACATTCCAATAGAATGCAATACAAAATCAATTTTGCCTCCTAAAATCTCCATAGATTGTTTAACTAAATTCTCTAAATCTTCCTCAGAAGTTGCGTCAGCTGCAATGACTTGAGATCCAGTTTTTTCAGCCAGTTCATTTATTTGTCCCATACGCATAGCAATGGGTGCATTGGACAGTACAAAGGTGCCGCCTTCTTCATGCACACGCTCAGCTGTGATCCATGCAATTGAATTGGGATCCAAGGCTCCAAAAATAATTCCGCGTTTTCCTTTTAGTAAATTGTAAGACATAATTATATTTTTAAGTGTCGTATTTTATTTGATTTCTGGGGCAAATATAACATTAATTCAACAACTGATTTGCATGGGCGATTGCCGATTCAGATAATTTTTTTCCTCCGAGCATTTGTGCAAGTTCTTCGACCCGTTCTTGTGCTGTAAGTTTTTTAAGTGACGTCACTGTAGTGTTTTGTGTGTCTTGTTTATATACTTTGAAATGCGTCTGCCCTTTGGCTGCAATTTGTGGTAAATGGGTAATTGAAAACACCTGCATATCCGCACTCATTTGACTCATAATATCGCCCATTTTATGGGCTATTTCACCTGAAACGCCGGTGTCAATTTCGTCAAACATAATGGTTGGTAATTGCTGGTATTTGGATAAAACCGATTTGATTGCCAACATAATTCGTGACAACTCCCCGCCAGACGCTGCTTTTTTTAGCGGCAAAAACTGCCCTCCTTTATTGGCAGTGAATAAAAATTCTAACTGATCTTTTCCATTATATAAATAGGAATCTGATGGATTTAACACCAATTTAAAACGTGCATTAGGCATTCCCAAATCTGTTAAAATTGTTTCTAATTGTTGGACTAAATCAGGCATTACTTGTTGGCGTTGTTTGTGGAGTGCTTTGGCTTGTGTGTCGAGCTGTTTTACGAGGGATTTTAGTTGATTTTCGAGTGTAGCTATAGCATCGTCTAAAGACGCTAAATTGTCTAATTGTGTGGTTAAATCAGCTTCGATTTCAACGAGTGCTTCGATTGTATTTACAGCATGCTTCGAAAACAAATTATGCACGGTTTGGAGTATCGCATTAATTTCATTGAGGCGTGTTGGATTGACTTCTAGCTTGGATTGTTCGGATTCTATTTCATTAAATACATCGTCCAGTTCAATAGCGATACTTTGGATACGCTCCGATAAAGGAGCATATACAGATGCGATTTCGGATAGCTTTTGAAACACTTGTTTAAGGGTTCTGAGATTGGAGGCAACTCCTAAATCTTCGGTGCTTATAATTTGAATGGCCAAGGCGAGTTCGGTCTGAATAGACTCTACGTTGTTGAGAGTATTGTATTCATTTTCTAAAGCTTCTAAATCGATTGCTTTAAGGTTTGCTTCCGTTAATTCATTTAATAAAAAAGTCTGATAGTCTTGTTCTTTTTCAGATTGTATTTTGGATGCGATTAATTCCGTGTGTTGTTTTTGAGCTAATTTGTGAGATTTCAACAAATGTTGGTAGGTTTCTAAGGGTATGCTATTTTTAGCCAAGGCATCAATGATTTGAAATTGAAAATCATCGTGGGTCAATTCTTGGGTCTGTTGTTGGGAATGGATGTCAATCAATTGCCCTCCGAGTTCGGCTAAAGTTGTAAGGTTTACTGGGGTGTCGTTTATAAATGCTCTTGACTTTCCCGAGGGTAATATCTCTCTTCTTAGAATGGTAAGGGTTTCAAAATCGAGATCATGCTCCTCAAAAAATGATTTGAGGTTAAAATTTTCGATATTAAACGTGGCTTCAATACAACATTTTTTATTGGGGTCATTGATGTTTGATAAATCAGCACGCTTTCCAAGTACCAATGCCAACCCCCCTAATAAAATAGATTTCCCTGCACCCGTTTCCCCGGTGATACTGGTAAAACCAGAATCAAATTGAACTTGAAGGGTGTCAATTAGGGCGTAATTTTTAATGGAAAGGTCTGAAAGCAAGAGTTCTATTTATTTTAGGAACAAGATAAACTAATTTGAAAATAAATCGAAAAAAATTAAAATTTTATATTTCGCCACTTCCTAGAATACATGGGAGCAACCCTATTGAGTGTAGAAACTAAATTGTCGATTTTCACAGCAGGACCTCCTGAAAAAAGATCGGTAATCTCATCTGCTTTTGCATCAAAAAAGACACGAACCAAAAAGGAATTTGGTCGTCTTTTGTGTAAACTCTCTAACTGAGTTAGAGCATTAGCAACGGCTGTTTTACCTTCTTTTACATTCCCTGCCATGAGATCCATTCCTTGAAGGTGGTAGGCAAATAATACAGAACGAAATTCTTTGAAGGTTGGCGACAATACATTGGTGATTAATACATTTCGGGTTTGATCGCCTCCAGAAGGGGGTGCCCATCCTTTAGAGTTGGTCTGTTGGGAGTAGTTGACGATATCACGGGCTTGTTTGTAATAAGCATCTCCTCCATTAAGCTCAAACGAATCGGCATCCATTCCAAGAATCATATAGACATGAAAGGCAATGACAGATATTAAGTTGGACTCAAATTGATTGGCACTAAAATTTAAGTTTTGATATTCTAGATACTTAAAATTAAAATCTTTATCGTTAAAGTTGTAAACCGAACTTGCATAAGATGAATTATGAATTGGGCGCGCCGATTGAACTTGAACGGACGCTTGAAAGGTATCGGTTTGGTAATCTTGAATGGTAATGACCATGCTACATTCAATACGTTCTTGGGTTTTAAATGTTTTATTTGTCCAACGGGTATTGTTTACAAATTCATTGAGCTGTTTTTCGAGGGTTTTAAACACCTGAACATTCTCATTACCGGTTTGTTGTGCATTGACAACTACTGCGCAATTTAGCTCTTGCGAGCTTCCGTATATTGAAGTGAAAATAGCAACTAAAAGGATAAATCTACGCATCGAATTGTTTTAAAAGTTCATTCATAATATCAATTGCCACATCGGATTTTGATTTTAAAGGGAATTCGGTTTGGACTAATTTTTTATCGATGAGGGTGATTTTATTTGTGGTTCCTCCAAATCCTGCTCCTTGATCATTTAACGAATTTAATACAATTAAATCTAAATTTTTAGATTTTAACTTTTTTATGGCATTGGCGACTTCGTCATTGGTTTCTAATGCGAACCCAACAAGAAGTTGGTGGGATTTAAGGGTTCCAAGGGATGCCAAAATATCTTTTGTTTTCTCTAATTCTAGAGATAACGTTTGGGAGTTCTTTTTTATTTTAGAGGTGGCTGTGTTTTTCGGTTTGTAATCTGCTACGGCAGCAGACAGGATTGCGATGTCAACAGATTTAAAATAGGTATGCACTTGTGAATACATTTCTTCGGCACTTACCACCGGAATGGTTTTGATACGGGAATGGTCTGTTTTGTAATGTGTGGGACCTGTAATATACAGAACTTCTGCTCCCAGTTGTGCCGCATGGTTGGCAATTTCAAACCCCATGAGTCCACTCGAATGATTTCCAATAAAACGAACGGGGTCAATAGCTTCATAGGTGGGACCTGCAGTGATTAAGACGGTTTTTCCGTACAAGGGCATTGATTGTAACATGTGAGCCTCTATATGATTTAAAATGGCTTCCGGCTCTGCCATTCTTCCTTCACCTACCAACCCACTTGCCAGTTCACCAGATGTTGCTGGAATCATCGTATTTCCAAAGGATTGAAGGGTTTCTAAGGAGGCTTTTGTAGAGGGGTGTTTGTACATATCCAAATCCATAGCGGGTGCAAAATAGACGGGACATTTAGCAGAGAGATAGGTTGCTACCAGAAAGTTGTCACTACTTCCAGCTGCCATTTTAGAAAGTGTGTTTGCCGTAGCTGGGGCGACCACAAATAAATCCGCCCATAAGCCTAAATCAACATGGTTATTCCAAACAGCATTGTCATCAGTTTCTTCAGTAAAGGATGAGATGACTGGATTTTTAGAGAGGGTTGAAAGTGTAAGCGGTGTAATAAAATCTTTCGCTGCTGGAGTCATTATAACTTTGACCTCGGCACCAGCTTTGATAAATAACCTTACAAGGGACGCTGTTTTGTACGCAGCAATACCGGCAGTAATTCCTAAAAGAATATGTTTACCGCGTAAAATAGACATCTTTTATTTGTCTTCAGAATCCTCTTCTACACTACGGTAGTAGATTTTTTCGTTTAACCATTCTTGAACGGCTAAAGCGTGTGGTTTTGGAAGACGCTCATAAAACTTAGAGACTTCTATTTGCTCTTTGTTTTCAAAAACTTCTTCTAAGCTGTCGTTAAAAGTTGCAAATTCTTCTAGTTTATCAATCAATTCTCTTCTGATATCCGTATTGATTTGCTCAGCTCTACGGGAAATTACAGAAATTGCTTCGTAGATATTTTCTGTTTGCGCATCTACTTTGTTACGGTCGTACGTTTCTGTATTAACGGGTGCATTTACTTTTTTTAAGTCCATAATGAATATTAACTTTTAGTCGTTGTTGAATTAGTTTGAATTGATTTTAAGGCTTCGTACATGGCTTGAATTTCTTCGTTATTTTGAGTTTCTGGAAACACATACAAAAGGGAGTTGTAAAAGGTTAATGCTTTTTCAACACGCTCTGTTTGTTTCCATTTCACACTATTCATAGCCAGTTTGTAGGCGGAATCAAATTTATAATACATGGCTTGTTCTTTGAAAGATGAGCCAGGGAATTCAATTAAAAAATTATCTAAGGCCGTTATTGCAGAATTATAATCCCGATGAAAAGGCCCTGTTTGGTTGTATTGCAAAGCGATGTTAAACGCTTTTTTTTCTAGTTTGTAATCTAGTTCTCTTACTAAGGCACTTGCTTCATCCAAATATTCTGACAAGGGATAGGTGTTGATAAAGGTTTGAAGTTTATCGATTGCATCTACCGTTTCAGTTTGGTCTTTAGAAAATAATGGAGATAATTTGTAATAACTTTTAGCAGCTAAAAAGGCTATTTCTTGTATTTTTTCACTTTTAGGATATGCGCTCACAAAACGCTCCATTTGGTAGTTGGCTGTATAATAGTCTTTGGTTTCGTAAAATGTTTTACAGTACATATACATCAACTTCTGTGCTTGTGGCTTCCCTCTATACTTGGGAACAATTTGCACAAATATGCGGTTTGCTTTAGCAAACTTACCTTCTTCATAAAGTTCAGTTCCTAATTTAAACTTCGCAGCAATATCTTCATTTTTCAAAACTCTCTGATATTCACTACAAGAGTTCAATGAAAATATTATAATTAAGATGTAAATAAAATTCTTCATAAATATATTGAGAATGAGGGCAAAATTACGGATTTATAACGGATTTAAAAAACTATTGTTTTGGCTAAGTTAATAGGTTTGAATTTCCACACTAAAGGTTTAAGTAATATTTAACTAAAACGCTGCAATAAAGGCTGTTATTTTAGCCTGTAATGCTTCTGTTGCAGGAACAAGTGGCAAACGCACTGCATCTTTACAATAGCCTTTTGCTTTCAAAACTGCTTTAATTCCAGCAGGATTATTTTCTTCAAAGATTAAATTAATAATAGGCATTAGACGCGCTTCTAACTTACGAGAATCTTCTGCATTCCCTTCCAGTCCTAATTGAATCATTTTTGAGAATTCTTTTGGAAAGGCTTGACCAATGACTGAAATGACTCCAGAGCCACCCGCTAAGGTAACACCTAAAACTAAATCATCATCTCCAGAAATTACTAAGAAATCGGTTGGTTTATGTTTTATTAGTTCTAAATATTGATCTCTGTTATTTCCAGCTTCTTTTACAGCTACGATGGATTCAAAGTCATTAGCGAGTCGCAAAACTGTAGAGGGTTCAACATTTTTAGCCGTTCGACCTGGTACATTATATAAAATTACAGGAATCGTAGAGGCTTCTGCGATGGCTTTAAAATGCTGATAAAACCCTTCTTGAGTTGGCTTGCTGTAGTAAGGTGCCACAGACAAAATAGCTGTAAATGGCGACAGGTCTGTGGATTTTAACTCCTCAATTACTGCTGCAGTATTGTTTCCGCCAATCCCAATTACTAGAGGTACACGACCATTATTCGCTTCGATAATTGTGGCTGTAATTTCTTTTTTCTCTTTGGCAGTGATGGTTACACTTTCTCCTGTGGTTCCACTGATGACTAAATAATCAACACCATTAGTGATGTTAAACTCTACTATCGCTGCTAATGCTTGATGATCTACACTTAAATCTGGTTTAAATGGAGTGATAAGGGCAACTCCAGTCCCGATTAATGCTTTCATTTTATAATCTATTAAGTTGAGTTAAGTATTTAATTAATTCTATTTTAAAAACCTCTGTGTTTTCGGGTTCAATGTCGATTGTTAAATCGTGTAATCGCGTATCTTCGTTTGTAATCCCAATTTTAAAATTTGCTTTGGAACTTGATGTAACTAAATTTAGTTCTAATTGGTTGGGTTTATAATAACTAATCAATAGGTCAAATTGCTGTTCTATAAATTCTTCAATTTCATAACTTTTAGGGCGTCCTAACCAGTCAAAATTATCTAAACTAAAAAAGGAATCCCAACTGTTTGGCTTGTTTTTTTCTAAATCAACCATTGCAATAAAGCGAATTTTATTGTCATTAATTCCCATGTCTTTAATAAGATTTCGAAAAAAATCATAATTGTGATACGAATCGTAGTCAAAAATAACTCCAACAGAACTTACTTTATCACTTTTAAAATTCTTAATTCGAGACTTAAGAATTAAAGTAATATTTTTTTGAAGTGATAGGGTCCGAAATTGTTTAAAAAACATTTACCTTTATTGTCAAGTACAAATGTAATATAAATGATGTATAAATACATTCAAATTATTGGGTTTATTTCCTTGTTTTTATCTTGTGATCATTCAAAAAAATTAACAAAAACTGAAGGAGAAAACATTTCTATATCCAAAGCGCTAAAATCAAACCCAGCTATTGAGGCTGTCATTGCTCCTTATAAAGCAAATTTAGACAAATCCATGAATGAGGTATTGAGTTATGCTGTCAACACCTACTCTAAGAGGGATGGTGACTATAATACCGCGATTGGAAATCTTATGGCAGATGCCGTTTTTGAGCTGTCGAACCCTATATTCAAAAGCCGTACAGGATATGAACTGGATATGGTTCTATTAAATCATGGTGGAATCCGGTCTATTTTACCAAAAGGAAATGTTACTACAAAGTCTGCATACAGCCTAATGCCGTTTGAAAATAGTGTGGTTGTAGTAGCACTTAAAGGGTCTGTTCTCATGGAAATGACCGCTTATTTGAAAGCGTTTAAAAGAGCGCATCCCATCTCTGGACTCGAATTGGTTTTAAATGCGGATAATAGTTATCAAAAAATTAGAGTGAACGGCAAAGCTATTGATCCAACAAAAACGTACTATGTAGCAACCAATGATTATTTATATAATGGAGGCGATCGCATGTATTTTTTAAAGAAAAGCGATACTCTTTACGATCTGAATTATAAAATCAGAAACGTGCTGATCGATTATTTTACAAAGTACGATACCTTAAACCCTAAGAAAGACCAACGCTTTATAAAGCTCAATAATTAGTAATACAGCCACATGAAACGAAGAAAATTTATTCAAAAAACAGCTGCTTCCACAGCATTTATTTCTTTAAGTGGTTTGGGATTGACATCTTGTACTCAATCAACAGCAACCAAAATTACAATTCTTCATACGAATGATGTGCACAGTCATATTGAGGCTTTTGGTCCAAATGAGGGACGGAACGCAAACAAAGGAGGGGTTGCAAGACGTGCATCGCTTGTAGAAACATTAAGAAACGAAAATCCTAATACCCTACTTTTAGATGCTGGAGATATTTTTCAAGGAACTCCTTATTTTAATTTTTATGGGGGCGAACTCGAATTTAAACTGATGAGTATGTTAAAATACGATGTTGCTACTATTGGTAACCATGATTTTGACAATGGAATTAATGGGTTATATGCACAACTTCCTCATGCCAAGTTTGATTTTATTTCGGCGAATTACGACTTTACAAATACGGTTATGGATACCCATGTTAAACCTTACAAAACGTTTGTAAAAGATGGGATAAAAATTGGGGTTTTTGGATTGGGAATTGAACTTCAAGGACTGGTCAATAAAGCGGCTTATAAAGAAACGGTCTATTTAGATCCTATTGAAATTGCTCAAGATATGAGTCGGATTTTAAAAACGGAGGAAGCTTGTGATTTAATCATTTGTCTGTCGCACCTCGGTTACGAGTATAAAA
>Ga0255752_10006389_pt1 | contig 11077 bp, 13 predicted proteins | sample 011ome_25_FD_179952 | JGI IMG/M metagenome (GOLD analysis project Ga0255752, IMG submission 179952) | Coastal salt marsh microbial communities from the Groves Creek Marsh, Skidaway Island, Georgia - 011512CT metaG (version 2) | ecosystem: Environmental > Aquatic > Marine > Intertidal zone >...
TCATCAGCAAATGAATTGAAAATTCAAATTGCAATTGAGGTGGCATAATGACAGGCAATCCACTATCGGGACACACGGCGGCAAACGAGACATCCATGAGCGGAAGCGGGGTGTTTACAGACAGTTTGAAAGACGGGCAACACATCACCAGTCCGTCCCTTACAAACATGCTTGAGGGTGTGCATGGAAACGGCATCATTCTTGAAGAGGATACGGCGGCTGGTGATTCCGACCGCAACACACCCGAAGACCTACCGGGCGTATGTGAGCAAGTCACCAATACTTACACCGTGCGAATAGAAGGTGGACATGCAGTGATAGATGGCGTGGTCTATGCTTTCGCAGGTGGCCCCGGTAGTACACAGGATGTTGAGTTTACCACAACAAGCGCACACAAGCGTGCCACATACAGTGCGCTTGCCAGTGGGGAAGAAGCACTCATTGTCGTTTATGTATCAACTGACACGGCGAATCAATGTATCACATGGGAGCTTGGCTCAGCGGTCACGACTGCATCCAACACCTACCCTACTACCCCATCTGCTTTCCTCAGTAATCCAAAATCCAGCGGGCTTGATGTGACGCAAAGTGTAGTGCTTGCGGTCATTCGTGTGGTGTACTCAGCATCGGGTGGTGACCTTAAACTGAACATCAGTGAAAGTAACGACAAGCGTATTTTCATTCGCCCCTCACCAATTTATTTTACTCCTGTTACAACGGGTGCAGTAGCCGCTACCACACCTGTGGACACACATGCTGAACTTGATGCGTTTAACGGCGACACAGGTAACTTTACCGCCAGCCGCCTTGGTGGTTTGTGGCAGTCGTTTGGGGCACAAATAGCAAGCACCACGGCAGGTGACAACGGAAAAGATGTCTTGTACTACAGTGGTACTCACGCCGCCCGTTTTACCCGTTCTGTGTTTGACCGTGTGTTGACCAGTACGGCTACAAGCATTGACCTTACTGCCGCTGATGCGAACATCCTCGTACTAACACCAAGTGGGACATTCACCATTACCACCAGCGGGCCATTCCCAGCTGGGTACATCATTGAGATAAAAAACACTCATGGTTCAAACACCGGTACCTTCGCATTGACCAACTCTACTACATCGGCCATTGGTGATACGGCTGACGCTGACGGTGGGTACGGACGCTTCGTATGTACGGTGAGTCATGCCACTGACCCGACCTTTGTGCGTTTGCAGTGATTACTCTTCTTCATCCATTGAAGGGTGTAAATAAATACCCTGTAAACGATATGGTTTGAGTTTCTTCACCGATGGGTCAAGCCAAAAGAATCCACACCTACGGCAATGTAAGAGATACACACGCTCGCTATCGTAGTCAATAAAGCGACCACGAAGGCGGCGAGGTATCTCATGCACTCCACACACTGGGCACTTCTGCCTCAACTTGTCCATCAGTTTGCCCATGTTATCACTGTACGGGGCGGCGAGCCACAATGTCGTCAATGCGTAGAATGGCGTTGGTGACTTCACTTGCACTTAGCACGGCTTGGCGTACCAACGCTACAGGTTCAATCACACCATCAGCCAGCAAGTCTCGTACACCACCCTCGGTGACATCGGGGCCGACTGATACCTTACCCTGTAAGATTTCGTGGCGCATAGCAAGAATCGTGTCCAGTGGGTCATGACCAGCGTTCTCAGCGATGGTGGCAGGAATAACCTCCAAGGCATCAGCAAACGACTCAATAGCCATCTGTGCCCGTCCACCCACCGAGGCGGCATGTTGGCGCAGGTGCGTGGCCATACGCACATAGGCGTTGCCTCCACCCACGACGAACTGCCCACTCTTCATGACCAGTGAAACGACACCCAGTGCATCATCAAACCCACGCTCAACTTCTTCCAGCGTGTGCGTGGTGGCACCGTGCAAGACCAGCGTTGCTTCTTCGTTTTCATCTGCTCCCTCAACAAACAAGTACCAAACATCGTTTTTCCTTTCACGAGTAATTGAACATTGAGCAGGGGCATCAACATCTTCGGGCGTTTGAGCAATTTCCATGCCTGTCATACGACTCAACGAGCGCATGACTGATTCGGGCATACGGCGCACGACCATGATGCCGTTTTTCTTGAGATACGAACACACCGTATCACTGACACCATCACGCACAAACACGACACCGCCATCACCCATGGCACTCACGATGTGCTTTGCACTGCTGATGAGGTCTGCTTTGCTTGCACCCTTGAATGACTGATACGACTTCGCATCAAGTTGCACCTGTACATTGTCCTCAGCCTTCTCAGTCTCAAGACCTGTGTTGATGAGCAACATTGGCCCCCAAGTTTTGTTTTCACCCTCAAGCACGAAGTCCTTGTTGACAATCACACCGTTGTATAGGTATGAGTCTTCAAGCGAACCACCGGGGAATGACACGACCTTGACGCTCTCAGCATCGCCAGCCTTCTCCACTGCGCTCACACACAGTTCGGCCACTGCATCAAGAGCCGTTTCAAGGGTCTTACCCGTAATGGCGGTCTTGGCTACATTGACGAGTTTTTTGCGGTCTTTGCTATCTTGAGCCACCTCATCAGCGAGATACTTCACCGCCATTTGAGCGGCTTCGTGATAGCCACGGCAAATCACATTGGGGTGCAACCCCTTCTCAAACAACATCTCACTGTTGCCCAACAGTTGTCCCGAAAGGACCACCGTACTCGTCGTTCCATCGTAACACAGGGACTCTTGGGTGCGAGCGACCTCAGCAATCATCTTGCCACCGGGGTGCGACACATCCAACTCTCGTAGGATGGTTGCACCGTCGTTCGTAACGATGACATTTCCGCCACCGTCCACCATCATCTTGTCCATACCCATCGGTCCGAGCGTGGTCTTGACGGTTTCTGCAACCGTTTTCGCCGCCCGAATGTTGTGTATCTGTGCTTTTCCTCCTTTTGCGCTATCTTTCTCCGTCATTGTCTTCACCAATCTACTTCAATTTCTACAACTTCTCCCGACTCAAGACTTCTTGAGAGGACATGTCCCTCGGCTTTTCCAAACTGGTACAAGTCATAGGTGAGCTTAGCATCGCTTAAGCAATACTTTGCCACCTCGTCGTACCGGCCTTCTCTCCAAGCCACGGGTGCATCGGCACTGTTCATCAACTTATTGGTGTTGAAGGTGTGCTTGGTAAGCATTCCAAGCGATGTATCCACCCTCCCAACACTCAGTGACGCAGTTCGTACCAAGTTGCGAGTATCCAAAACGGAATCCGACTTTATCAAGTCGGTGGCCGTCCAACAATCCAGTGCATCCCTTAGCACTGGTAGGTCAAACGCCTTTATGTTGTGTCCAAGAATTTTACCACCCTTTTCCACATGGTCAGCCAAATCGTCACCAAGGGTGCGTGGGTGCAAAGCTTTTACCGTACTGTCCACATCCAGCCCCTCGTTGCAGTAAATCGTTCCATCGTGCCCGTCCCATGTAGCGGCCACCGATGGCTCAAACAGGTGAGTGTTGTGCCACCCTCCTATTTCATGAGAAAAGTTCGCAGTTTCAATGTCAAGTGCCAGTATATCGCTCATTGTAAAGCCTCCTTCAAAAAACCGCTCCACTTTTGTTCTTCGGCGCAGTGAGAACACAGGTGGTCATACAACGCCCCCGGCATACCCATGCCTGTGCGTGGGTGGATTTCACAACCGCACTCGCATTTCATTGTGCATCGCCTACCTTGCGAATGAACACACGCCCACCGCTCTTTCTGCTCTTGAACAGGGAGCCGCCGTAATCCTTGAAGTGCCTTTCGGCGGTACTCTTGGACACCTTAGCCTTGTCCATGTAGGTGGTATAGAACATTGAGCGTAGTCGCCAGCCGTCGCCGTGTCCTTCAATCTCGTAGGCTTGACACTCGTTGTAAGCGGCAATCATGCCCTCTTGAGCCTTGCCTTCCTTCTGCTTGTTGCCGCCAACCTCAACTGAATCCTCAAGCCATGCAATGAGGTTTTGGAATAGGTCAATCAAAATCTCGTGAGCCAAGTCAACATGCTCCGCAGTGACTTCCCATTTTTCATCAAGGATGGCCATGTGCATTGAGAAGATACCCAAGTAATTCTCCATGGCGGGTGTAAACGATGCCACAATCTCGGACATGGATGGACTCATGTTACGCAACAGGTCGTACAACTCATCGGACGCTTGATACAGTGCCGTTTGATAATCGTCGGAAGCGGTGAAAATTTCCCACATGTGTTCCTGCACAACCTCTTCTTTCTCGTCGCCATCCATCTCCGACCATTGTGTGAAGGTGAGTTCACCCATGTCAAGCAAGCGGTCACGAATACGCTTGTCTGTATCCTTGAAGTATTTGTACAAATCATCTTTGGTGATTTCATTCTTGGGCGGTCGGCCAAAGAAAGTACCAAGACGGCGGTTGCTTACCTCTTGTCGCTCGTCCATGTCCCAATGGCGGTAGTACAATAGCACACGCTGAAAGATACCCTTCGTGAGAACATAATCTTTGACACCCTTCGGTGGGTAAGTGGTAATCCACAAAGACACCAACGAGGGACATTCAATTTTGTTCCCCTTCATGTGCTTCACGAGTGTGTTGTTGCCGCTACCTACGGGATTACACGCCGTTTGTAGATACAACACTGTCTCTTGACTGTGCTTGTTGGGTGTGAGAAGAATTGAGCCTTCGTCAAAGTTGATGGCCTTACGCCCTGCAAGGAGTCCTTCTACAGTCTCTACCTCGCCGGTTGGCTTACCGTGTTCATCCACGATGTTGTTTGTTGAGCCAATCAGTCCTGCATCTGTACCCGATGCGAACAACTCAAAGGGAATCTCGGCCTGCTCCATGATGTCGCTGATAAAGTTCCAAGCGATTGACTTCCCTGTACGGGAAGGCTGAATCCAAAACACATGCACTCGCAAGTCAAGGTGAGTATCACTGGTAGGCAACCGAAGGTATGGTAGTGTTGTTTGACCTTGAATGAAAAAGAAAGACAGTAAACCCGGCATCTCGTTTTTCATTGAAGTCTGCGAAAAGTGATGGAGGTAAGCCTTTAAAATGGGAAATCGTTCAACGGCACGGTATTCTTTGATTAACATATTTTCTCATCTCCTTTCTCTTTGCTGATTTATATACTACCGACGAACCTTACGCTCTTGACGCACAGGCTCTTCACTCGTTAGTACATCCACCAACATCTTCCTTCTCACTTCTCCAAGCCCCTTCACTTGCTTGATAGATTCGGGGAAACACATTTCCTCAATGTTCCCGCACTTCTCAAGCAACTTTTCAGCCGTTTCCTGCCCGATACCGGGCACGGTCATGAGCATGTCAAGGCGAAGGTCGTTGGAGGCTACACGGCGTACTGTTTGTGCTCCGTGTTTGCTGGCGGGTTTATGCAATTTACCATGCAAGCGCACGATAAATGATGCCGCTTCACTCACATTGTTACAGTAAAACACTTGGCAATCAAAATCAGCCATCAATCGGGCCATGGTGCCAATCAATTCATTTTGTACCTTGGAGTATGATATTCTTGAACGCCCATTCTTTTTTGCCATGGCTATGTATTTGGCTATGTCACCGTGAACAACGAGGAAGAAACGCTCGTAGTTGGCATCCATGTTGTCCAGTTGTCGCCACAGGTGTCCACTGTGGCTTGATTGAAACAAATCGCCTATGCTCTTGGCCTCAACGCACGCCCCACCCAATTGGTAGTCACCCACCACCAACGCTTGACGAGCCACCGTCAAACCAGCTTTAGTGGCTTTACGCTCAACAGACTCGCAAAGCAAACCACGCTCGTTACTGTCAATTATCAGTTGGGGTTTCATTTTTTAACCTCCATACACCTTCTTCTACAAATTCTACATTCTTCATTGATGAGAGGATTACACCTATATGTTGTCTTGTTGGTGATTGCTTCAAACTGAGACAACCATCGTACAGTGTATCAATTGAAACAGGGCCATGTGTTTCATTTAACATTTTATTCAATCTCTTGATGACCCATTTATTCCTCATTTAATTCACTCCCGTGCCGTCGTAATACTTGCACTTTCCCATGCAGAAACCCTCGGTATATAATGTTGAACAAGTAGCATGAGAGTAGCCAGTCGTGACAATACTTCTTACTTGCTCCTCTGTTTTCTCGTATCGGTAGTCCACCCATTCTTGTTGTTCACAGATACTCACGATACTTTGTATGTGTTCCTCTTTCTCTTCTTCCCCAATTCGCCAAGCGGGAAAAAACATGCGGAACCTATCAGCCAAATAAGAGGCAAAGTGGTATCTCGCACGGTGAGGAGGGTTACCCCCACCCATCGCCGCTTGCGACAAACAAGGAAGAATGTGAATATCATTTAACGATACCGTAGGTAAATCCACGGGCTTGAGGTCGTAATTTTGAGCGAACTTGTTTTCAATTAAATTCATGAGTAATTTGTTTTCGCCGTGGGCGATGTACCCACTGTGTGACTTCATCCCCTTGTCCATCAAGTCGTCAAACGAGAGGGTCATCACCTCTTCGCTGGTGAGTGGTACAGACCAAACACCACGCTTAGCGTTGTACGAGTTGGGTATGCGAATCATACCGCTGGTGTCAAACATCACGGTGGGGTCGTTACAATTCAACGCCCCGATTTCTTTTTCCCATGATTTAATTAGCACCCGCCCCGACTGTTTGATGCGAGACACCTCACTCCCGCTTTGTGGTACAAGTGTTTCAGCCAGTGGAATCCATACATGAAAACCACCACCACTGAACCAAATGTAATGCAAAGTGTTCTGCGCCATGAGATGTTGATGTAAACGGCGCACCTCTTCTTGAGGCACATCAAACGCTACATCAGCCCCACGATTGTTGAAGTCCTTGCAATCAAAGTCCATCACGAAGTGGTGGATGAGTGGCGTGTTGTAGTCCACTCGGTGATGCCTCGGTGCTTGTGTAGCCGTGTAACCGTAGGCCGTGAAATACACATTGCCGCTACCGTTCTTGCCACGCCAATAGGATTCTAATTCATCAGCGTTTTTTACCATGCGCCGCCAGCCTTTATCCCCCGTGCTTGATAACTCAAGCACTTCACGGGGGTAATCAATCGGCACAAATGGCATAAATTCACCTTGTTCTCACTTTCCACAAATAATTGTCCAAGTCTGCTTTCAACAGTTCATGTGTTTCGCCAATCTTGTCCTCTTTCATGTTTCGTGCTTGTATCGTGTAAATGATGTCCAACGAATCGTCGGGGTATATGGTTTCACCAACACCGCTATCCATGAACTCATGCAAGGAGCTTTGCCTGTACACCTTTCGGATGAAAGCGGCACGACCCGGCAAATTACCATGTTTTGCAACACGGATTTGCACCTTGTATTTTTCATTGTTCACTGTTTCATTCAACACTTTTTCCAGTAACATTACTGCATTTCTCATTGTTCTTCCTCCATTATTTCATCAAGAAACTCGTCAGTTAATGACCAAAAGGAACAGTGTTCCCTGTAGTCGCACCACGAACATTTCATGCCGTTGCGTTCCAACAAGTCCTCAAGTGTTTCATCATCCCTCTTCTTACCCATCCATGGGTCGGGAGGGAAATCCATGTCTATGTGAGCCTTCACCAATCGTTGCAGTGCCTTCTCCACAGACTTCATTGCCGCCCACTTCTTTTCAGTGGACTCGTAGTAAATTGTTGGCCCTTCCCCATCGCTGATACCGCCACCGGGAAACTCCCATCCCCAATGGGTGATGGGTAGGAATTCAGCGTGCTTGCTATGTTCCAACATCATTTTGTAAAACGCCATTTCTTTTCGCATGGACGGTACCTTGCTACGGGCTTTGTATTTACCCGTCTTCAACTCCATGAGAGCGAAGCCGTCATCATCAGCAAACAGTGTATCAATGAACCCATTGATGTGAATAGGAATGGCCTCGCCGTCCACTTCTACAAACCGTGTAGCGTGGACATTGGCCTCAACGCCCGTAGGTCGCCATTGCTTACCACCAGTGTGTAGGAGGCGTTGGAATTGCCACTCAGCCCATTGTGCAATCTGCTCGTCCTCACCGTAGATGTACGGTTCGGGTGGCGTAGGAAAGGCATCGTGAAACAGTTGGCGTGCTTGAGAATAAGCCACATCGTCGTATTCAGCATGTGCTTCTGCAACCAGCGTCAAAATATGTTCTTCCTGTTCTTTGGTGAAGTTCGCCCAAAACCACTCCATCATATCGTGAACATTCAGCCCACGGATATGGTGGTCAACCTGTTCACCACGCAAGCCCTTGAACTTCTCAAGGTAGTATTGCTGGCGGCACCAGCCAAAGGTACCAAGGCTTGACTTGGTGACTCGCAGTTTCTTGTCGGGCGTAAGGAGTGGACTCCACGCATAGGTACTCATGCGGTAGGACTCAGCCTCCTCCTCGTGGCCTGTCTCAGCGAGGTAATCCTCAATGACCGGACGACTATCATCGCCGTTGGGGTTCCATCTCATTCTTTCATCTCCGCTTCAATCATCTTCTGCAAGTACACGGCCAAGTCCATGGCCTCTTCCTGTGCATGGATGAGCCATTCAAGGCGAGACAACGGAGCCGTTTCCATGGTCACCCCGTACTTGTTCTTGCCGACCTCAGCCCGTTGCTGAATCTTTTTGCATACTTCGTCTTCAATCCTGCTCATTTGTCTTCCTCCTTTTTACGCCACAACGACCAATTCTTGTAACTCAAGCCTTGTAAAGCCACTCCCGTAAATACTCCCGTTAAGATTTCGGATTCAATGTTAGAAAAATAAATCGTTATCAACAAAGCAGAAGCCCACATCCAATGATGGATGTGGTAATTTTTTGTTTTTAACCTCGGTGCAACAGGTGTTAAGGCTTTTGCGAAGGAATAACCCGAAACAAGGCCAATACTGTAATCAATCATTCTTCCTCAACTCCGTACATTCGCTTTGCTCGGTCGTAATACCCTTCAATGATACGCTCGTCTTCTTGTGTTCTCAGTCGTCTAAATAGCCTGTCCCAAAATCCCATCATGTTCACCACAGTTTTCTCGGCACTCGGCGTGCCGTCAGCCTTTCCAAATCCCAACCGAGTCCATAGTACACGGTCTTCAATTTATCATGAATCCATTTTTCAACAGTGACCGACCAATTCACACTGTACTCGCTAATTTGTCGCTCATCATCATACGCAATCACCTTCGTGAAAGGCTGACCTTCGGGTACATCATCAATGTACACCCATTGCACACTGTCGTTCTTCTTGTAATTCGTACCGAGGTACTGATTGGAATAGCGTGCCGCCGTAACCGCATTGATTGTTTTTTCGTATTTGTCCAAATCCTTACTTAACGAATTGAAGGACGATGCGTAAGACGGCGGGTGAACACCATCATACACTTGTTTTATGAGTGGGCGTATTTCATTAAACACTTCATCTTCTTCTTTGCCAGTAGCAATCAATTCAAATGATTTACCCAGTATTTCTTTTGTTAAAGTGGGTGAGTTGGATGCCTTGACTGAGTAGCCAGTAATTTTCATTTTACCAGCCTCGTCTTCGGGCCACGATTTAATGCCGAAGTTTCTGTTTTTCACAGGGATGATTTTTCCGCCCTCCTTTTTTGCACCAGTAAACCAATACGGGAAGAATGCTTCTAATTCCACATCAAGGTATTTCAGCCCCATCTCGTCTTGAGCGATGTTGGTAAGTCGCTGAGCCACATCCTCGGCCTCATCAAAGGGCACTTGAATGTAACATGAATCGGTGTGACCCGCTAAAGAACGGTAGCCCATTTCTTCGCTACGCTCCACCAGCATGTTGATTGATTCACGACCAAGGTAAGTGATGGCTTGTGAGATAGGATAAGAAATCCATCCACCCTGCAATTTCCCCATACCCATGTGTCCATAAATTGCGTTGACGGCAACCTTGACGGCCATCTGCAACATGTCGTAACCCAACTTCTCATCGGGGTCAGTAGCCGCCTTCATCAGTCCTTTGTAGTGCTTACGCAAGACCAGCAAATCACGCACGGTTTTTGGCAACAACCCCTCAACATCTTGACGGAAGTGAAACACACCACCCGTGCCGGGAATGTAGTTGCCCGTTTTCTCATCCAACTTCGGTGGGATGTCAAGCGTGAGAACATTCGGCCCCGGTTGGTCAACCATTGTCGTCCAACACAGGTTAGCGGAGAGAATGATGTTTGGGTACAGGGATGCGAAATCAACCAGTGCAACATTTTGATGGCGACCGATTATAGGGGGCATAACCCACGCCGCTTGCAATGGTGGTCTTTGTTCATTGTAGGCGGTCGGTGCTTTGAGATTTGTTTTACGACCAATTAAACCACGGAAGTATCGGCTCACATTGTGCGTGCTACCAAACTGTACACCAGCAACTTGTTGTAGTGCAATGTGGTAATCAGTGCAATTGAGTTTGTCATCAATGTCACGAAGGAGAGTGGTGTCAACCAAACAGTAGTCAACAAAATCATCGTAGTATTCAGCCCAACCGTTGTGTACGGTCATGCCTTCTATTTCATCAGTAAGTTTGTGACCAAGACCGAGTTCGGTGGCGAACCAATTCAATTTGCGTTGTTGTGCCTTGCCACGCCCACTCGTATTCCATACGAACTCAAAGCCTGTTCCGTCTTCTTTCATACCAGCAGTGTCGTAAACGAGTCGTCCTTTGATGGGTTGAGCAGTAGTCTTGTAGCCCGACCCGTCTTTCTTGGGTGGAAGGAAGATACCGAGAGGAGACATGTCATGACGCAGGGCACCTAAACGCTGGTGCAACTTGGGCAAGTCAGCCCAACCACCAGCGTGAGCAATCAGCATGTCGGGGTCGCACTCATTGAGATGTTCAAGAAATCCTGTGAGCATCTTATCCTCATCGGGATAGGTACGCAACTCGTAGCCTTCGTAGCGGTCAATCCATTCTGTCTTGGTGATGGTATCACGAACCGACTCTTGACTCCACGCGAACACCACATTGTGGTCAGCGTGCGTATCAGCCACCGCCATGACCGTGATGGCACCTTCACCCGTGGTCTGCCATTCCAAGTCGTAGTACCACTTGCGTGGGTGAAACTCCGGCAAC
>Ga0255752_10006402_pt1 | contig 11057 bp, 8 predicted proteins | sample 011ome_25_FD_179952 | JGI IMG/M metagenome (GOLD analysis project Ga0255752, IMG submission 179952) | Coastal salt marsh microbial communities from the Groves Creek Marsh, Skidaway Island, Georgia - 011512CT metaG (version 2) | ecosystem: Environmental > Aquatic > Marine > Intertidal zone > Salt...
TAAAAAGGAGCGTTTTAATGCACTAAAGCTAAATGGTGTCTTTACAAGTGTTCTTGCAGATTTTAAATTCAGTAAACAATCAAAGTTGCTTTATAAAAAAGTTCTAGAATCATTACTGCTTGAAGACAATGGAAATGCGCAAAAACAAAGAGAGCGATTAAAAGACAAACAAGAAAAGCTAAAAAAGCGAATGGAGAGCCTTCAAGATTTGTTTGTGGATGGTAAAATTACTCATGACGCTTACAACAGTGCTTATACTCGCTATGCCAATGAAAGCGAGTCTAATAAACAAGAACTTGACAATTTAAGCCAATCTCCAACACTGCTTTTAAACAAAACTTAGAAAAGGCGTATCATATGTTAGAAAGCTTTGACACATTATACAACCAATCAGACATTTATAGCAAGCAACGTCTGATTGGTTCGATATTCCCCGAAAACATTGAATTTGATGGAAAAAAATGTCGAACCACAAGAATCAACGATGTATTAAGATATATCTTACAGATTGACAAGGAGTTAGGTCAAAAAAATAAGGGACAAATCTCAAAATTTTTGAGTTTGTCCCGTTTGGTGGAGTCGCCGAGAATCGAACTCGGGTCCAAACAAGCTACAAAAGAGCTTTCTACACGCTTAGTTTTTATTTAATTTTCGAAGATAAGCTGACCAAAAACAATCCACTTACCCCTTAGCTTCAAAAGTTTCGAAACCCTACTGAAGCCTTAGGATTTCTAGATCCACTTTTACGATGCCTCAAAATTGAACGCCATGAATCAAGGCTTTCAGGAGACATAAAGCTTGCACACCTTGTGTGCCGAGGCCAATCCTACTATAATTCAGATTAAGCAGCTAAAGCGTAGTTATTCTCGCCGTTTAAATGTTGATATGGCCTTTTACGTGTTTCAATATCATTACACGACGTGCTTACAATTCCATAGATCCTGCTGTCAATACCAGTCGACCCCTTTATTGTAATTCCTCCTTAGAGGAAGGCAAAGTTACAAAAAAACTTGTGTACCCTCTCAAATCCATTTATTTTCGTACAAATACTTTTTTAGTTTGCCTATGAAATTTGCCGTCATCAAAGAACGAAAATCACCCCCAGATAGACGTGTAGTCCTTACACCAATGTCGTGCCAAAATCTTCTTTATAATCACCCCGAAGCACAGCTCGTTGTTGAATCCTCAGAAATTAGAGCATTTTTGGACAATGAATACTCGAAACTAAACCTAGAAGTTACTAATGATATTTCTGATGCTGATATTATGATTGGTGTCAAAGAAGTACCTATTGAAGTGCTTATCCCCAACAAAAGCTATTTTTTCTTCAGTCATACGATTAAAAAGCAGCCTTACAATCGCAAACTTTTACAAGCGATTTTAGATAAAAATATAACGCTTTATGATCATGAAACTTTAGTCGATAAAAACCATAATCGATTAATTGGTTTTGGATATTATGCAGGAGTAGTAGGGGCATACAATGGCATCCGTACCATTGGAAAAAAAATGAGTTGTTTCGAACTTCCAAAAGCAACTCATCTAAAAGGACGTGCAGAGCTTGACATGGCTTTGAAAAGTGTGTCAATTCCCAATCTTAAAATTGTACTCACCGGTACGGGTCGAGTAGGACAGGGGGCAAAAGAGGTTCTTGATTTTATGAAAATTAAAGAGGTTAGTATAAACGAATTTTTAAGTCAATCCTTTCAAGAGCCTATTTATGTACAATTAGATGTCTTGGATTATGTTGCTCGAAAAGATGGAGAAAAAGCTTCAAAATCTGATTTTTTTGCTCATCCTACAGATTATAGGTCTACATTTTCTAGGTATACCAAAGTTGCAGATGTCTTTATTGCTGGTCATTTTTATGGTAAAGGATCACCCTATTTTTTCACTCGTGAGGAAGCAAAAGCCAATGATTTTAATATTAAAGTTGTAGCCGATATCAGTTGTGATATTGATGGTCCTGTAGCATGTACCATTCGTCCTTCAACAATAGAACATCCAATTTATGGGTATCATCCACAAACGGAATTAGAATCAGATTTTTTAAAACCAAATACAATTGCTGTAATGGCAGTAGATAATTTGCCCTGCGAACTGCCTCGCGATGCTAGTGAAGGATTCGGAAAAACCTTTATAGAAAAAATTATCCCCGCATTTTTTAATGAAGATAAAGATGGTATTCTTTCGCGTTCCAAAATGACTGAGAATGGGCAACTTACCCCTGCATTTTCTTACCTTCAAGATTATGTAGACGGAAAAAAATAAATCACAAAAAAACCTTTCCAACTGGAAAGGTTTTGTAAAAAAATAATGTTTTTATTAAATATTAGATGACTCTAACATTTACTGCATTCATGCCTTTTCTACCTTCTTTTAATTCAAATTCCACGGTGTCACCTTCGTTGATTTCATCAATCAATCCAGTAACGTGAACAAAATGTTCTGTGTCTGAACCTTCTTCTGTTATAAATCCAAATCCTTTGGACGCATTGAAGAATTTTACTGTACCGTTTTTCACTGTAATAAATTTAATTTTAGACAGCAAAGGTAGGGTTATATAAATGAAATAACCTATTTATTTTGTTAATATATGTAAAAATAAAAATTAGAACTCTAATTCAACCTGATTTGTGAGTAAATCCTCCATCGTTTCTCGGTTACGAATTAAGTGGGCTTTATCATTATACCAAAGCACTTCCGCTGGTCTATAACGCGAATTGTAGTTGCTAGACATCATAAAACAATAAGCCCCTGCATTGTGAAACGCCAAAATATCCCCCTCTGCAATTTCTTTTATACGGCGGTTGTTGGCAAAAGTGTCGGTCTCACAAATATAGCCTACAACAGAATAAAAGCGTTCTTTTCCGTTTGGATTTGATATATTTTCTATATGGTGTTGTGCGCCATATAGCATTGGGCGTATAAGGTGGTTAAATCCAGAATCGACCTGTGCAAAAACTGTTGAGGTGGTTTGTTTTATGGCATTAACTTTTGTTAAAAAATACCCCGATTGACTTACAATAAATTTTCCGGGCTCAAAAGCCAAAGTCAATGCTTTGCCATAATTTTCACAAAACGTATTGAACCGTTCTGCAAGTTTTTCACCTAATTCCTCAATATTTGTTTCAATATCGTTGGGTTTATAAGGCACTTTAAATCCAGATCCAAAATCAATAAATGTTAAGTTTTTAAACTTTTTGGCGGTTTCAAATAAGATCTCACTGGCATACAAAAACACATCAATATCCAAAATATCACTACCCGTATGCATATGGATTCCATTGATATTCATTCCTGTATTTTCCACAATACGTAACAATAATGGGATTTGGTGAATTGAAATTCCAAATTTCGAATCGATATGTCCTACAGAAATATTGGTATTTCCTCCAGCCATTACATGAGGGTTAATACGAATACATACCGGTGTTTCAGGGTGCTTACTTCCAAATTGTTCTAATAAATCTAAACTGTCAATATTGATTTGAACCCCTAACTCTGCTACAGTTTCAATTTCTTTTAATGATACGCCATTTGGGGTATAAATGATATTTTTTGGAGCAAAACCTGCTTTCAATCCAAGTTGAACTTCTTGAATGGATACCGTATCCAATGCCGCACCAAGTTTTGATACAAATTTTAGTACCGATATATTAGTAAGCGCCTTTGCAGCATAGTGTATTTTGAGTTTTTTAACCCCACTAAAAGCAGTTGTTAAGCGGTTGTATTGTGATTCAATTTTATGTGCATCATATACATATATTGGACTTCCATAGTCTTCTGCGATTTGTAAAAGGGTGCTTTCTTTCATTATTTTTTATAAAAATTAGGTCGCAAATGTATAATTTAATAGACATTGTTCCATAAAAATATTAATATTATTATTAATTTCGCACAAATTGTTAAATAATAAACAAATTGAAAACTATTGCTACATGCGTTCAGGAAATTTTAGTTGCTCGACCTTTTTTGGAAGAAGCTCTTTCTAGAGAAATTATAAATTTTTCTGCCTTGGCCAAGGATTTGAACTCTACCATTTCAGAAATGCTACGCAAACCTGTTAAGGATGGTGCTATTATGATGGCACTCCGACGGTATACCCCACCTGTTGGCGGAAAAAATAGAATCCAATTGAACCAAGTTTTTAAAAATATGGGTGATATTACTGTGCGTTCAAATTTGACCGATTTTACTTTTCAGAATTCAAAAACATTGATTCACAATCATTCAAAAATTTTAGCAGAAATTGACACAGATCGTCAAGTGTTTTATGCCTTTACTCGAGGTATTTTCGAGAGTAATATTATCGTTTCAAGTTCAAAAAAATCAGCTATTCAGAATATTTTTAAGAACGAAATTCAAATAGCAGCACAAGACCATCTTTCAGCTATTAGCATAAATTTACCTAAAGGAAATTCTAAAATTGTAGGCTTATATTATCAAATTTTTAAGCGATTGGCTTGGGAAAATGTAACTCTATATGAGGTTGTTTCTACAACCAACGAATTTACAATTTTGGTTGAAGATCATTTGGTAGACAAAGCATTTTCTGTAATAAAGGCTTTAAAGTCCTAATTTTTTTGATATTAACACAGTGTTGAAAATCAGCATTAAAAAATATTGGTAAAACGCATTTGGTTATTTACTTTTGTGGCTCAATTTTTTTACTGATTTTCTCAACGAGGGAAAACAAAATCAATTAATTAAAAATGAATTTACACGAATATCAAGGCAAAAATATATTGAACTCATTTGGAGTTAAAATTCAACGAGGCCTTGTGGCTACTAATCCCGATGAAGCAGTTGCCGCTGCCAAACAACTCACTGAAGAAACTGGAACAGCTTGGTATGTAATAAAAGCACAAGTTCATGCCGGAGGGCGTGGAAAAGGTGGTGGTGTAAAATTAGCCAAATCAATTAATGATGTTCGTGAAATTTCAAATCAAATTCTTGGAATGCAATTGATTACGCCACAAACGTCTGCGGAAGGAAAAACAGTACACCAAGTTTTGATTGCAGAGGATGTTTATTATCCAGGACCATCAGAAACTAGTGAGTTTTACATGTCTGTTTTGCTCAACAGAGCCACAGGACGCAACATGATTATGTATTCTACTGAGGGTGGAATGGATATCGAAACAGTTGCTGAAGAAACACCACATTTAATTTTCACAGAAGAAATTGATCCTGCTACTGGACTTCTACCTTTTCAGGCGCGTCGTGTAGCCTTTAATTTAGGACTATCTGGGGCAGCATTTAAGGATATGACAAAATTTGTTTCTGCATTGTACACCGCTTATATCAAATCGGATGCTTCTTTGTTTGAAATCAACCCTGTGTTAAAAACTTCTGATGATAAAATCATGGCTGTTGATGCCAAAGTGACCATCGACGATAATGCTTTATTTAGACATAAAGATTATTTAGAATTACGTGACACTAGAGAAGAAAACCCAATTGAGGTTGAAGCAGGAGCCCTTGGGCTTAATTATGTCGATTTGGACGGAAATGTGGGCTGTATGGTTAATGGTGCTGGTTTGGCCATGGCGACCATGGATCTCATTAAACAAGCTGGTGGCGACCCTGCCAATTTCTTAGACGTAGGAGGAACTGCCGATGCCGCTCGTGTAGAAGCAGCGTTTAGAATTATCCTAAAAGACCCAAGCGTCAAAGCCATTTTGATTAATATTTTTGGTGGAATTGTCCGTTGCGACCGTGTAGCACAAGGAGTGGTAGATGCCTATAAAAACATGGGCGATGCCATTAACGTTCCAATTATTGTACGTTTACAAGGCACAAATGCTGATATTGCCAAAGCATTGATCGATAATTCTGGATTGAATGTGCAAAGTGCGGTAGAATTTCAAGAAGCTGCCGATAAAGTACAAGCCGTACTTTCTTGATAATCATTAAGTTACAAAAATAGAATCCTTTACTTAAAGTTTTAAGACTTCAATCCCTCCAACTTTTTTTGATATGCTTTAATTTGGTCTCTAAACTTGGCAGCCATCATAAAGTCCAATTCTTTGGCGGCGGCTTCCATTAGTTTTCGGGTATCGCGTACTTTTTGTTCCAATTCAGGTCTTGATAAATATTCACTTTCTGGCTCTGCCGCTTTAAGAGCCTCTTGTTCATAGTAATAACTGCTTACAGAATTTTTGGTGAGAGCGTTGTCCAAACTTTTGTTGAGGGCTTTTGGCGTAATGTTATGTTCTGTATTATAGGCAATTTGTTTTTCTCGGCGGTAGGTGGTTTGGTCAATAGTTTGTTGCATACTTTTTGTGATTTTATCAGCATACATAATGGCTTTTCCATTAAGGTTTCTTGCGGCACGGCCAACCGTTTGTGTTAATGAACGGTTGGAGCGTAAAAACCCTTCTTTATCGGCGTCCAAAATTGCCACCAAAGATACTTCAGGTAAATCTAAACCTTCGCGTAACAGGTTAACACCCACCAAAACATCAAATAATCCTTTACGTAAATCTTGCATGATCTCTACGCGTTCCAAAGTATCTACATCACTATGAATATAGCGACATCGTACTTGAATTCGGGTAAGATATTTGGTCAGTTCCTCTGCCATACGTTTGGTGAGGGTCGTCACCAAAGTACGTTCATCTTTATCCACACGTTGTTGAATTTCTTCAATTAAATCATCAATTTGATTTAAACTAGGCCGCACTTCAATAATTGGATCTAATAACCCTGTTGGACGAATGATTTGTTCCACAAAAACACCATCAGTTTTGGCCAATTCATAATCTGCTGGGGTAGCACTTACATAAAGCACTTGATTTTGTAAACTTTCAAATTCTTCAAATTTTAAAGGACGATTGTCCATTGCTGCTGGTAAGCGAAAACCATATTCGACCAAATTTTCCTTTCGACTACGGTCGCCACCATACATGGCATGGACTTGTGAAATGGTTACATGACTTTCATCGACCACCATCAAATAATCTTCAGGAAAATAATCCAACAAACAAAATGGACGTGTTCCTGGTGCTCGACCATCGAGGTAGCGTGAATAGTTTTCAATTCCAGAACAATACCCTAATTCGCGAATCATTTCCAAATCAAACTCAGTGCGTTCTTTTAATCGCTTAGCTTCTAAATGTTTGCCAATATCTTTAAAATAATCATACTGTTTAACCAAATCATCTTGAATATCTTTGATCGCATTTTGTAAAATATCAGGAGAGGTTACAAACATGTTTGCAGGGTAAATATTTACGGTTTCATAGATTTCTATAACTGTGTTATCATTGACGTTAAATGCTTCAATAGCTTCAATTTCATCGCCAAAAAAGTGAATACGAAAGCCATAATCTGCATAACTTGGAAAAACATCAACAGTATCTCCCTTTATTCTAAAATTTCCATGATTAAATTCACTTTCAGTTCGTGCATATAAACTTTGAACTAACTGGTGTAGCAGTGCTGTTCTGGAAATAATTTGATTGGTTTTAAGAACAATTACATTTTTTTGAAATTCCACAGGGTTTCCAATACCATATAAACACGATACAGAAGCCACCACAATCACATCGCGTCGTCCAGAAAGCAGGGAAGAAGTGGTGCTTAAGCGTAGTTTTTCAATTTCCTCATTGATGGATAAATCTTTTTCAATATATGTTCCAGTCACAGGAATATAGGCCTCTGGTTGATAATAATCATAATAGGATACAAAATATTCGACTGCATTTTCAGGGAAAAATTGTTTAAATTCAGAATATAACTGAGCTGCCAGTGTTTTGTTGTGTGCCAAGACTAGGGTAGGGCGCTGTACTTCTTGAATAACATTAGCGACTGTAAAGGTTTTTCCAGAACCTGTTACCCCCAATAAGGTTTGGTGTTTTTCAGAGTTCTCAATGCCTTGAACCAATTCTGTGATGGCTTGTGGTTGATCCCCCGTGGGTTTAAATTCTGATGACAGTTTAAATCGCATAATACAAAATTAAGGTAATCAAAAATGTGGTGCAAAAACCATTAGATTTCTTTTGCCTAAATCTCAATAAATCAATAATTTAAGTACACCCAACCTGTTAGAGGTTTATAGCCTTCTTGGTTTAAATGTAAGACATAAAAATAGGTGCCAATAGGAAGTTTTTTTGAACTTGGATTAGGGCCACGATTGGATGTTCCGTCCCATTTTAAGTCATTATTACCTTCAAAAACTAAAGTCCCATAACGGTTATAAATCAGTAAATTGTGATTTAGAAATACATCATATACCCCTTGAATATTAAACCAATCATTTAGGCTGTCTCCATTTGGCGAAAAGCCTTGAGGAATAACAATAGGACATTCATCATTTGAAAGTTCAAGTGTGATGACATTACTATTATTTTCTTCATTTATTTCATCAAGGTTGCCATTTCCTGTGCCATCGTCATCTACGACTGCAATAATTTCAAATTCTTCAGGAATATTAGAATCTATTTCAATATTAATTGAAGCTTCAATTGTTTCGCCAATACCAATGATTTCTTCAGTTTCAGCTTGCCCAACCAAAACATCATTAATATAAAAAGCAATGGGCGTTCCTTCTGGTATCTCAGCAGTAGAATTTAAATTTGATACGGAATAGTTTAAAGTTAAAATTCTTGAAAAACAAGTACTTTCGAGGTCTTCGTTGAGTTCAATTGTAGCATCTGGGAGCTGACTATTGAGAACTGTTATAATATTGTTAACCATCACCAAATCTTGACCAGAGGTCAACTCAATTGTGGCCGAAGTGTCACCAACATTTATAGTATTTTGGATGTTATAAAAATCAATATCCATGTTATAAAGATTAGATTGACCTGTAAAGCTATTGGTGCCATTAAAAGCATTTGTTTCAGGATTCAAAGGGGGATTGCTTAATACATATCCATTCATTTTTAGGGATTCATTGACCGCCAGACTTGAATCGCCTTCCCAAGCTATAAACCCAATTTTTGCACCTTCCACATCCAAAACATTTAAGTTGTCGAGTTGAATGGTAATGGCATCAGGAACAGCTTCTAATCCATCATAAATATTGATTTGGTTTAGTGGTAAGTTTTGATCTTCATAAATAACAACGATTGACCATCCAGCAAAATTGGTACCTGTTGAACAGTAGTTTTGAGAGATATTAATATTTTCTAAATCTGATAGTGTATATGTTCCGCTCCCATGATCTTGAACAAGTTGTGAGATGTCTGTAAATGCAGCAAAAAATTTACGATTTTCATCCAATTCGTAATAGAATGTTCGATCTGGAGTTATTGGAGTGTTATTCAAATTGATATCAAAATCGCCATCACCTGAACCTGCCCAATACAGATATGCTGCAATTACAGTTTGGTTTGAATCAATATTTAAGTCTGCTGAAGACCCTGTTAAGATGTTACAATTTGCATATGCACCATTTTCTGAAGTGTTTAGTGTATTTCCAATGGCCTTATAATCATAGCGCCCATTATGTTGGTCGTACAGTGCTATAGATTGACTAAAGCTTTTTGATGCTAAAAAAATAAAGCAACAAAACATTAGTCGTTTTAAAGGTTTCATATTTAACGTTTTAGTGTAAAATGCCCCCTAAAGATACGATTATCTCCTAATTTAATGTAAAACCAATAGTCTGATGTTGGCATTGGGTTACCATTGTAGGTGCCATCCCAACCCAAGCTGTCATATAGCAATTGTTTTAAAAGTTTACCATAGCGGTCAAAAATATAAATTTTACTTTCAGATTGACTTGGGGTATTGATACCATAAATATGCCATGTATCATTATAACCATCACCATTTGGAGTGAAGAAATTTGGAAATCCAATTACAGATACTGTTTCATTGGCAATACCACAACCGTTTTTGTCTCTAACATAAACGGTATGAAAACCAGGGGATACATCATAAAAAGTGGTGTCATCTTGATAAGGACCATTGCTGTTGTCCAAAGCATATTCATAATCACCTTCACCAGTAGCAACAATAGAAATAGTATTATTTGAGCTGACATCGTTAATATCTATAGTTTCAATGGTTGCAATATTAGAGTTAACCACAGTTATGCTTTTACTTTGTGAGCAACTATTGGTATTTGTTACTGTTACTGTATATGTTCCACCTTGACTAATTTCAATGTCTTCAGTGGTTTCTCCACTTGACCATACATAACTATAATCCGATGGATTACCAATAACTCCACTATTCAGAATTACAGGATCTGAGTTTGAGTCAATACAAAAGAACGTTTGATCATCTTCTTCAAGTTGTGGTAATTTGAATACAGTCAATTCTAATTCATTGATTCCATAACACTGATTGTTGTTTTCTATTCGTGCATAAATTATTTGATTGTATGCAATAGTGTTTGTAAATGTATTAGAAAGCGGATTTTGTTCTAATAACGCATTTTCGTAGGTTTCATAATAAGCCAGATTATAATCTGATGGCAATCCAGCAAGGATACTTGGTGTAGCATCACTTAGTGTAAAAGATTTAAAACCGTCTTCAATTCCATCATCATCACAAGACTTCAATTCCGAATTATTTCCTGAGGTTAAACTCACTTCTAATGATATTTGAGAAATATCAAAGCAACCAGTATTGTCATTTATGACTTGAACATATATTATTTGTGGATTTGCAGTATTTGTAAAAGGTGCTGCATTAATTTCTCCTGTTGAATTTTGAGCGTCACTTTCCAATAAGAAAAATTTTGTACTCAAACCTGAAACATCGTTGGTTAATGCTGAGTTTGCTTCGTCAAGATTAAAAATTGTAAAACCATCATTTACACCATCCTCATCACATTGAATGAGAGTGGTATCAAAAGCAACTGGGATTGGATTAATGTTTACTGTAAACACAGTCGTATCATAACATTCTGTTTTCAGGTTATTTTCAATTCGAGCAAAAATTTGATATGAAAATGGTGTTGTATTGTAGTAGGGTGAAATTATGGGATTATCATTGTTATTGGCATCGTCTTGTGTTAAGTGGTACGAAACACTAAAAAGAGTGTTGTCTTGAGCACCTAAAATAGCGCCTTCAAAATTATTGAGGTTAATTTCTCT
>Ga0255752_10006415_pt1 | contig 11039 bp, 15 predicted proteins | sample 011ome_25_FD_179952 | JGI IMG/M metagenome (GOLD analysis project Ga0255752, IMG submission 179952) | Coastal salt marsh microbial communities from the Groves Creek Marsh, Skidaway Island, Georgia - 011512CT metaG (version 2) | ecosystem: Environmental > Aquatic > Marine > Intertidal zone >...
TCTGCCACCTCACGATTGCCAAACATTGACTCCTGTAAGTAAGGCCACACATCATTGTTTACCTGTGCAAACACACTAGTAGTAAACAACAATAGTGCTATCAGTAGTTTCACATCAGTTCCTCAATAGCCTGCTCTAACTTATATACCTTGGCATCGTGATGACCCTGACGTTTCAGTGCATCGTATCTATGATGTCCGTTTACAATGCGATTCTCTACGTCAACTACGAGAGGTTTATAGTCGCCTTGTTTAACCTGTTTGTTTGCCTTGATAGTCTTGTGAGTATGTCTCACAGTCTGCACAGGCACTAACTCTTTTACAGGTAGTCGAACTAACTTGCCCGGATACTCTCCTGGTTGTATCTGAGGAGGTTCCTTACCACCTGTTGGTTCAAAATCAATTGCTCTCATCTATATCTACTATGTTTAATTCGATTAATTTTTCTAGTATTGGATCTTCTTCTGGTAAAGGATAAGTTTTAACTTCTTCCTTATTTTCCATTTTAGCACAGCCTAGTATAAAGAATACACATAGACAACACACTAAGAAAACAATCCAGTATTCTTCAAATTCTGGTTTTCTCATGACTGCATCCACCATATTATAAGTCCGTATCCAACTAACGCCGCCACGAACAATATTACGCCATACCACTCCCAACGGTTGCCCGTCTTATCAGCGTCTAGCCAACGATAAAACTTACTTTCGTATAACCACTTCATTTATCTTTCTTGCTCTGCACCTACAATACATGTAGTGCCATAAGTATCACATTTTAAAATTACATCTAAATCCATTAAATAACCATTCCAAACGTGACTAAATCCTAATATACATGCCGCAACAATGATTGCTTTACTTGTTGACATCCTTTCTAGTCTCCAGATACTCTATCCAATTAAAACACCGTGACTCTGTGTAATAAACTGGATAGCCCAAAACTACATTTTCTATGTTAGTGAGTTCATCGTATAACTGTGCTGTAACAACACAATCTGTTTCAGTCTTAAACATCTCAACCTGAACTGATTCATCAGGTATACAAACTCCAAAAACACAGTTGTGAACTATAAAAGTCCACGCTCCTATGTTCACTTCTTCTTACCGCTCTTCATGTTAGCACACCAGTGAGCCATGCGTTGTTTTTCACCTGTGCTTGACTTAGCAATCTTACGTAACGCTGTTTCTGATTTACTACAATCAACACCCATACGTTTTGCTAGTCCTTTGCGTCCTGGCTTTTTACCATCAGCAAAGTTCTCATGTGTTACTTCTTTTTTAAGTGCGTGTTCAATGCCTTTTGCTATATCTTTACCGTGATGTTTATGTGGTAGGGCAAATGTGTGTCCTTCTTCGTCTTTCCAAATTTCGTGTCCACCGTGCTGTCTTTCTAAATGATAGTGATGCTTCTTAAGTAACTTAGTAGCATCTCGGTATGACATTTCATTTGTTTCTTCTCTAGGCGAAAGGAATAGTATATTTTCTTCTAGTTCTTTTTCAGGTTCATCATAGTGTGTATCTACATATCCTGGCGCAGGCTGTGTTTCATAACCAATGCGATCAAGTTGTTTCATAAGATACTTCATTTCTTTTTTGCCAGCATAAGGAACAATCATGATATCTGGTTCGTCAAATTTTGAACCTTTAGGCACTGACTTTAAGTTAGCAATATTAGTACCAATTCTATAATGATCGTATGCTGTGTCTGCTTTTGCTAGGAATGTGTTTGGTGGATTTGGTAATAAGTTGCCTTCATTTGTTTTCTTTTTACGTCCATCGCAGTGTGCTCGTTGTGAGAAACCTTTTGGATTGTTACAGTTGATTGACTTCTTATATTTCTCAGACCAAGCTTCTTCTACAGTGTCTTCGTCTTCCCAATCACATGTGTCACTGACTTCGCAATATATAGCATCAAGTGCTCGTTTAACTTTATCTAAACTATCTTCATCTGCTTGATACTTGATACCAATACCACCTGCGGCTATCCAAGCTCTAACGTTTGAGCCTTTGTCATCAATTAATATATTAGGAACACCGTTAGTAACAGCGTGTTGTGGCTTGTTAGATGTTATTTCAATTGTCTGTGGTTGTGGATTCAAATTGCCTTTGATCCAAACACGTTTCCAGTATTCAGTATTTTCAAAATCTCCTCTGAGAGGACTTGAACAAATGCTGTAACTACCTGCATAACTTATTGCTAGTTTGACCAAAGCATTAGTTGTTGGAAACTTAGGTAGTCTACCAAAGAAATCTGTACCTGCTATGCTGTCAAGTATTGGATCTACTTTAGCCGGAGGTATGTCTCTATATGTTTTTACATTAGCAAGTTTAGCATATTCAGCAAAGAAATCAGCAAGAACTCCATCCATGTCTAGATAGATAGTGCTGTTACGTTTTGCTTTTCTTGTAAACTCGTCTGCTCTCATTAGCCCATGTGCTTAAACATTTCTATCTGTCTAAGTCTCTTTTCTGCGTCTGCTTTGCTTGTGTAAGTACCAAACTTACGTTTACCATTCTTACTGTAAACTGTATACTTGTTACCTTCTTTGCGGATTGATTCATCTAAATCTTCAATATCTTCTTTCATTGTATTTTTAAAGATATCAATAATTTTACTTTGATTAGGATGCCCTTGGATTGTTCTTAAGATGTTTTTAATTTCTTGTGTTGCTTCTTCTTTAGCACCTGCTGACGTCATGTCTTTAGCTTTATAAATTTGACGAGCAAGATCATATGCGTCTTTGGCAGTGTCCTGTGCTGACACTTGAGGTGTTGATAGTGCAAGAGCTAAGGCTGTAATTAAACTTACAATAGGAAGTTTCCCATCATACAGTTCCTTGCCTTCTGTGACTAGTCCAAGATTGTATGCTTTGTTTGCTGATGTGTTTTTAGCCGCTGTTTTATGTGCTAGTGGTGGACGATTTTTCTTGTCCAACTTCATACCTAGTTTGGCCGCTTGACGCTGAGTTTCGCCTGGCTTAACATCAGGTGTAGTATTCTGTTTTGTTATGATGCCAACACCGGCCTCTGTAATGTCATTTAAAAGCATAATTCATACCATATTTTATATAGTATATATTTATCGCTTTTATTTTTTCTTACGGGGTTTCTTTTTGCTTGAGCCGATACTTGTTGCCTGAGCTGTTTTAGTTTCAGCAATGATTTCTTTTTTCTCATCAGCATTTTTTACGATACTAACTGTGCTTGGAGTTTTTTCATACTCTGCTCTAATGGCCGCATCATTTTCATGACAGAAGTTAAAGTGTCCTGTGTGTTTCAATAGTACACGACTGTCGATCCAAATCTTGCCGCCTAGGTCTCTCCAGTTTTCACAGAATGTCCAGTCTTCTGAATAGTATCTATTTTCTCTAACTGCTGAGTCAAAGAATGTATACATGTGCTTGTCTAGCTCTTTAGGTAAGCCAATGTCATTGTTAAAAGGTTTAACAGCAGGATGTTTTTTAATTTCTTCAAACACATGACTCTTAATACACATAAAGCCAGTACCTGCTTTTGAAACTTCAATTAAGTAGTCGTCGCCTGCTTTAGTTGCTTCACCGTCTACACCGTTAACTACCCATTTGAGAGGCAGTGACTTCATTGGATATAGTCCACATACAACGTCTTTGTCATGATTAAGTATAGTAAGGATATGCCATGGATCAAAGCCAATGTCTGCATCAATGAAGAATAAGTGTGTAGTTGATTCGTTGTTTAAGAATCTAGCGGCTAATGTGTTACGTCCACGACTAATTAATGATTCATTAACCAGTGTTTCTACAGTCCAATCAATCCCAAGTTCTTTTGCTTGATTAGCCCATTTGATGATACCCATAAATGTTTGCTCACTTACTTGTCCACCATAACATGGAATACAAAAATGAACCTTAAACTGCCTCAGTCTTTCTAAGTTTAATTGAATCTGCATTGAATCTTTCCTTACTGTTGTATATGTTTATTATAACAGTATTTAATAGAAATGCAACGAGTGTGGTAAATTATTTTTTAGGAAGTTTGTTTTGATTTAATAAACTAAGTGCTTCTAGTTTGCTTTGAAATGCTTTATTACTGAATAGTTCTTCGTAAGCACCTTCGTAGTTTTGTGTACGTAACATTTGTACAAACTTAGTCATTTGTGCTACAATGTTTGCTTTAAGGCCATCTTCTGTCCACGAGCCTTGTCCGCCTGCAGGAACAATACGTTCACCTTGTACATAGTGACCGTCCATGTCTGCTTCTTCAATAGTACGCAGTTGACGTTCCATTTCTAGTGCAAGTTCAACTTTACGCATGTTAACATCCATTGGATCACGACTTTCTTTTAATGTAGTCATCATAGAACTTAGTTGTTCTACTACAGACATCTTTTTGTCAAAGATTGCTTTAACGTTTTTATCTACAGTACCGTACAGATCTTTAAGAATGTCTTTACGATTTTTATCATCTGCTTTAACATAAGCTGAACGAATTTGACTTGCTGAGTTAGCATCCTTGCCTTGTACCTTAAAAGTTACTGTAGGTGTAAGCGTAACGTAAGCATGATCAGACATATTTTTTAACTGTGCTTCATCTTTAGGCATTGGTTGCATGTAACTTGGTGTACCATCTTTTTTAGTAAAAGTAAAGCGACCTACGTCTTTTTCAGATACAGCATAAATTAATACCGTATCTTCTGGGTTGCTCACACGGCCTGTGATTTCTTCTGAGCGATACGGGCTTTTAACTTGAACAAATTTGTCTTCAGGTACTCCTAATAGTCCTGCCATCTGTTTCTTTTCTTCAAAACTAAATGGTGATGTCAGAGGAGCCTGTGAATTTGTTGACGCAATATACACTGAGTCAGCACCAAATTCTCTTACAAGAAACTGGTAACTAGCAAAGTGACCTTTGTGGAAAGGGTGGAATCTACCTGGATATATTACGATTTTGTTCATAGTCAAGTATTTATCAAATAGTCTCTAAAAGCCATATATAGAATGGAGTAGAGAAGTTAACAACAGCAGTGCCATTTATACCTAGGCTATTATATAATTGATGTTGTTCACCTGAGTGTTCATAATAAAATTTAGATTGGTCTAGTGACAAATGATTTTGCATTTCGATATCTTCAATAATAATTTTTTCAATCTTAAGAACGCTGTCTTTAACAATGTTTCCTTGATCGTCTACTTCTGTGTGTTCAGGTTTCTTATTTAATAATTCGATGCGTAGTTGATAATCGCCTTCGTTTTCTAATTCTGCGTGTTCGAGTATTAAAATATCAGCACTGACCGTTCCTTCAAATACAATTTTATCTGCAATAGTAACTCGTGCTTGGGGAGGTACGGTTTGGTAATCACCACCTAGTGTGATTGCAAATTTAACTTTTTCCATTATTAATAACTTACTGTAACTTTGTTGATAACGCCCTGTGTAAAGTCTGTAACTTTAGCACGGACCCATGTAAATCTGCCAGTGATATTTTGTACTTCGTTCCAATATTGTGCTGAACTGTCATTAGCACTAGAACCATCACCGTTAAATGTGTGTACTGTGAACCATTCTGCTGTTGCTGTTTCTGAATCAACAGTTGCTTGGATTTCAATAGTACCTAGAAAGTCTTCTGTAAAGAATGCTACACTTTGTAGTGTGCCGTGTGTTGAATAATAACCTGCGGCTTTAACTGCATCTCCGTTAAAGTCAGTAGATGAACCATCGTAGTTGCCTGAGGCAGTACCATAATCAGTTGCCGGTAATAATTGTTGACTGGTTGTTTTCATTTAAGCCTCTTGTATTTCTACTAAGACGCCAGCACCAGCAAGTTCAGTTACGATTGCTTCTAGTTGTGCTTTAGTCTCATCATTAAGAACAGGTTCTGTTGGATCTGTATCTTTGACTAATTTGCTTAATGTAATTACTAAATTTGTTGAATTAATCTTTGCCATGCAATTATTTATCACTATTTAACTATAGGTACAATTTTGCGAATAAGGTTAGGAGTCATTAATTCCAAAGCACTAATCAAACTTTCTGTTTTGAAGTCAATAAAGAAGTAGTTTCTTAATAAATTGTCGCCACGTTCCATAAAGTATTCAACAGCACGACTTGGTCTACACTCACCTTTATTGTTTGCTAAAAACGTAGTAAAATTTTCTTGTTCCTGTTCTGTTAACTCTGCTTGTTTGAAATAACAACGCAGAACACTATCTTTGTCTTGTGACTTAACTGTGTCTACAGGTCTATTTAATTTAACAGTGGTAATCTGATCAATGATAAAACCAAGATTTGTTAATTCATCACGCATAGCATATTGATTAGTATAGACATACATTGTGTCTTGTAAGATGTTTAACTTAATTTCTGTTCCTTGTTGTAAAAAGAAATCACACGCACGATGTAATTGTTCTCTAACTGTAGGTGTTATTTTGTTATACTTTGCTGTACGCCAAGAACCACCAAAGTTAATGTTACGGCTTCTTTCCCATAACGTTTCTCTTAGATCAAGTATGTCATCAATACGTTCATGATCTAAATTTCCACTTAAGGCCGCACAGTGAGGCATTGAAACCTTAAAGCAATAGTGATATTGGTTATAGAATAACTTATCGCTAGTCTTGATTCTTTGGTTTAAACTGGTCCAGGACAATGTAACCTTCTCCGTCTACAGCACCTTGCTCTGTGCTTGGTGGAAGTTGAGGTGTAGCACCTTCTATAACTAATTCATCTCGCCAGCTAATAGTTAATGCTTGACCTTCTAAGTTATCAAACAATATTTTTTTACTTAGAGGTACTTTAACTAGCTCGTCAATTTTACGTTGTAGTGGTCTTGCACCCATCTTGTCATCATAGCCAACATCAGCAATATGATTAACCAATGATTCATCAAATGATAGTGTAATGTTCTTTTCTTTAGTTGACTCTTTGAGTTCTTCTAAGAACTTAACAACAATTTTCTTAATAGCCAATGTATCAAGTTTGTCAAACTTACATATCATGTCAATACGATTACGCAGTTCAGGTTTAAAGAATTCCTTAACTGCTTTATCATCCTCACCGGTTTTGACTTGATCACCAAAGCCTACTTTAAGACTATCACTTGCTTGTGAACCCAAGTTTGATGTTAGGATAATAATACAGTTCTTAACTTTAACTTCTTTGCCGTTTTGTCCAGTAACACGTCCTTCGTCTAACATCTGTAGTAGAACGTTTGAAATGTCTGGGTGTGCTTTTTCAATTTCGTCAAACAAGATAATTGAATATGGATTCTTAGTCAAGTCTGAAATAAGTTTACCGCCACCTACATTGCCATCTTCAAAGCCTACATAGCCCGGAGGAGCACCAATTAAACTTGATAAACTGTGTCGTTCTTGGAACTCTGACATGTCATATTTTAGTAATGGCATATCTAAGTTAGAACTTAATAGTCTTGCTAGTTCTGTTTTACCAGTACCAGTTGGTCCTAAGAATAAGAAACTTGCCATTGGCTTCTTGTCTGAATTAATACCAGCAAAACTAACATATAGTTTATCTAACACTTGATCAACAACAGTTTCTTGGCCAAACAGTTTGTTTTTAACATTAAAGTCTAGTGACTTAACTTGTTTGTTTTGTTCGTTTTTAAGTCTGTCTAAAGGTATTTTAGCAATCTTAGCAACTTGTTCTAAGATTCTATTTTTATCAATTAACGCACCAGTAGAACCTTTTGCACGAGCTTTAGCACAGGCCGCATCAATTAGGTCAATTGACTTGTCTGGATTCTTACGATCGTGTATGTATCTGTCTGACATTTTAACTGCTGTATCAATAGCAGTTTGATCAACTTTAACATTGTGGAATGTTTCTAAACGATTACCTACGCCACGCAGGATTTTAAGTGTTGACGCTGTGTCTGGTTCATCAATGGCAACACGATAGAAACGTCTCATTAAAGCACGTTCTTTTTCGAATGACTCGTAGTAGTCTTCCCAAGTAGTTGAAGCAACAACTTTTAACATACCTCTTGAAATAGCAGGTTTAATCATATTACTAAAATCTACTGAACTTTGTCCACCTGAACCTGCACCTTTCATTTGGTGTGCTTCGTCAATAAACAATACACAGTTTTCTTTTGCTTCTAGTGCTTCAATAACTTCTTTAACTTTTTCTTCAAACTCACCTCTGTACTTTGACCCAGCAAGTAGTGAACCCATTTCCAATGAGTATACTTCGTGATCTTGTAAGAACTCAGGAACATTGTTGTTGTTAATCTGTAGAGCAAGTCCCTCGGCAATAGCAGTTTTACCTACACCTGGATCGCCAACTAACAACACGTTTGCTTTAAACTTCTTGGCCAATACATGAATGATATCTTCTAGTTCTTTTGAACGACCAATAACAGGTTCGATCTTATCATCTTTAGCAAGTTGAGTAAGGTTAATACAATGTTCTTCAAGTAAAGCATTTGCTTCTTTTTCACTCATCTTAGGAGTAACATCATTGTGATAGTTTTTACTCCAGAATTCAACAAATTCAACTTTGTTAATACCATACTTGAGTAAGAAGTAGTGAGCATGACTATGAGTTTCACTCATAATTGCTAGGTATAAGTCAATAGTGCTTACGCTTTTACGTCCAGAGAATAAGACCTGTGTACCAGCACGATTAAATACACGCTCTAGACCATTTGTTCTTTTAGGTGTTGCTTTGCTTTTAGTTTCAATACTGACAATAGACTTTAACCAGTCAAGCATTTCTTTTTCTAAATTAGCAACATCACAACCATAATCTTTAAGTAGATCATTAAATGGTTTAAATTGAATCAGTGCTAAAGATAGATGTTCAACAGTAACATACTTATGATGTAACTGTTTTGCTAACTTAACAGCATTATCAACTATTTGTTCAATTTCTGGATTATTCTGCATTTTATTCCTTGCTTTTTATTTTGCGTATTTATCGACCTAATTTTTGCCTTAATGTTTGTATAATATCATCGGATATATCTTCAGGCATAACTGTGTTAAGTTTAACATAAAGATCACCCTGCTGTCTATCGTTTTGAATGCCTTGTCCTTTCAAACGCAGTCTAGCATTTGGTCTTGTTTTAGGCGGTACTCTGACCATTAGTTCATCGCCGTCTATGTGTCTAACTGGCACATGTGTTCCTAAGATCAAGTCCCAAAAGTCTACATCAACCACAGTCTGTAGATCTATTTTGCTGATACGCTGAAAACGTTTGTGTGGGTGTACTCTAAATATAATATTTAGATCTTGTCCGCCCGGTGCTAATTTTGGATATCTTATAGTACTACCATCCATAACGCCCTTGGGTATTTGTATTTTAACAGCGTCTACATTGTTCCTAGACTGTACACTGACTAAACGTTCACCACCATGATAAACATCTTCTAGTGATATCCATAAACTCATTTGTACTACTGTTTGGCGAGGTTGTCTAGGATCGCCTCTATGGAAATTAAAGAACTCACTAAAGATGTCTTCCATATTATCGCCACTGCGCCATTGGAATCCACCTGGCGAAGTATGATAATCTCCTGCGAACTTATCAGGATTAGTTATACGTTCGTACGCTTCACTTACTTCTTTAAATTTAGTCTCATCACCACCTCGGTCAGGATGGTGCTTCATAGCCTGTTTCTTATAGGCTTTTTTAATTTCAGCGTCGCTGGCGTCTCTGCTAACGCCTAATACTTCATACGGATTCATACTTTACAGTATATAAGAAAAAAGGTAGATAGTCAATACCTACCTTTTATTTTGGATTACTTTTTAAGACCAAGTAACTTGAGAATACCACGGATAGTTTTAACAACCATTTTGTCCCATAGCATCTGTTTCATTGAGAATTTTTTCATGCCCATTATAATACACACCCTGCGGCAATAATAATGTTATCTAACATTTCGTTTGCCTTAGAACGAACTGCTAGGTCATCAGCGGCATCACTAATTGCTTTTGAGTGTTTTAAGTCACCCATAAGTTCTTTGTATTCGTCCTCTGATATTTCCTTGTTTTCAAACATAGCAGTGTAGTTCTCTGCTTCTTTAGCCCAGTCTGCTAGTTCTGTGTGGTTGTTACCTACCCACTCTTGTAATTCTTTCATTGCGTCCATTGTTCTCTTCTCCTTTGCTAATTCTTTTAGAACAGTAAATCCACTTTCAAAAAAGTTTGCCATTATCTAGGTTTAGCACCTACTACGTTTGTGATAATGGTTGCGTTCTTTTCAATAAGTCCAAATTTAGAAGTACAATAACCCATACTAACTTCTTTCTTATCAATGTTGTAACGATTGTCTAAGCCCCTAACAATTTCTAATAGTTCGCTTGACATTGTTATAGTTTCTTCGTTGTTTGGTATTGACTCTGAATAGTTTTTAAGTGCTAGACTGTCACCCCATAGTTTTGATACTTCAGCATTTACTTCTGGTGTGCCACACTTACGAGCACCTAGGTTAGCCTGTGTTCTAACTTGAACTGCTAACAGGTATTCGTTGTTGTCAAAACGAGCCATGTCAAAGTAGTCAATGACTCCATTAATTGTAGCACAGCCTGACATTGTCATAACTGCTAGAAATAATACTAATAGTCTTTTCATTCTTCGTCTCCTAGCATACAGATTGGAATAGGTTCCATCTTGTGTCTTGCTTTCTTTTGTATTGCTAAAAATTTAATTAAGTTTTGTTTCTTCTTACCGTCTGGGGGTGTCTCTCCGGATTCAGCATACTTCATGGCCTCTTCTAACTCTGGATATGTCATACCTAGTTGATCTTCATCATTACGTGCATCGTCCCATAACCCATCTGTAGGCTCCGCATTGATAATGTCTTCACTGACACCTAACTCTCTACCCATGTCCCATACTTCTGTTTTTAAACAGTCAGCAATAGGACTAATGTCAACACCACCATCACCGTACTTGGTATAAAAGCCTACACCAAAGTCTTCTACTTTATTACCTGTGCCTACAACAATACCATTCTTTTCTGATGCCATCTGATATAAAGTCATCATACGTAAACGTGAGCGACTGTTAGCTAGACCTAGACCATTGTCCGTCATC
>Ga0255752_10006418_pt1 | contig 11035 bp, 7 predicted proteins | sample 011ome_25_FD_179952 | JGI IMG/M metagenome (GOLD analysis project Ga0255752, IMG submission 179952) | Coastal salt marsh microbial communities from the Groves Creek Marsh, Skidaway Island, Georgia - 011512CT metaG (version 2) | ecosystem: Environmental > Aquatic > Marine > Intertidal zone > Salt...
TCAGGCGTTGGCATCCGAAAAGGTATTTCTATGACAAACAAAACCAATCTCATTAAGTTGGGTGCAGCATTATTGTTCACTATAATTTCTACTGCAACGGCAATCGCAGCAGATCGCCCCAACATTGTCATCCTTTTTGTCGATGACATGGGATACTCAGACATCGGATGTTTTGGAGGAGAGATTGAAACCCCGAATCTTGATAAGCTGGCGACCGACGGTGTACGGCTGACGCAGTTCTACAATACGTCCCGCTGCTGCCCTTCCCGCGCAAGTCTGCTGACCGGCCTCTACTCTCATCAGGCAGGCATTGGTATGATGGTCTATCAGGATTTCGGTGTTGGATACCGCAAGAACATTAACGATCAATGCGTTACCTTTGGCGAAGTCCTGAAGGCTGCGGGATATCAGACCATGATGTCAGGGAAGTGGCACGTAGGTCATACCGACCCCAAGGCTAGACCCGAAGTTCGGGGATTTGACGAATTCACCGGGATTTACTCGCATGTCGACAGCTATTGGAAGGTGCTCAGGGGGTGTGACGTCTATAAAGACAAGAAACTCCATATTAAGGCACAGGAAACACCAAAGAATCCATACAAGCCCGACGAGGAGTTCTATACAACAGACTACTTCACGGATGTTGCTCTCGACTACATTGACCAAGCCTCCGAGGACAAAGCTAAGCCATTCCTCCTGCATGTTTGCTACAACGTGCCACACTTTCCCCTGGAAACGCCTGACCATCTTATTGAAAAGTACCGAGGCAAGTACATGAAGGGATGGGATGTTCTCCGTGAGGAGAAGCTGGAAAGAATGAAGAAAATGGGACTCGTGTGGACAACCCAGATACTGCCGGAAGTCCAAGATTTCACGAATAGGAAAATCAACGGATTCACTCAAGTCGGAACGGAAGGCAAGGCCCTTCCCAAGTGGGATTCACTTTCAGAAGCAGACAAAAGGGAACTGGATTTTCGCAGGGCAATGTACGCTGGGCAGATCGATCGTCTGGATTGGAATGTCGGACGAATTGTTGAGCAACTGAAGAAACAGGGTGTGTTTGACAACACACTAATTATGTTCTTCTCCGACAACGGATGCTCTGGAGAACTGGGTCTATTCGGAATGAATTGGAAAAAGTATACATCGGCCAATTATGCCGACTGGCGAAAGAAGGGCGGTTGGTCAATCTCTCAGGGACAATGCTGGGCCGCTTATTCCAATACCCCGTTTCGGAAATACAAGAAGTTCGTTCATGAGGGGGGTATCGCGTCACCTTTCATTGCACATTGGCCGGCAGGCATTAAGAAACCCGGCAGTATCTTATCCAGTCAATTCTTTCACCTTATCGATATCATGCCCACCCTCTGCGAAGCTGCTGACGCTGACTATCCAAAGAATTACAACGGCGAAGAGATCCCCAAAACCCAGGGCATCAGCATGCTACCATTCATCAAGAGCTCAGAAGCGCCAGCGGATAGCCGTACGGTTTACTGGCAGCATGAAAACCACGCCGCCGTCAGAGACGGACATTGGAAATTGGTAACAGTAAACGACCGTTCTGATGATCATTGGGAGCTCTACAACTTGTCAAAAGACCGTAGCGAGACAGATAATCTTGCTGACAAACACCCCGCTATTGTGGCGCGACTTAAAAAGAAATGGGCAACATGGGCAAATGATGTCAATGTAACTCCATTCCCAGAAACACGAACAAAACGACAGAACTAACAGAAAACTAAATGCCAACAAGATGCCTGGACTCATACCTTGAAAAAGCCGCGCTTCGCATGACTTTCCAAGGATGGTCAGGCACGACGTTCGAAAAATCGGTGCAGGCAACAGCAATGAAATTGACCATCCTCGTGCTCACCGGCGTGCTCTTTGCAGGGATTGTCCTTGCGGAAGTCAGCGTGCAGGAAACCGAGAAGTCTCTCGTTGTAACCAACGCGCATTCACAGCTCACGATTCACCAAAAGGAAGAGGGCGTGGGCATAGTGCTGTCGGCGCGGGATGGTGGTGCACTCACGCCTTTGGCACGCCACCACTCGACGTTATGAAAGTGAATTTCCGGCACTACAGCGAAAAAGATTCCGAAGAGATTCAGTCCCTTTTCGCATCAGTTTTTGGAGCTTCGGAAAGCGAAGCCGAAGGTGCAGTTATTGGCAAGCTATCCAAAGAGTTACTCGAAAAAACAGAAAAAAATGACCTGTTCGTTTTTGTAGCATCTAGTGGCGAAGAGATCAAAGGAGCCATTTTCCTGACTCGGATGCCTAGCAAAAAAGAGAATGAGATCTTCCTGCTGGCACCAGTAGCTGTGAAGACAGAATCTCAGGGGCAGGGCATTGGTCAGAGCTTGATAAGTTACGGAATAAAAGAACTTAAAGAGAATGGAGCGAAGCTTCTTGTGACCTACGGTGACCCCAGTTTTTATTCGAAAGTAGGATTCAACCAAGTGGAAGAGAAGTTGATTGAACCACCCTTCCCACTTTCCCAGCCAGAAGGATGGCTCGCACAAGACTTGAATGGAAGGCACATCACGGCGAGCATTGGAAAGTGCTTATGTGTTCCAGCATTTGATAACCCGAAATACTGGTGAAAACTGAAATCATAACAAGGGAGTGGCATCAACTCCGTTACGCGCTCCACTGCGTGCCTCACTTTGGCATTCCTCCACCTTTTACACTTACCTACTTCCCTAAATAGGATTTTTGCGTAAGGTTAATTAAGTGACGCAAATCAACAGGAATTGAACGCAAAAATTGTCGTTAAATAGTTGTCAGTTATTGGATAATGGGGTGGTATTTAAGCAATGCCCCATTTAGTTTTTTATCTGCTAGTCTCTTGCTTGTCGTGCTTGGTTTTTACTAAGGCCGATGCCAGCAACTATGTTGGCAAGATTAATAGCCAAACTAATCGTGAGTGGAGCGCTTTTAACAAACCCTACAAGGAAGCTACAGCCCAGGAGCCGAGAGCGGATGCCACTGCCCCGGTTGTAGAGGGCAGCAAACCGAATATCGTCATCATTTTCACCGATGACCAGGGCTACGCCGACCTGGGCTGTTACGGGAATCAAAAGAACAAGACCCCGCGCATGGACCAGTTGGCCAGGGAGGGCACACGCTTTACCAGCTTCTATGCCCAATCCGTCTGTGGGCCATCGCGCTCAGCCCTGTTAACCGGCCGTTACCCGATCCGCAGCAAGGGTTGGGCTATGCCGGCCAGCGAAATCACCTTTGCCGAACTGATCAGAGATGTGGGTTATCAGACGGCGTGTATCGGCAAATGGGATGTTCCTCGTAGGCCGATTATCGACCGTATGCCGAATGCGCAGGGATTCGATTACTACTTCGGACCTACTGGTGCAAATGATGGTGGAAGAGTGAAATTTTTTGAGAATAATGAACCAGCCGGCGCGACCAATGATATGGCGAGTCTTATCCGTATGTACACCGATAAGTCTATTGACTATTTAAAAAATAAGCGCGACCCGGGAAAACCCTTCGTTTTGTACTTGGCCCATACGATGATGCACACCGTCATTGATGCCTCCGAACGATTCCGAGGCAAGTCCAAGGGAGGACTCTATGGCGACGTGGTGGAGGAGTTTGATTACGAAACCGGTCGCCTGCTCGATACACTCGAAGAGCTGGGTTTGCGCAAGGACACACTCGTCATCTACACGACTGACAATGGCCCCTGGAACCAACCGGCTTATTACGAGTCTAAAATGGGTTTGCGTCCTGACCCTGACTTAAAATACGGGTCAAATAACAAAAAAAGGCCGGCTGGCTGGTTTCAGGAGAAGGGAACCATCTTTTGGGGAGAATCCGGTCCATTACGCAACGGCAAGGGGTCCTGCTATGAGGGAGGATCGAGGGTGCCCTGTATTGTCCGTTGGCCGGGTAAGGTGCCGGCCGGGAAAACGTCGGATGCCATTTTTGCGACCATCGACTTCCTTCCAACCTTTGCCGCCCTGGCTGGGTTCGAGATTCCGGACGACCGGATCATCGATGGGGTCGATCAAAGCGAACTGTTGCTCGGTCACAGCCGGGAAGGGGCTCGCCAAACCTTCTTTTATCAGGGCAATGGCGTGCGCCAGGGGAAGTGGAAGTATCTCCAGGCCGTCCACAGCGCTCCCCCCTATTGGCTGGATCATTACAGGAAGGAGGTTGAAGAACTGTATGACCTCGACTCGGATATCGGTGAGACAACCAACCTCGCGGAAAAGTATCCGGAAAAACTGGAAGAGCTCAGGGCCCTGATGAAGAGCATCGCAGAAGGTAAAAACAACGCTGCACCGGTTAACCGCTAACTCAGCAAACCGTTTTTATGCAAACAGCGATGATAATGAAGAATTCCAAATGATTCGACACACAATGGACGTAACAAAGAAAATCCTAACAACTCTCCTCCTTACCCTTCTCACCTCCGTGTGCAGCGCGCAGGAACCGAAAGCGGTTGTGGAAACTTCCGCCAAGAAAATGGATGTTTTATTCATCGCCATTGATGACATGAACGACTGGACGACGGTGTTTGATAAGAATAACCCGATCCAAACGCCGAATCTCGAACGCTTGGCGGCACGCGGGGCATTATTTGAGAAGGCCTACTGCGCCACACCCGCTTGCACTCCCTCGCGCACCGCGACCCTCACCGGTCTGCGCCCGACGACCAGCGGTGTTTACGATAACCGGGACTACCCTTGGCGCAAGAACCTGCCCGACGCGGTCACCTTGCCAAAGTATTTTAATCAACACGGCTACCGCACACGTGGTGCGGGCAAGGTTTTTCCCGGTGGAGGTGATTCCGCCCATCAATCTTTTGAAGAATACTTCGAGATGCGGCCCTGCCCGCAACCAAAGATCCGGAAGGGCGCATTTGGCTGGTATGACTGGGGTCCGGTGAAGGAAAAGCTGACGGATGAATTCACCGTCAATTGGGCGATGGAAAGAATGAAGGATTCGCCTCGCGATAAGCCCCTGTTCCTCGCTGCCGGGATCTTCCATCCACATCTACCGCATTTTGCTCCACCCAGGTTTTTCGACCTCTATCCATTCGATCAGCTCATTCAACCGCCCATGCCAGCCGATGATCTTGACGATGTGCCGCAACTTGGGATCGCTATGGCTCGGTCGCAAAGGCGTTGGAACGGCTTTCTATTTAATGATCCCCCGGCTGAAGACGATCCCGCTTCCCTGAAAAGTCTCGTTCGTGCCTATCAGGCGTCCTCCTCCTACGCCGACGCCAAGGTCGGGCAACTTCTCGATCAACTCGACGCCACCGGACGGGCGGAAAACACCATCATCGTGCTCTGGTCGGACCACGGCTATCACCTCGGGGATAAGGAGAGCGTGGTGAAGTTCACCCTCTGGGAGAAGGCCAATCATGTGCCCTTTATCATCGTGGCGCCGGGCATCACCCAACCGGGGACGCGAATCGATACGCCCGTCGGCCTGGTCGACATCTACCCGACGCTGCTCGATCTGGCTGGGTTACCTGCGAAGCCTGATGTGGATGGCCAAAGCCTTGTCCCGCTGTTGAAAAACCCACAAGCCAAATGGGACCGTCCCGCCCTCATGACCCAGGGCCGCGGCAACCATGCCGTCCGCTCCCGCGACTGGCGCTACATCCGTTACAAGGATGGCACCGAAGAGCTCTACGACTGCAAAACTGACGATCCCTGGAACCACAGCAACCTGCTGGCTGGCGAAGACCGAGATAAGTATGCCTCTGTAATTGCCGAGCATCAGAAATGGCTGCCGAAAGACGAAGCTCCGGAGCGAGGCCCTGAACAAGTCCGAGACAACAAGCAGAACAAACGTTGAATATGTCATGAATGTTTCGCGATCACTCCTCCTTTTTACCCTCATCACCTTCGTGTGCAGTGCCCAGGAGCCGGAGACGGTCATCGAGACCCCGGCGATGCAGGAGAATCCGCCTGAGACTTGGCTAACCTATCACCTGGCTCACCCCGTGCCTGAACGCGCCCTGGATCCCAATCCGGCCTACTTCTGGAAGGGGCGCTACCACCTGCACTACATCTATCGGAACCTTACTGGTTATGTCTTTGCCCATGTTTCCAGTGACGACATGGTGCACTGGAAATGGCACCCCACCGTGCTGGGACCCACGACCACGGGGCACGGTATGTTCAGCGGTACGGGTTTTATCACCAAAGATGGCCGGCCCGCCATGGTTTATCATGGCAAAGGATCCGAGCGGAACTGGATTTCCTATGCCCTCGACGACAACCTGGACCAATGGAGCAAGCCGCATGAAATGACGCCGCGTGATAAGGACGGCAAGCTGATGACAGATATGCCTTATTTTGATCCCGATATCTGGATCAAGGATGGCATCTACTATGGAGTGAACGGGGTCAGCGGAAAAGAACCTGCCGTGATCATGAAGTCCGATGACCTCAAGGATTGGGACTACATCGGCGAGTTGCTCCATCCAGATTTTGACGAGGTAAAGCTCGGGGTTGGAAGAGACGAGGATGTCTCCTGCGCCAACATCTTCAAGCTGGGGGAGAAGTGGGTGCTCCTGTGCATTAGCCACAAGCTGGGTTGTCGTTATTTCATCGGCGATTTTAAGGACGAACAATTCCTGCCCGAGCAGCATGGCCTGATGAACTGGTCACGTGCGGAGTTCTTTGCTCCCGAGTCCTTGCTCACACCCGATGGCCGCAGGGTGATGTGGGCATGGTGCGCCCCACGTGGTGGCAGAAAGCCTATAAGCGAGAGGTTGCAGAAGGGCATTCAGTCGCTGCCCCGCGAACTGAGTCTTTCCGAGGAGGGCACCCTGCTGATCAAACCCCTGCGCGAACTCAAAAACCTACGCAGCGAAGAAAAGACGGTTGTGGATCTCACGGTCAAAAGTGACTCCACTCATAGGCTCGAGGGCATTTCCGGCGACACGATGGAACTGGAGATCGTGCTGGATGCTCCCACGGCCCAAGAATTCGGGGTCAGGGTGCTGTGTAATGAAGAAGGTAACAACGGCTTAACCATCTCATCGGGCAAGGGCAGTAAGACCTTGGAGGTCGGCTATATCGATCCGCCCTTCGAGCTAGAGGAAGGGGAAGACCTCACCCTACGCATCTTCATCGACAAGAACATGATCGAGGTCTTTGCCAACGATCGCCAGGCTGCGTTAGCGTGGCATGTGTATGATGTCGATGACATTCATGTTAGCCTGTTCAGTAAGGGCGGTGACCTGAAGGTAAAACACATTTCAGCTTGGCAGATGAAGTCGATTTACCCTTAGTCAGAAACCGAGTTAAAGGGGAACACGCAATGAACATAACCAAGGAAATTCTGACAACCCTTCTCCTTACCCTGCTCACCTCCGCGTGCAGCACTCGGGAGGCGAAGATGGTCATAGACACCCCGGCGATGCCGGAGAAACCGCCCGCCACCTGGCTAACTTATCACCTGGCGCACCCCGCAGCAGAAGAAACCGCAACCGCAGGTGACCCCAATCCAGCCTTTTTCTGGAAGGGGCGCTACCACCTGCACTACATCTACAAAATTAAGGAGGAGTCTGTTTACGCCCATGTTTCCAGTGAGGACATGGTGCACTGGAAGTGGCATCCCACTGTCCTGGGGCCAACAACGATGGGGCACGGTTTGTGGAGCGGGACGGGTTTTATCACTAAGGATGGGCGGCCGGCGATGGTCTATTTTGGCCATAAAACGGAACGAAACTGGATTTCCTACGCCCTGGACGACAACCTGGACCAATGGAGCAAGCCGCATGAAATGCTGCCGCGTTACCAGGATGAAAAGCCGGTAACGGATATGCCTTACTTCGATCCCGATCTTTGGATTAACAATGGCATCTACTATGGATTGAACGGGCGCAACAGACGTTCATCCGCGGTGATGATGAAGTCCGAAAACCTCAAGGATTGGGATTACATCGGCGAGTTGCTCCATCCGGATTTCGACGAGGTAAAGCTCGGGGTTGGAAGAGATGAGGATGTCTCCTGCGCCAACATCTTCAAGCTGGGGGAGAAGTGGGTGCTCCTGTGCATCAGCCACAAGCTGGGCTGCCGATATTTCATCGGTGATTTTAAAGACGAGCAATTCCTTCCCGAGCAGCATGGCCTGATGAACTGGTCCGCCTGGGACTTGATGGCTCCCGAATCCCTGCTCACGCCAGACGGTCGGCGAGTGATGTGGGCCTGGTGCACCCCGAGAGTTGCCACCATTCAGGCATTCCCCAGAGAGAAGAACTTTTATCAGCTTTTGCAGGACAAGATCCAAACCGGTATCCAATCCCTGCCGCGCGAACTCAGTCTTTCCAAAGAGGGCACCTTGCTGATCCAACCCCTGCGTGAACTCAAAAAATTACGAAGCGATGAAAAGAGCGTGCACGACCTCACCGTCAAAAGTGATCGCACTCATCTCCTCCAGGGAATTTCTGGGGACACCATGGAACTGGAATTGGTGCTGGAAGCCCCCACGGCGAAAGAGTTCGGCATCAAGGTGCTGGCTGACCAGGACGGCAATGCGGGATTCATCATCTCTTCCGGCAAAAGCAGCAAGACACTGAATGTCGGCTACATCCAACCTCCCTTCGAGCTGAAGGAAGGCGAGGACCTCACCCTTCGCATCTTCATCGACAAGCACCTGATCGAGGTATTTGCCAACGACCGCCAGGCCGCCGTCGGTTGGCATGACTATGATGCCGATGACCTTCACGTCAGTCTGTTCAGTACGGGTGGAGACCTGAAGGTGAAGAGTGTCTCCGCCTGGCAGATGAAGTCGATTTACTCAACCACTAGAAACAAATAATGAAACAAATAATGACCCAGACTCATACGATGCTTTCAACTTCTAAAAGTCATTTACCTGGAGTTCTTCTGTTAGCCATCTCCCTCGTTTTTGCTGCCAAAGCATACGCAGATCAGCCCCCCAATATCGTCCTGATCCTGAGCGACGACCAAGCGTGGACGGACTATGGTTTTATGGGGCATGAGGCGATCAAGACGCCACATCTCGATAAGTTGGCGAGTCGCAGTGTTGTCTTCAAGCGCGGCTATCTGGCAGCACCGGTCTGCCGCCCATCGCTGGCCTCGATGGTGACGGGACTGCATCCGTTTGATCATGGCGTAACCGGAAACGACCTTTCGCTGGAAGCCAGTGGTCGGGCCAAGGAGCGTCGTCAAGAGCTCGATCAACCGCTTCAGGATGGTTTCTACAAACATCCCGGTTTTATTGAGCTGCTAAGGTCAAACGGCTATCTTGCGCACCAGTCCGGAAAATGGTGGGAAGGTTCCTGGAAGGATGGTGGCTTCACGCACGGCATGAAGATGGAGGGGCGGCATGGAAGTAAAGAATCGCTGGCGATCGGCCGTGAAGGGCTCAAGCCCGTGACCGATTTTGTGGATATGGCGGTCGGGCAGGATAAACCGTTCTTCCTCTGGTATGGTGTCTTCCTGCCGCACACCCCGCATAATCCGCCGACCCGTCTGCTGAACAAATACCAGAAAAAAGGGCGCGCCCTGGATGTTGCCAAATATTATGCCATGTGCGAATGGCTGGATGAAACCTGTGGGGAGTTGCTGGCATATCTGGAAAAGAAAGGTGCGCTTGAAAATACGCTGATTGTTTACATTTGTGACAATGGCTGGGCAGCGAGAAGCACGCGGGCGGATGATCCGAATCAGAAGAGGGAAGGGAAATTTGCTCTGCGCTCAAAAACATCTCCCTATGAGAATGGAATCCGCACGCCGATCATGCTGAGCTGGCCGGGCAGGATTGAGCCGAGGGACGATCCCAATTTTGCCCACTCCATTGATCTGTTCCCTACGATTGCCGCTGCCGCTGGGCTGGAGGCCCCGGAAGGATTGCCGGGCATTAACCTGCTGGATGAAACGGCACGAAATGAGCGCAAGATGGTGTTTGGAAGTGTTCATTCCACACAGAACATTACGATCGGAAACCCGGATGATACCTTGCAATATCTATGGGGCATCGAAGGCGATTGGAAACTGCTGGTCCGTTACCACGGCAAGGATGTTAGAAATGCCCACATATGGGACACCAAGCCGGTGCGGCTCTACAATTTGAAAAACGATCCCCACGAAGAAAATGAATTGTCTGCTCAACATCCGGAAATCGTGGAACGGTTGAGAGCCAAAATCGAAGCATGGCATTCAGTCGATAAAAATTGAACGCCGACCTTCACCAAATCATATATGCACACCGAAAATAAAACAAACACGGTGAGCCTCAGCGTCTCTACCTGGGTCTTCATGGCATTTTTTATGCTCTCGCCCATCTGCGCCGCAGAGAAAATGGATGTTTTGTTCATCGCCATTGATGACATGAACGACTGGACGACGGTGTTTGATAAGAATAACCCGATCCAAACGCCGAATCTCGAACGCTTGGCGGCACGCGGGGCGTTCTTTGAGAAGGCCTACTGCGCCTCAGCCTCTTGCAATCCCTCGCGCACCGCGACCCTCACCGGTCTGCGGCCGTCGACCAGTGGGGTCTACAACAACCCGGATCCGTGGGCTGAGATGCTTCCGGACGTCATCACCCTGCCGCAGGCTTTCAAGCACAATGGATACGCCGCGATTGGGGCTGGCAAGATCTTTACCCATGGAAAAGCTGGAGCCGAACAAAAGGACAATCCCTCTTTCGATGCCTTTTACAAGTTGCAGCCTGCCGGAAAGTCGAAGCTCCACGCGGACAAGCCTCATATGAATTACAACGGCTATCCCGGTAGAAAGCGGTATTTTGATTGGGGCGAGCATGATACGGATAAACAGGCCGATGACCACACCGTTGAGTATGTGAATGAAGTCATGGCTTCGCATCCTAGGGAGAAGCCCCTGTTCCTCGCCGCAGGCATCTACCGGCCCCATATGCCTTTTTTTGCCCCGCCGAGGACCTTTGAAAAGTATCCCTTCCACACGCTTCGTATGCCACCTATGCCAGAGAATGATCTCGCGGACGTGCCCCCGCTCGGCGTTGAGATGGCACGCATCTCGCTGTCCTGCTGGAGTTACACATCT